>Ga0209979_1002484_pt1 | contig 17578 bp, 18 predicted proteins | sample AnhtaG_FD_183114 | JGI IMG/M metagenome (GOLD analysis project Ga0209979, IMG submission 183114) | Deep subsurface microbial communities from Anholt, Denmark to uncover new lineages of life (NeLLi) - Anholt_01485 metaG (SPAdes) (version 2) | ecosystem: Environmental > Aquatic > Marine > Oceanic...
TTTAGCCCACTGTGGGGCCGAAGAACTGGCTGCGCAGCCGGTTCTTCGGCCCAGAACAGCTATGACATAGCTGGTCGTTGTTTACTTCATCCGCGCAGTGTGCTACAATAGTACTTTCGTACTAGCATCTCTGTGTGATTAGTCCCAGAGGTCTGGAAGGGCAGATAGATGATAGATTGGGTTTCCCCACAAGAGAGCAGCGAGCTGGGCACGGCGCTGGTGAAAGGCTCTTTTATTACCGATGCTGACCTCGCGGCTGCCGAGGAAATCGCTGCTGAGACCAACAAGAGCTTAGGCGAAGTGCTGGTGGAACAGGGCCTCATTGACTCCGAGCTGCTGGAAGCTGTACTCAGCTTGAAATACGACGTAGCTGTAGTGAATCTCGCTCGAATTGCGATACAGCCCGAGGCTACAGCTCTGGTACCAGAGCAGGCAGCGAGGAGGCATCATATACTACCGGTTTCGGTGGAAGGTGATACTCTGACCATAGCTACAAATGATCCGCATGACTCTCGCACTATCAACAATATAGCTGCTCTGACTCGGAAGACAATCAAGACGGTCATTCCTGTGGGTATGAGTCTTGATGAGGCAATTGAACGCAGCTACACGCTAAGGGGACAGATCGAGCAGCAGGCAAGCCAGATGGCGGGACTCAAGGGCGTTCTGCAGACGGTGGTAGCAGAGAGTGCGACTACCGATGCACTTGCCCAAGCCCCTATTGTCCAGGCAGTGGAAATGATGCTGACTCAGGCAGTGCGAGACCGCGCGTCGGATATCCACATAGAGCCTCAGGAGGACTGCGTTCTTGTTCGTAACAGGATAGATGGTGTATTGCACGATGCCGTTCGTCTACCGTTGGGGGTACACGGTGCTATCCTGACTAGGATCAAGGTGATGGCCAATTTGAACATTGCGGAACGACGCCGTCCTCAAGACGGGCAGTTCAGTGCCAGCATAGGCGACAACAAGGTTGATTTTAGGGTCGCCACAGTCGAGGGCAGTCATGGTGAGATGGCAGTGCTCAGGGTGTTGGACAAGTCCATGTTGCTGTTAAGGCTACCGGACTTGGGGCTGAGCCCTGCAGTTCTGCCCCCGTTTGAGAAATTGTTGGCGGCGCCATTCGGGATGATATTAGTGAGTGGCCCTACCGGTTCTGGTAAGACCACCACGCTGTACGCTGCGTTGCAGCAGCTTGATGCCAAGCAACGTAACATAATGACCATTGAAGATCCAATAGAGTACAGCTTCAAGGGCATTAACCAAATTCAAGTGAACCGGCAGGCCAATATTACATTCCCCGTGGGGTTGCGGGCGATCATGCGCCAGGACCCTGACATCATCCTAGTTGGTGAAATAAGAGACACCGAGACGGCGACCACTGCCGTTAAGGCCGCTATCACGGGACATCTGGTGCTAACCTCAATACATGCTAACGACGCCGTGAGTGCCCTCATCCGTTTGATTGATATGGGTGTGGAGCCTTTTCTTGTTACCTCGGCAGTGATCGGCAGCCTTTCACAACGGCTGGTGAGGAGGGTCTGCCCTTATTGCGGGCAAATGACCGAGGTCCCGCCACCTGAAGCTGCGGCGTATGAGGCGGAGATGGGCGAGGTGAAGGAGAAGTTCCTGGTTGGCCGAGGGTGCAACTTCTGCTCTCGAAGTGGGTTCCTAGGTCGGGTGGGCGTTTTTGAGTTGCTCACGGTTAGCGATGAGATAAGGAAGATGGTGGTAAGGAGCGCAGGGGCGAGTGAGCTCAAGGAAGAGGCGATTCGAGAGGGAATAGTACCCATGCGCAGCGACGGCATGCAAAAGGTCAAGGACGGTACTACAACTCCCGGAGAAATCCTGCGCAACGTGTTCACTATTGTCTAGTACTTCCTTGTAAAAGTAAGCGCGCTATCAGGTTTGTTCGAGAATGTGTACTCCCAAGCCCAACAGCTCGTCGTAGAGGTAGTTAACCCTTCCGTTTACGGAAGGGCTGATTTCCGCAAGGAAGTACTAGTTGTGAAGCCATGCGTAAGATAACCGTAATGATAGTTGATAGCCAGCCATTTTTCCAATCATGGCTGCGGCAGGCGTTGTCTCAAGAGGATAACCTTGGGGAAATTGAGGTCCTTGAATGTGACCCAGGGGAGGACGGCAAGAACGGAGTAGCGGAGATCGCAGCGAGCTCACCTGATGTCGTACTGCTGGATATTCGCTACCCCTTCCTTGGCGGACTTGAGCTAGGCAAGAAGATCGCGCGGACTTTCCCTGGAACCCGGGTAGTCGTACTAAGCACCAACCCTGAAGAAGACGGCGATGAGCTATTTGAGGTCATCAAAATCGGAGCGGTGGCTTACCTGAGGAGCAAAGAGAGTTCCGCTACAGAGCTGATTGAGACGATAAGACGAGCCTCCAATGGCGAGTATCCCATAAACGACAGCCTAATCAGCAGACCCAAGGTCGCCGAACGGGTGCTGAGGCAATTCCAGGACATGGCCTCTATGGGTGGAACCATAAAAGACATTACCACCACCCTCACCCCTAAAGAGGTGCAAATCCTGACCCATATCGCTGAGGGTAATCCCAACAAGCAAATTGCCTTGTTCTTGGGCATGAGAGAGCAGACAATTAAGAATCACGTTAGCGCCATACTGCGTAAGCTGAATGCCAACGACAGAGCCCACGCAGTGATCCTGGCAGTACGCAAGGGCTTGATCTCAATCCAGCCTGATCACGACGAAAACCACCGGCCCGAGAAGGTACCCCTCCAGCCCACTGGGCGGCTAACATAAGGCTGATTTTGGAAAGAATCAGGGTGTCGGTAAGACAACGGCCTGGTTGCTGCGCACCTATTGAGGTCCAGGGTTGGTGTTAAGCAAAAAGGCCGAACAAAGGGAGCCTCGGCATGTTGAAGCGCAGTCAAGAGCTTTGCCATAGGGCCCTGTGCCGGTGCTCAAGGGGAGATACCCTTATTGAGCTACTGGTGGCGATGGTAGTTGGGGCTATAGTCATTGTTGGCCTATTATCCGCCCTTGGCACCGTTGTGCTGGCGAGCCACCGGGTTGACCTGAAGACCACGGCAAGGGCTCTCGCCCGGTCCCAGATGGAATGTGTGAAAGCGCAGCCCTATGGCACAGAAACTGAATATGAAGATAAATGTATAGGACTGATCGAGGATGACCTCCCCCAAGGCTGGACAATCGATATCACTATTGAGGTTGACGACCTTTCCAATGACAATCTACAACTTGTTACAGTTACTGTGTCCTATGACGATTTCCGAAGCAGTTACGAGCTGCAAGGCTATAAATCGAGATATCGAGACATTGATTTTGTTGATTGAAGCGGGCGAGATATGAGCATCAGAAAAGGTCAGCGCGCATTTACCCTGGTCGAGCTGATAATCGCTGTTACCTTCTTCGCCATGATCATACCCGGCTCCTTACTGGCGCTTGCGGCGCTCACCAAAACGCCGGCTGAGGAGACCGCTGACCTGGCCAACATCAACGATGTGGACTATGCCGCCAGGTGGATTACCATGGATGCCAACCAGGCACACACATTCTGGTACTACGAGGAAGATCCGAGTGTAGGTCCCTGGACCTTTATCCTGACGGACAGTGTCTCGGGCGAGAATCCCCCCCTCCACGTCATGTACCATTACGACGATAGCGGCGACAGCTTAGTTTCAGATCAGCTTCTACGAACCGAGTTCTACATTGATGAGGAAGTAGGGACTATCATCGAAGTAGGGACTATCATCGTTATGAGGTCAGTGCAACAAGGAGATATAAGCCTCGAGCTTGACGACGAGTATCCCAACCTGGTAAAGGCTACCCTCAAGGCTACGCGGGATGCCGGGGGCAGGTTCAGAAGCAAACAGGAGACAATCTATGCCCATTTTGAAGGGAAGCCGCCGTGGGAGTGGTGGAACCCTTACGCCTTGGCCTCCCTGGTGGGTGAACTGGAGCTAAGCGGACGAAATGTGGTGCATGGCAATATTATCTGTGAAGATAAGATAACGCTTAAGGGGCCCGATGCCGAGCCACTCCAGATTGTCACAAGGGACGAGGGCACAGGTTTCGTGCACGCGAATGCCCGCAACAATCCCTCCGAGACTGGGTTAGACTTCAAGAATAAGAATGTTGAAATATATGGCTATGCAAGCACAACTGGAACGATCAACCTTCCTGGCGCTGACCCGTACTTTGACCCGTCTGAGGATAACCCTAAGTCCGGGGAGCCGTACCGGCCGATCGATATCGAATTGCCCGAGCTACTCGCGATCGAAGAGTATGAAAAGCTGGGTATAGACTGCTTTGATGCGGGGGAGGCCGAGATAAATCTAAACTGGCTCCTAAATCCAGACAATTATCCAGACAATGAAGGAGCCACCATGGGGGTTGACACCATCATCCTAAGACCAGGTATCTATTTCAGCGATAGCGAGATATTCCTAGAAAAGGCTCATGGATTTACCATTAAGGGGTACGTGACCTTTGTAGCTCCAAAAATCCACTTAAAGGGAGATGATAACACTCATTTCTCCCTTAGGTCGATCGAACCCAGGGGCATACTCCTATGGTGCACAGTAGAAATAAGGGGTGAAAAAGATATCTGGATAACGGCAGGCGGTTCTACGTTTTCAGGGGTGTTTTACGTCCCCGAGGGGAAGATCTTATTGGAGGGACACGCACCCGGCCAGCTCACGGAATATGCATCCAGTCCAATGGTGGCTTCAGCGATAGAGTTGAAGCATAGTGGGTGGGTTATCTGGCCGGGGGTTGATGCTGAGGAATGATGCCACAGATGGGAAAGGTCATGAAGGGGCAGCGAGGGAAATCTTTAGTCATAGTGCTGATAATCATAGGCGTGGGCAGTATGGCAATAGCTAGCCTCCTCCCATTTGTTACCACGAGCATGACTCGTGCTGCAAGGGAAGACTCGAACGCCCGTACTTACTACGCCGCTGATGCCGCGGTGCAGCGTGTTATCACTCACGCCGTACTAACGTCGCCAGACGATACGCCCGACGGCAAGTGGCTGGATAGTTATCTGCTCTTCGATGGCAAGCCTCTCTCGGAGGGCGTCACTCTCGACTACGAGGGTGAGTCGTACAAGGCCACGGTTGACGTGTATACCACAGAGGATTCTGCCTCATATAGAATAGTATCCTGGGTGGGTGGCTTTGAAGTCATAGAATGTCATATCAAACATTGGTTTGGAGACAGCGAGCCCTATCAGGTAGATATCAGCTCCTGGGAGATCAAATAGGAGCGAGCTGAGCGGCAGCATCGTTATCCACAAAGCCAAGGAGTAGAAGTCGGCCCCGCTGAGTAGAACTAGAAGCCCCGGCAGGAACCGGGGCTTCTCCAGAGTAACTTTGTCAAGCTAGCGAATTCAAGAATCTAACGCTGTCCACTCCTAGCTGTGAATATGTTCTGCTCCTAATCCCCATGAAGCATTCTGAACTGGTCTCGACTGCTCTTAATTGCTCTCATTTCGGAAGATCAGGTGGACTCCCAAATCGGCTTCACCCTGATCTTCTCCGGCCCATACGCTTTCCTCTTACCATCATGGGTCTTCCACATGAATTGCTTCTGTTGTATCATCTCTTGTATGTGGGACTTGCCTTCAAACAGTCTCAGAACTGAATCAAATTCGATAATTGTCATATTGACATAATGTATTGAGCTATTTACTGGAACGGTTAAGAGAGCGGCTTGGGCAATCGCTTGCAGAATCCTTGTCGGGTAGGTTGCCCGACGTCGGGCAACCTACCCGAAGTCTGTTCGTTGGTGGGAGCTGCTCTCGGGGGGTTGTCTAGGTGAGTACAGAAGCTTACAGGCTTGTAGACACTCACGCTCATCTCGATGAAATAGAGGATGTCGAGAGAGCCATCCAAGAAGCGAAGCAGGTGGGAGTTGTCGCGCTGATCGCTGTTGGCCAGGACTACGAGTCCAATCTTAAGGTACTTGAGCTCTCTGAGAAGCATAAGGCTTTTGTCTATCCTGCGTTGGGCTTGCACCCGTGGAGCCTGGGTGATATGGGGAGCGCGCAAATTGATCTCAACTTGCGGCTTATTGAGGAGAATATCGAAAGGGCGGTTGCAATCGGTGAGATTGGTCTTGACTACCATAAGAAGGTGAAGGTGGGGGCGGGGAAGGAGCGACAAAAAGAGGTTTTCAAGGCCATGCTGGAGCTGGCGAGAAGGGAAGATAAACCCGTCAGCGTTCATAGCAGGTACGCTTGGAAGGATTGCTTCGACTTGGTTAAAGAGTCTAAGGTGAGGAAGGCAGTTTTTCACTGGTACACAGGGTTTTCCAGCGTGCTACGGGAGATAATTGCCGAGGGCTACTTCATCTCAGCCACCCCTGCTGGGGAATACCATGATGAGCATAAGAGAGCTATCAAAGAGACTCCGCTGGAGAATCTGCTCCTGGAAACAGATTCCCCGGTCACGTATGGAAGAGAAACAAGGTACGAGTCTCGACCCTCGGATGTCGTTAGGAGTCTGGGGGCTGTCGCCCATCTAAAAGGGTTGGAAAAAGGCGTCGTCGCTGAGCAAACGACAGGAAATGCCATAAGGCTATTTGGCTTAACCGCCTGATTCCCAAGCAAAGAGTCGTGTGGGGGAGAACCAGTAGTGTTGACAGCCAACGGCAGCCCCAACATGGACAAGGGCAATACTGCTCTGCTCTTGAATCCCTTCCTCATACATTCTATTATGTACTTCAAACCATAGGAGGAGGCGATGGCAAAGTCAATAATTATCATTGGGGCTGGAATCGCTGGCCTGTCCGCGGGGTGCTACGGCCAGATGAACGGCTACAGCACCCGCATCTTTGAAATGGATACCAGGCCTGGTGGCGTGTGCACATCATGGAAACGCAAGGGCTATACAATTGACGGCTGTATGCACTGGCTGGTGGGATCCGGTCCGGCTAGTAACTTCTACCGCATCTGGGAAGAATTAGGCATTATGCAGAATCATACTTTTGTCGATCATGATGAGTATCTTCGGGTTGAACGAAAAGATGGAGAATCATTCGCTCTCTACAGCGACCCGGATCGTCTTGAAGAGCATATGAAAGAGCTTGCACCAGAGGACAGTGATGTGATTGAGGATTTTGTTAAAGGTATAAAAAAATGTATCGGCTTTGATATGCCGGTTGATAAAGCACCTGAATTATATAGCTTATTTGACAAAGTCAAAATGCTGTTTAAAATACTACCCTATTTGGGATTCATGAGGAAATGGGGCAAGATGAGTATCGGGGAATTCGCATCTCGCTTTGAAAACCCCTTCATGCGCGAGGCTTTCTTAGCCCCGGTCGGAGACATCACTGAATTTCCAATCCTTGCTTTCCTTATGCCGGTGGCTTGGCTGCACCAAAAAACAGCCGGCTATCCATTGGGCGGTTCGCTCGAGTTTTCCAAGACTATCGAAAAGCGTTACCTTGATCTGGGAGGTAAGCTCAGCTATAAATCACCGGTTATTAAAATCTTGGTGGAAAACGATAAAGCAATCGGCATAAGGCTGACCGATGGCACTGAGCACCGGGGCGACATCGTCATCTCTGCTGCCGATGGTCGGACAACAATCTTTGATATGCTGGAAGGGAAATATATCAACGACAAAATACTGGGCTACTATGACAACCTCCCGCTCTTCCCTCCCTTATTGCACGTAGCATTTGGTGTAGCCCGCACCTTCGACGAACTCCCGCACTCGGTGTCAGGATTCAATTTGCCCCTCGATGAGCCGATCACTATTGCCAGCAAAGAACTTACACGATTACCCCTACATGTCTATAACTTTGATTCCAGCCTGGCTCCTGAAGGCAAAACAGTAATAAAACTTATGATAACTACTGTATTTGACTACTGGAACAAGTTATATAAAGATCCCGAGCGTTATAAAACACAAAAGCAGCAGATTGCTGATCAGTTGATTGCCCTGCTCGACCAGCGTTTCCCGGGGCTGGCAGATCAGGTGGAGATGCGCGATGTGGCAACGCCCATAACCTGGGAGCGCTACACTGGCAACTGGCAAGGTAGCTACGAGGGGTGGCTACCTACCACAAAGACTTTCCTCATGCGCATGAGCAAGACCCTGCCGGGACTTAAGAACTTCTACATGGTGGGGCAATGGGTTGAGCCAGGCGGTGGCCTGCCCCCGGCGGCTATGTCAGGCCGCAATGTAATTCAGATCATCTGCAATCGGGATAAGAGGAAGTTTGTAACAACGACTCCGTGACACCGATTTGAAATCAGGGTTCTGATCCCCTCCGGACTCGGAAAACCGCCCTGGTAATTCCGACTCTAACTCTTGCCAGGCTACTCTGTGACTACTCCTCATCCCAAACAGGGTTGATTACCAAGCCAGCGGGCGTCTTGGGGTAGAAATAGGTGGATTTTTGGGGCAGTCTCCTGCCGGCGTCGGCAGTATCGAGGACGCTGGAGATAGGAGCAGGGTTGACGAAGAAGGCGAGTTGGTACTCCCCGGAATCTACCCGGGTCCTGGCTTCCAGCCCGTCAGTGGTATATTTGAGGTGGTAATCCTCTTTTTCCCGGGTATCTATCCCTAGCGCTGCTTGCAAAATGACCCGTTGCAGCAAGACCACATCCAGATCTCCCCAGAGCCTAAGCTCCTCCTCGGTCATCAGGCTACGGATGTCGGCATTCCGGCGCAGCCTCAACAGGCAGAACTTCTGCCCGTGCAGCCCGTAGAGGCCCAGAACGGTAGCCCCTTGCCCTTCCATTTCGGGGGTGCGTAGCCAGGTTTGGACGGTATCGAGGAAGGTTGGCAAGGACGGAAGCAACTCTTCTGTGTGAAAGTAGGGAGATATCATTTCCTCAAGCTGTGCAATTCTGTGTGATTCTAGCCCTCGCACCAGCCGGTGGCTTGGCAGCACAACAAGGCCAGGGTCCTGCGAGTCCGTCAAAGTCATCATCACGAAATTGAAGGGCTCGTTGCCGGGAGGGCGAGGATGAGCACCGGACTGCTCCTTTTGATAGCGAAGGACTGTCTCGTATCTGTGGTGCCCGTCTGCGATGTAGATGACCTTATCAGTGAGGAACGTGGAGACCTTGTCTATCGCTGCTTCATCGGTTACCACGCTTAGGCAATACCTCACCCCATAGCTATCTGTAGCGCTCATATCGGGCGTTCTTTTGCTCAGTTCCTGCAGAAGCGCCGCCATTTCGCCCTTCTCAGTGCGAAACAGTCCTATAATCGGGCTTAAGTTGGTGCGGCACGATCTCAGCAGATGGAGTCGGTCAACTGCGGGCTCTCTTGTGGTTGTCTCATGGGGGCGAATCTGTCCACTCTCAAAATCCGCGAGCCGTACTCTAGCCATAAGCCCCCAACGGCTTTTCTCCATGCCCTGATATGGGAAGCGGTGTTCGACGATGTAGAAGGCAGGCTGTTTCTCCCGGACTAGTATTTCCTCTCGCAACCAATCATCCAATGTGGCAGCGGCGCGGGTATACTTGTTATTCTCAGGAGAATCTCCGGGCTGTTCCTCACCGGACTCGAGCCTGATGATATTGTAAGGGCTTCTGCGGTAATACAGTGAGCGTTCCTCGGGGGAGATCACGTCGTAGGGCGGGGTGACTACTGTAGAGAGGTCGGTTATTTGCTGCAAGTTGTAACGCAAGCCGCAAAACGGACGAACATCACCCATGCAGTCTCCTCTCTGCTTTAGCCTAACATGCCCTTCATGGGGCTGTCAACTAAGATAAGAGACTGCTTCTTAGAGTTTGGTAGGGGAGGGAGCAAGTCGGCCTTCCGCGCTACCGTCCCTGATTCGCTATCCCCTCCCCTGTCTACAGCTTCGCATGGTCGCACTATCAGCGTTGTCTAGAGCATTTGGAACCTAGTTTCTCATTGACATAATGACTCTGCTCAGGGTATTGAACATTTGTTCGCATAAACCCTATTGAGGAACATTACTTGGACGAGCAGGTTTGGAGGAATAGTTAAGTAAAGTGAGGCGACGATAATTGACCTAACAGGGATATTATGTCACACTATAAGGTGCGGCATAGAGCAATGAGGAGCCATGAATAGATACCGGAAGAGAGAAAAGGCAAAAACCGTAACGGAGACCATCGACGCGACGGGGGCCCTGCTCACGATGGCAGAGGTATCCCGATTGCTGCATGTACACGCGAACACGGTGAGACGGTGGAGTGACCTGGGAATTATGAAGGCATACCGCATTGGGCCAGGGCATCACCGAAGGTTCAAGGCGGACGACCTAGCTGCCTTCCTCGTTGAACAACCCAAACGGCGGCAAGTGGACACGACTAGGCTCCGCAAGCTTCCAAAACGAGCGAAGCCGGCGTCTTGATTGCTGGTTACAACCGTTAGCGTCCTCTCCTCTCCCTCCAGAAACCCGTCGGCCCGTGCGGGAGATAAAACAGGGGGAGGCCTGCCGTTGACCCCGTTTAATATCCACTTCCATTCCCCTTGACTCGTGTAATCTAGGGCGCGTTGGACTGTCTGTGGAGTAGGTGATAAAATATCTTCCCAAGGGACAAGCGAGTGGGCCTTCAAGATATAGCCAAAGCGTATGGAGGACGATATGAGTGAGATGAAGAGCGCCTTTGAGAGGGCGATGGAAAGGGCTGAAAGCTTGGGCAAGGCATCGGAGGAGGACCTGAGGAAATGGAAGTATATTCCCGACGGGGAGAGGTTGGCTGCCAAATACTTGAAGGATGAGTGCGATCTCGTAGTGGAGATTGGCAGGTATGATGATAACGTGCGACAGCATGTGGTCGAAGGTGCTCAAGGGATACTTGTCAAGAACATAGACCTTCCCAGAAATGAACTTGCCAAAAGAACGAACAAAAAGGCTATGGAAGCGATCAAGGAATTGAAACGTGATAAAGTAAGCGTTGAAAATGTGTACACAAAGCTAAGGCGTATCTTCAATCACTACGAGCAGGAGGGTGAGCAGCAAAGGAGACAGGCCTATGAAGCTGTAAAGAAGGATGTCGAAGCCAAGATGCAACAGGCAATTCAGCAACAGCTCGGGGTAGGAGCCCCCATGAAGATTAACGTCGAAACCCAGCCGCAATTTCAGCAGGAGTGGCGCCGGGCTCTGGCTCAACTGGAGTCACAATACCTCAGATTGCTGGGCGAGTATAGGCAGGAGATATTGAACGTAGCTTAAGGCTGCTATGTAAAACGCGTTAAGTAGTTGCGCATCAGCGTAGCGTTGCCACTCCTGTGGCAACGAATTCTTCGTCGTGACAGGAGTCACGACGCTACTAAACAAGGTCAAAACTCAAAGATAAAAGAGTAAAATGACAAGCCAAAGTTCAAAATTAATGTTCCTGGGACTCTCGGCCACTTATTTTGAATTTTGCTCTGCAACTTTCCCTTTTGCATTTTGATATTTGAGTTTGTTTAGTGCTTAGAAATTAGTATTTAGGATTTCCCTATGGGGAGGGGTGATATGCCGGCAAACTTACCCCCACAGTATTTCGAAGCTGAGAAGATCTACAGGCAGGCTAAGACTCCTGAGGAGAAGGTTGAAGCCCTGGAGAATATGCTTGCCATTATGCCCAAGCATAAAGGTACGGACAAGCTGCGCGCCGAGCTAAGGAAAAAGATAGCCAAGTTTTCGGAGGAGGCGCAGAGAAGGCCTTCCACCGCTAGAAAAGGAAGTGCTTACAATATAAAGAGGGAGGGAGCTGGCCAGGTTGTGTTAGTTGGTCTTCCCAATGTAGGCAAATCTCAATTGGTGTCTGCGCTCACTGAGGCATTTCCTGAGGTAGCCGATTATCCCTATACCACTAAGATGCCTGTCCCCGGCATGCTGAGGTTCGAGAATATTCAAATCCAGCTCCTGGATATGCCGCCGGTAACCGATCGCGAGGCTAAACCGTGGTTCTCTCACCTGCTGCGAAATGCTGACGTTCTGCTAGTGGTGGTGGACTTGGGCGATGACTCGCTGGTCCAGATGGAAGCCGTATTGGCTGAATTGGAGAATATGAAGGTAAAGCTTATGACGGAGGGAGTGGAAGAAGAGCTAGCGCCTGGGGTAGTTCGAAAGAGGGCGTTAATTGTAGGGAGTAAGGGCGATCTGAACGCGTCGGACGGGCGCTATGCTATGTTAGGCTCGCGCTATGGAGCCGAATTCCCCGTGGTCGCTGTCTCTGCCAAAGAGCGAACTGGTCTGGAGGAGATGAAACAGGCTATCTATGAGACTCTGGACCTCATTCGAGTCTATACCAAGTCTCCGGGCAAAAAGCCTGATTTTGAGGAGCCAGTAGTCCTCAAGAAGGGTAGCACAGTCGAAGATGCGGCTGGGTCTATTCACAAGGACTTTCGCAACAGGTTGAAATATGCCCAGGTTTGGGGCTCGGGAAAGTATGATGGGCAACGAGTCAAGAGGGGACATATCCTTGAGGACGGCGATATAGTAGAACTGCATGCTTAGGCTGCTGCTGGTTTCAATTTGCAGTCTGTTGATACAGGTGTCATATCACATATTAGATTGGCGCAAAGTTCAGTATTGGAATAAAATGTAGTCAGAAGCAAGATGCGAGATTTGCTGAGATGAGTTCTGACGAAGAAAGAATTGAATATGCCGTCAGCCACACTGAGGTTCTGCGTCCACCGAAGCAGACATTGGCTACCTTTGGCACCACCAACATTTATTATTATCTGGTTACCGAACCTTTATATAGAGAGCTTGCGCAAGGTGAAGATGAAACTGTGGTTAGGGAGGGGAGGGTACTCGCAGAGAGGCCCAGGGTGGTAACGCCCTCATATCTGGTGAATGTGGAAGGGTTTAGCGAACATGCTAAGAAATATCTCGAAATGATAATCCGAGAGCGTGGGCCGAACGTGCCCGGGCTTTTCTATGGTTATAAGAATGAATCCAGGGACATGAGCATTGTATCCTCTGATATGAATTCGGTTGTGCGTAGACTTGAGGAAAAGATAGACAAAGAGGGAAACCCACTTGCTACAATCATAAAAGGTGTAGACGAGCTATGGGATGTCTCCTTGCTGAAGTTTATCTTCGACATGACTAGGTACTCTTTGGGCAGCAACGTGCTTGAACTAGGCAGAAGGGGGCTTCTGGACATAGACAGTAGCGGGATTCCTCTGGATGCCAGAATGTCGATTGAGCGTCTTTTTTCTCTGGTTATGAAAGGTGAGCTCGATCCCTCTGCCCTAAAGATGGAGCTGGATAGATGGGGTTTGTTTGAGGAGTATGAAGATAGATTCCTTTGGCTTTTCAGAAAATGAACTCTATCATTGCAGCAGGGATTCGAGTGTATTTACGGTGACTTCCTCCAGGCTGTCCACTACCTTATCGGCTTCCTCCAACCTTTCCTGCGCCACCTGTTGCCAGGCAGGGAAATGATATGGAGCGGTATCTGCGATAACTCCGTCCATGTCCCAGATAACTGCGTTGGGTGCCATCTCTGTTAACTGGCTGTACTAGGGGGTCTCTTCGAAATCTTCGGGTGTCGGGGTGCTCGGCTCCTTCTTAGGTCTTTGCAGCTTTTGGAGCAGAGTGTGGAAGTTGATTGACCAGCCGACGCCAAAGACGTGTTCGGTGAAAATGCGGGGGTCTTCGGGGTTCCACAAACGCTCCCGGAGCCGTTCCAGGGTTGGCGGGCGGAACTCATAGGGGACGAAGCTCAAGACTTTGCCGTGCCACTCACGTTCTTCCCGTGGCTTCTTCAGCTCCTGGTAGAGGGCTGCGGCGACGAGTAAGGCGGCAGCTATCTTCAGAAGATTACCAAGCGTTTTCGAGTAGTCTCTCATTTGTCACTCCTCCTGAACGCGAAAGGTTGCTTCTAGCCAGGCACCAGCGATGAAAGATGCTTGATCCGCTTGAGCATATTGGGATGGGTGCTCCTTCCCGCGATTCGATTATGTCCTGCGGTCAATTCATTGTCAAGCGTCTCTGGATGACTGTCTCAATCACCTATCTCGATATTCTGTCCTGTGGGGGGAATTAGTGGTATAATGACGCGCGAGCATTTTTCTCCGAAAATAGGGGAACGAGGTTCCTATTATCAGGGAGGGCGACAGATGGCACAAGAGCAGCAAGATAAATGCGGCAATTGCCAGAGCTTCAACCCGAAACCAGGCGAGAAATTCTTTAATTGCACTAACGCCAGACATGCAGGCCTCAAATATGGGATGCAGGTAAGAGAGGATTCACGGGCGTGTGAGGCGTTTGTTCCAAAATAGGTGGTGGATCGCTGACGGGACTTTCATGCCATTTATCTTTGCCTGTAGTGGTTCTATGGATTGGTATGAAAGCCTGGCGTTTCCAGTCTCCTAGAAAGGTCTTATCTGGGGCATTCTCGCTGTTGTATCTTGGATCATGAGGAAGGGAGAGATAATGGTCCTGATTCTGGGTAGCACCAACCTTTGCCCTAGCTCTTGCGAATACTTCCGTACCGAGCACAATGACCACCTTGTCGAACGCTGCCATTTGCCCGACGGCGAATGGGTGTTGAAGATTAGAGATGGGGAGCTAATAGAGTGCCCCTTGGGTAAATGGGACCTCAGAATAGAAATGGGATGCGCTCCACCTATCTAGTAAATGGGTTCCTTTGATACTCCCTCCCCCTTCGGGCTGCGCCTCAAGGCGAAGCCTGGTGGCAGGGAGTTAGAGGGAGGGGGCTCTGACCTCTCCCTCAAGGGAGAGGGGTAACTTGGTAGAGGAGACTCTTCTTATTCGGGCGTTATGGCGCATCCCGGATTCAATATGCTGTTTGGATCGAAGACCCTCTTTATGCCTCTCATTAGCTCCAGACTCTTCTTGTCCAGGAAGATATCGAGGTCTGGAATTCTAACTCTACCCACGCCGTGCTCGGCTGTCATGACTCCACCTAGTTCAACAGTTTCCTTGTAGATCGCTCTCTTTGCTTCTTTGAGATTTCCCCCCGCCTCCCCCGATAGGTCCTTCATTAAGGTTGGGTGAAGATTGCCATCGCCCGCGTGCCCAAGCGTAGGGATGCTTGTGCCGAAACGCTCTGCAACCTTATCTATGGCATCCATGAGTTTTCCCATGTTGGCTGGAGGCACGGCTATATCCAGGGCATCTGCTAGATCGTGTTTCAGGGCCAGGTATATATTGCTTCTTATCTTCAGGACTCTATCTTGCTCTTTCTTTGTTTGCCCGATTACAGCCTCAAGCCCGCCGTGTCTTTCGCAGATCGCGGAAATCCTCTTACATAATGAATGCACTTCCTCCTCGCTTCCACCATCCACTATTATCATCAGGTAAGCGGTTCCAGTCTTACATGGCCACTCCATGCCAAGGTGCTCAGCCGAAATCTCGACTATGCTACGATCCATGTACTCTATAGCCAATGGTATAATCCCGCTCTGTAGTATTTTGGGAACTGTATTTATTGCATCGTGGCGGTTGTCATAGGGTATGATCATAGTTGCACTGGCAGCGACTGGGGGGAATAACCGCAAAATTGCTTTGGTTATTATGGCCAGGGTTCCCTCGCTGCCTATTAACAAATGCATTAAATCATATCCGGTGTTATCCTTGAGCAGTTTTCCTCCCATGCTTAGCACATCACCTGTAGGCAATACAGCTTCGATGCCTTTTATGTAGTTCCTCATAATGCCATATTTCACTGCGCGTGACCCACCGGCGTTGCAGGCGACAAGCCCACCTACCTGCGCACTTTCGTCACCGGGATGTGGTGGGAAAAACAGGCCCTCTTCTTCAACCTTCGCCAGTAGCTCCCCAAGTGTAGCCCCAGCTTCTGCGACTGCCATCAGGTTGTCCTTGTCGACATGGACCTTGTTCATTCTCTCCAGTGACAGGATTACGCCGTTCTCTGTTGGAATGGCGCCACCACACAAGCCAGTTCCGCCACCTCTGGGGAACACGGGGATTCTCTCATCGTTTGCAAGCGCTAGGATTCTGCTTACTTCCCGTGAGTCGGCGGGTTTTACGAGAACTAGTTCGCTTGCTGGCTGGGGCCTTACTTCTAAGGCGGTTTCATCCGTCAGGTAGTCCACCATCCGCTCCTCTTCCGTTATCACCCATTCACTTCCCACAATCCCTTTTAGCTTTTCGACTATCATTTGATAGATTCCCCTCGAACCGTCGTTTCTAATTTCAACTCACAATTAGACGATTCTTACACCTCATCTTTCCTGGCCTGATAATATGCTCGTTGTGTCTGACTGTCAATCATGCGCCTACCGGCACGGGCAGACCGCGGTATCCGAGAGTATAGGTTGAAGTCAGCTAGTTGCGCGTTCGCCTAGGAACAAGCATTTAGAACAAGCTGGGGCCGGAACGGGAAGGGATGTTGTTCCTTCGACTTCGTCCGTTTTAGATTTCCTGGCCCTGGATTGGGTTGGTTTCTTGAGCGGTGCGCTGATCTTCGGAGACGATGGGTATCTCTACCACAAAAGTTGCTCCTCCGCCGGGCTTGCTCCTGACGGACATATGGCCGCCGTGCTCCTGGACAAGGCCATAGCAGATGCTGAGACCCAGCCCTGTTCCCCTTCCCACCTCTTTGGTGGTGAAGAACGGGTCAAACATTCTCTGCTGGTTCTCTTCCGAGATGCCGGGCCCATCGTCGGTAAAAGCTATTCGGATCATCTTGTCCACCTTTTGCGTCTTGACACAAAGCTTCCCCCTGCCATGGGCCTCTGTCATAGCCTGCTCTGCATTGTTGATGATGTTGACAAAGACCTGCTGCATCTGGTGGAAGTCAGCCATGGTCATTGGAAGGTGGGGATCCAGTTCCGTCACCAGGTCTATGTTATTGACCTTCATTCGGTAGGCGTGCAGCTCCAGGGCCTTCTCGATGACTTGGTTGATGGAGATGAGGCGTTTCTCGGGCTCATGCCTGCGGGCGAAGGAAAGCAGGTTGCCGGTAATTCTGGAGGCGCGCTGTGCCTGAGTGTAGATAGTTTCCACATCGCTTTTTATGGCCTCCTCCAGGTCATCCCTGTCATTCAGAAGCTCGGCATACATTTGAACTGCGGCTAGAGGGTTATTCAACTCGTGGGCGACACCTGCTGCCAGCTCACCAACTGCGGCCAATCGTCCAGCGAGGTGAAGCTGCTGCTCCATCCTCTTCCGCTCAGTTATGTCGCGGGCGATTCCTATGATCTCGATTCCGTCTCCCTGCCCTGTCGGATAGGTTGATATCTCTATGAATACGCGACTTCCATCTTTCCTTATCAATTCAAACTCATCCGGGCCTGTGGGTATACCAGCCGCATTGAGTTCGAGGTTCTGGGCTGCCTTTGATAAATACTCTGCCGGGAGAACAGCGACTTCCAAAAAGTTCTTGCCGATGAGTTCTTCCCTTGTGTACCCTATCATTGTCTCTGCGGCCCTGTTTCCATACAAGAAGGTCCCCTTCAAATCGTTGACGTAGATAGCGTCGGGGCTGCTTTCCAGATAACGTCTCAACATCTCCTCAGACTTTCGCAGCGCTTCCTCCACCTGCTTTCGCTGGATGATTCCCGCCAACGCATTGGCTACCGCGCCAAGGAACTCCACTTCTTTCCTATTGAGGCGGTGCCCTTCTCTCAAGTACATATTTAACACCCCAAGTA
>Ga0209979_1002485_pt1 | contig 17575 bp, 17 predicted proteins | sample AnhtaG_FD_183114 | JGI IMG/M metagenome (GOLD analysis project Ga0209979, IMG submission 183114) | Deep subsurface microbial communities from Anholt, Denmark to uncover new lineages of life (NeLLi) - Anholt_01485 metaG (SPAdes) (version 2) | ecosystem: Environmental > Aquatic > Marine > Oceanic...
ACCACGGAAGAACGGTGAATATAGCGGAGACCCCGCAGCGGATCGTCTCCCTGGCACCCAGCGCCACCGAGATCCTGTTTGCCCTCGGTCTGGGGGATAAAGTGGTGGGGGTAACTAACTTCTGCGACTACCCCGCAGAGGCGCAGGATAAGCCCAACGTGGGGGGTTATTTCAGCACAAGCCTGGAGGCGATTATCGCCCAAGACCCTGATATAGTATTTTCCGATGGCCACGATCCCGTTGGTGCTCAACTAGAGGCGCTGGGGATAACCATGGTGGTGCTTCAGCCCAAAGATATCGCTGGTATTCTTCGGGATATCGAACTAGTGGGTGAAATCACTGGCAAGGAAGCAGCGGCAGAGGAGTTAGTGGCCGAAATGGAGTGGCGCATCGGTGCCGTGGCTGCTAGGACAGCAGGGGTAGAACGGCCCACCGTGTTCTATGTGATCGATGCCAGTGATCCCTCTAAGCCATGGACCGTAGGGTTTGGCTCCTTTATCGATACCCTGATCGCCCTAGCAGGTGGAGAGAATATGGTGAATGTTTCTAAGCCTTATCTTCAAATCAGCCTCGAAGAGATCGTGGCCTCTGACCCCGAGATGATCATCGGGCCAACAAGCCATGGTACCTCGTTTCTCCCCGACTTAGGAAATCTCCCTGTGTGGAAGGAAATGACGGCCGTGGAAGAGGGGAAAATTTATCTCATCGAAGATGACTTAATTAGCCGTCCCGGCCCGCGCATCGTGGAAGGTTTGGAGGAGATCGCCAAGATTATCCATCCCGAAATGTTTCCTTAAGGAATAAATATGGCTTCACTGGAAAAGGTAATCCAAGAGATTGGCCCCATGGATGAAATAGCAATGGCGGCCGCACGATATCGTCAGGATAGCCTGACCAAGCCCCGGGGGAGCCTGGGAAGGCTGGAGGAGTTGTCCATCAAAGTGGCCGGGATCAAGGGTAAGGCATCCTCCAGGTTCCACGATAAAGTTATTGTTGTCATGGCTGCCGACCATGGAGTGGTCGCTGAAGGAGTTAGCCTGTACCCCCAGGAGGTCACCGCCCAGATGGTACGAAATTTCCTTCGAGGCGGTGCGGGTATTAATGTTCTGGCACGTCAGGCATTCGCTCGGGTGGTAGTGGTGGACATGGGGGTGGCTACCATACTGGAGTCACACCCCGACCTGGTCTCCAGAAAGGTGGCCAGGGGAACACGCAACATGATGCGAGGCCCCGCCATGAGCCGGGAGGAGGCAATTGACGCTATCGAGGCCGGGCTTGAGATAGTGCAGCAAGAGGTCGAGAAAGGGCTGGACATTATTGGCACCGGCGATATGGGCATTGGCAACACTACATCCTCAAGTGCCATTACCGCAGCTATGACCGGTAAGCCGGTGGCTGGGGTCACTGGAAGAGGCACCGGAATCGGCGACAAGCAGCTCACCCATAAGGTGAGGGTCATAGAGGAGGCACTCAAGGTGAACCAGCCCGATCCCAGGGATGGCTTGGATGTACTGGCTAAGGTGGGCGGCTTCGAGATCGGGGGTCTTGTGGGGGTGATGATCGGGGCAGCGGTACATCGCATCCCCATTGTCATCGACGGCTTTATCTCCACTGCAGCGGCGCTCATCGTCACTAAGATGGCACCGCAGTTGCGTGATTTCCTCATTGCGGCGCACGTCTCCGCTGAAAAGGGGCATCGTGTTGCACTAAAGCATCTAGGGTTGAAACCACTGCTTGACCTCCGCATGCGTTTGGGCGAGGGCACCGGTGCCGCGCTGGCTATTTTTATTATCGACGCAGCGGTAAAGACCCTGACAGAGATGGCTACCTTCAGCGAAGCGGGTGTCTCCGAAGCTGAGAGAAAGGCAGAATGATTAACATTGGCTCGTTAAAGGAAGACGTTAAAACGTTCGCAATGGGGTTCCTAGCAGCAGTGCAATTTCTCACTGTCATCCCGCTGCGGCGAGATGTTACGCCAAAGGAGCTCGGCCGCTCACTGCTCTATTTCCCCATCGTGGGGTTGGGGATTGGAGCAGCCCTGTTCGGGCTAGACCGTTTATTTGACCTCTTCCTGCCTACCGCCCTGGGGAGCGTCCTGCTCATCGTGGCCCTAGTGCTGCTCACCGGGGCGAACCATCTCGATGGCTTTATCGATACCTGCGATGGTATGGTTGCTGGCAGATCGCCGCAGGAGCGACTGGCGATCATGCGCGATAGCCGGGTGGGGGGCTTTGGGGTGGTGGGGGTATTTTGTCTCTTATTGCTTAAGTACATCTCCCTACTCTTTTTACCTGGTGCATACAGGATGGCAGCTCTCCTCCTGATGCCCACGCTTGGTCGCTGGGCTATGGTCTATGCCATCACTGCCTTTCCCTCGGCGAGGACGGAAGGGCTAGGACAGGCTTTCAAGGAGCAGGCGAAGTGGTGGCAACTGGTTATCGCCACGCTTATCGCCATCGCGCTATCGGTTGCACTGATGGAACTATTTGGGTTGGCACTGCTCGCAGCCCTTTGGCTCATCATAGCAATAATGGCAGCCTACCTACGAAAAAAGCTGGGTGGCCTTAACGGAGATACCTATGGGGCGATAAATGAGGTGATCGAGGTTTCTATCTTGATTCTGGTTCCCCTCCTCGTCGGAGGCTATTGGTGAAGGGAGAGATCATTCTAACCACTTTTAGTAGGGTTAGGAGACGAATAGCATGAAAGTTATTGCCTCTTGGAGCGGAGGAAAGGACAGCTGCTTTGCCTGTTACAGGGCCCTGGCACAGGGCTATGAGGTCTCCTATCTGGTCAATTTCATATCTCGCGATTTCAGGCGGGTCTCCTTCCACGGGACCAGGGCTCGCTTGATCTCCTGTCAGACGCAAGCTATTAGGTTACCCCTGGTTCAATACACCGTTCCCCCCGACATGTCCCTCTATGAACAGAGATTTAAGAGGGCTGTATCTGTGTTAAAGCATCGAGGCGCCCAGGGCATGGTCTTCGGCGATATTTACCTTCAAGAACACCGAGACTGGATAGAGAGGATCTGCAGGGAAGTGGGTATCACTCCTGTAATCCCTCTATGGGGTATTGCTCCTGAGCGCGTCCTCAACGAGTTTATTGAAGCAGGCTTTGAGGCAGTAGTAATTTCAGCCAAGGCGGACATCTTCAGTGAGGAGTGGTTGGGTCGAACGATAGACTACGGATTCCTGGCTGACATTAAAAGGCTGGGGTGGGGGGAAAGTGTGGATGTTTGTGGTGAGCAGGGCGAATATCATACCCTGGTGGTGGATGGCCCGCTATTTATAAAGCGAATGCAAATAACGTACGGGGACAGGGTGAAGCGCAACGGATACTGGTTCCTCGACATCCCAAGGTGCAGACTTAAGTTGAAGTGAGGAATTTGATTCGAGGAGGAACATGGCTAAACAGTGCATTCTCATTTTGGGTGGCGCTCGCAGCGGGAAGAGTTGCTTCGCCCAGCAACTGGCAACCGGGTTAGGAGAGCGGGTGCTTTTCGTCGCTACCGCTAAGCCGCTGGATGAGGAGATGCACCAGCGCATCGAGCATCACCGCAGGGCGCGTCCCCGCCAGTGGCGAACCGTAGAGGCCTCAAGCGGCATCGCCCAGGCGATCAGGGAGTATCGCGGCGATGCCGATGTGGTGATCCTGGATTGCCTCAGCCTGCTAGTTGCCAATCTTATCAGCCCAACCCATGACCCCGCCCAGCTTGAGCAGGCAGACTACGATACCGTGGAGAAAGAGATGAACGCCGAACTGGATAGGCTTGTTGCGCTAGCTGAAGACCTCCCCCTTCACCTCATTATCGTCTCCAATGAGGTGGGCATGGGGCTGGTTCCTGTCTATCCAGCGGGGCGGGCCTACCGCGACCTCCTGGGCAGGGCAAATCAATTTATCGCCCAGTGCGCCGATAGGGTCTATCTGGTGGTTGCTGGGATTCCACTAGAATTGAAGGGCGGGGATTAAAATTGTTCACCAGACTAAAGCAAAATCGCCGGCTGCTGATCCTTGTGGCATTGGGAGCGATCCTGCTCCTGTGCCTGCTCATCGCCGTTTCCCTGGGTGCGGTGCCCATATCCCCACTAGATATAATAAAGATGACGCTAAATAAGACGGGGCTCTTCCATTTCTCCGCCACCTGGCAGTCAAGCGATGAGACTATCCTGTTTCTGATCCGGCTCCCCCGAGTCATTGCCGGGTCATTGGTGGGGGCCGCGCTGGCATCAGCGGGGGTGCTGTTCCAAGGGATGCTGCGGAACCCGATGGCGGACCCCTACATTATAGGCACCTCGGCGGGTGCCGCCTTTGGCGCCACCATTGCCATGATGCTCCCGGTAAGCGTTGCCTTCCTCAGCTTCGGGCTGGTGCCCATCGCCGCCTTTTTCGGAGCGCTGGGTGCTGTCCTCCTGGTCTATAACCTTGCCAAAGTGGGAGGCAAGACACCCATTGTGAGCATGCTCCTCGCCGGGTTCGCCGTAAGCGCGATGTTAGCAGCTATTGTCTTCCTCATGGTGACCCTGAGCGGCAGAACCGGGCTTCTGCAGAACGTCTACTCCTTCCTCATGGGTAGTATCTCAGTAAGCGGTTGGAACCAAATCATCATCATCGCACCGCTCATCATTGGGGCGATTGTGGCCGCCCGCTTCCTGGCCTTTCGCCTTAATGCCCTCTCCTTAGGGGAGGAGGGCGCGGCATATCTGGGGATCGATGTGGAGCGAGACAAGCTTCTCGTCCTTGCCCTGGGCTCTCTGCTAACAGCAGCGGCAGTTTCCATAAGCGGGCTGGTAGGCTTTATTGGACTGGTGGTTCCCCATGCAGTGAGATTGGTATTAGGGCCTGACCACCGCCTCCTGTTGCCCGCAGCAGCGCTTTCTGGCGCTGCCTTCCTCGTCCTAGCCGACCTCTTCGCCCGTACCGTGCTTGCCCCCAGTGAGATCCCGATAGGGATTATTACCGCCCTCATTGGTGCACCATTCTTCATCTACCTCTTGAGACGCACCAGAAGGGAGTACGCCTTTTAATGATTAACCTTAAGCAGGTGTCTTTTTCCTACGGTGACACCCCGGTATTACACCACATCGACCTATTAGTCCAGGAAGGTGAGATGGTAGCTCTCCTGGGACCCAATGGCTCAGGGAAGACCACCCTGATCAAGCTCTTGAGCGGCGTGCTGCGCCCTATATCAGGAGATATCTACTTAGATGGCTCAAAACTAAGCAGGATGAAAAGGAGGCAGGTGGCACAACACGTCGCTGTGGTGCCCCAGCAGTTCAGCATGCCCTTTGCCTTTACCGTTAGAGAGGTGGTGCTCTTGGGAAGGACCCCCTTCCTTAGCGTCTTCTCAGATGAGGGGGAGCAGGATCATCGCGTGGTACAGCAAGCCATAGAGCGCATTGGCATCGCACCGCTAAAGGAGCGTTTCTTCAATGAACTCAGCGGCGGGGAGCGTCAAAAGGCGATCCTCGCCATGGCCCTGGCTCAGGAGCCCAAAATACTTCTCTTAGACGAGCCCACAGCGCACCTGGACATCAACCATCAGGTGGAGATCCTCGATCTGGTGAAACGCCTCAACCGAGAGCAGGGGGTCACTGTCATCGGGGCGATGCACGACCTTAACCTGGCTTCCCTTTACTTTGACAGACTCCTTCTCCTCAAAGAGGGGCGCATCTTCGCTGATGGCACCCCCGAAAAATTGCTCACCGCGGAAACCATAGAAGAGGTCTTCGCCGCCTCGGTCCAGGTAACACAGCATCCATTAACCAAGTCGCCCCATATAGTCGTCGTCCCCAGGCAGTCGCCGCTTGAATGAGGACGGGTAGGAATTCCCGCAGCGGCAGCGGGGCGCTGGCTCACCAATGTAAAGGCTGGACAAAGGCCAACCCCAGAAATATAATGGCAGCATAAGTGTTTTTTGCAATCATGCGTCGAGGAGATTTACCCCACCCATGAGATGGCGGAGCTGCAACAGGATTGAAATCCTTAAGTGGTGATAGGCATGAAGAACAAGGTATTTGCCAGTTTTGATGAGGCAGTAGCGGATATCCCAGACGGTGCTTCCATCGCCATAGAATCTTGGGGGGTTCCAGGAACTGCTCAGAACCTAATCGCTGCCATCAAGAGGAAGGGCGTAGAGGGGCTTACCCTTATCACCCACAACTTCATACCCACGATCTTCAGCCCTGAGGATGCTATCCTGCCCTCAGCCCTGCTTCCCCAACTAAAGAAACTGATAACTGCTGTGGTGGGCATACCGCAATTGGGTGCCGGGGCTTTTGTAAAAGAATACGTGGAAAAGGGGCTGGAGATAGAGCTTACCAGCCACGGCACCCTGGCTTCGAGGCTCTACGCCGGTGCCGCCGGCCTGGGTGGGGTCTATAACCCTGTTGGTATAGGAACCATTCTGGAGGAGGGGAAGGAGAAGAGGGTTATCGATGGCAAGGAGTATATCTTCGAAAAGCCGATAAGGCCAGACTACGCCTTCATCATGGCTCATAAGGCAGATAAGCTGGGTAATTTGGTCTACCTGGGGACTTTCAGGGCAGACCAACCGGTTATGGCGATGGCGGCCAAGGTCACCATCGTTGAGGTGGATAAAATAGTGGAGGTCGGGGAGATCGACCCTGAGCACGTGGTGACGCCAGGAATATTTGTTGATCGTATTGTAGAGATCCCTCAAGGGGAGTTCGGCACCTCTAAGAGAAGGAAGGAATTGGTATATAGATTAGCTGAGATCGAGATCGCGCGCAAAATGTTGTTCAGGTAGTCCCCGTTTGAACCATGATCTAACGGAGGCAATTGAGATGAAGCAGAGACTTGATAGGCATACCATAGCGATGAGGGCAGCAAAGGAACTGAAGGACGGCGACTACGCTAATCTCGGACGCGGGATACCGAGTCTTTGCGCCCTTTACATACCCGAGGGCGTCATCTTTCAGTCAGAGAACGGTCTCCTGGGCTACGGTCCTCTGGTAATGGAGGATGAGATAGAAAAGGCAGAATTGCACTATGTCGATGCTGGGGGGAGATTCTTGACTCCAGCGCCTGGCATGTCAGTTTTTGACGTTGTCAATTCCTTTGTTATGATAAGTAGCGGTCGTCTGATAACCATTCTCGGGGCACTTGAGGTTTCGGAGAGGGGAGACCTGGCTAATTGGAACGCTGGCAGTGAGGCCCTTGGTGGTACTATAGGTGGTGGAATGGACCTGGCAGTGGGAGCGAAAAGGGTGATCATCGCCATGGAGCATACCACCAAGGAGGGAAAGCCCAAGATAGTGAAGGAGTGCATCTACCCACTCACCGCTAAAGAGTGTGTAGATCTCATCGTTACTGACTTGGCTGTGATCGATGTTGCGCCGGAGGGGCTTCTGCTAAGGGAGGTAGCCCCTGGTTGGACAGCTGAGGAGGTCCAGGCTCTAACTGAGCCCAAGCTGATAGTAGCCGAGGATATCAAGGAAATAGCGCTATGACCGCTCCCCTGAAACCCGAAATTCTAATTACTAAGGAGGAGATAGAAAAGGAGGTCGCCAGGCTAGCCCAAGAGATCAGCAGGGACTATCAGGGGAAGCACCCCCTTCTTTTGGGTATACTCAAGGGCTCCTTCATTTTCATGGCCGACCTCATCCGCCTTCTGGATATCCCCGTCGAGTTAGACTTCGTCAACCTCTCAAGCTATGGCTCGGCAAGGGTAACCTCGGGTGAGATCAAGGTGGTACAGGGGCTGCGCTGCCCAGTGAAAGGGAGGGATGTCTTAGTTATCGAGGATATCGTAGATACCGGGCTCACCGTGGGCTATTTCCTCGATTATCTAAAAAAAAGGAAGCCCTCCTCCCTGAAACTATGCGCTCTCTTCGACAAGCCCTCGAGAAGAAAAATCTCCGTACCCATAGACTACCGAGGTTTCACCATCCCGAACAGGTTTGTGGTAGGTTATGGCCTGGACTACAATCAGTGGTTTCGCCATCTGCCCGATCTTTATGTCGTGGAGGACTAGATTAGTGTGAAAAGTTTGATCTCGGTAGCGAGAGGGGAGGCCGCCGCAGACCTGATCCTGTCCCGTGCTAAGATAGTGAACACCCTGAGTGGCGAGATCGAGGAGGGAAATGTTGCTATCTATGGTGAAAAGATCGCCGGTGTCGGCGATTATCAACTTGGCAAAGAGGTTATCGACCTCACCGGCAAATACCTCTCCCCGGGCCTGATCGACGGTCATGTCCATCCCGAAAGCTCCATGCTCCATATCCCCCGTTATGCCCAGGCGGTGGTACCCCGTGGCGTCTCTGCCGTAGTAACCGACTTCCACGAAATTGCTAATGTGAAGGGGCTTGAGGGGGTAAAATATATGATGACTTGTGCCCGGTCCTTGCCCCTCGAGCTCTATTTCATGGTGCCCTCCTGTGTTCCCGCAACCTCGCTGGAGACCTCGGGGGCCCGGGTGACGGTGGAGGATATTACCTCTGCCCTATCGTGGGAGAATACCATCGGGTTGGGTGAGGTGATGAACTTCCCCGGCGTGCTCGCCGCCGATGCGGAGATACTAGCGAAAATAGCCGCGTCACAGGGCAAAATAGTCGATGGTCATGCCCCAAGACTCGGTGGGAAGAATCTCAACGCCTACATCGCTTGTGGCATCGTTTCCGACCATGAATCCACCTCACTCGAGGAGGCAAGGGAGAAGCTCCAGCGGGGGATGTATGTGATGATTCGAGAGGGCTCCTCGGAGAAGAACCTGGAAGCACTCCTTCCCCTGGTTACCGATAAGACCTATAAAAGATGCCTTTTCGTAGTCGACGACCGGAGCTGTGCCGACCTGTTGCGCGATGGCGACATCGATGCCGTGGTAAGGAAAGCAATTAAACTGGGGCTCGACCCGGTGCGCGCCATCCAGATGGCCACTATAAATAGCGCTGATTACTTCAGGCTCCCCGGCCTGGGGGCGATTGCACCGGGCTATCTCGCCAATCTGGTGGTAGCCGGCGACCTCGCCGCATTCGAGGCGGAGATGGTGTTCTACCGCGGAAAGCTGGTAGCCAGGGATGGCCGTCCGCTTTTTTCGCCCATGTTGCCAGAGAATAAAGCGATGACCCATACCATGAATGTTAAGCCATTCGATGTAGAGGCGCTAAAGATACCTGCACCCAAAGGAACCTCCCACATTATAGAGATTGTACCCAACCAGATAATCACCAAAAAGGTTGAAGGAAGGGCGAAGGTTGCCGGCGGGTTTGTGGTGCCCGATACTGAGCGGGACATCCTCAAGCTAGTGGTGGTGGAAAGGCATAGAGCCACCGGGAACATCGGCCTGGGGCTGGTGAAGGGCGTTGGGCTAAAGCGGGGAGCATTGGCCTCATCCATTGCCCACGATTCCCACAACATTATCGCTCTTGGGACAAACGATGTGGACATATACACTGCCATCAAGGAGGTAGAGAGGCTAGGGGGTGGGCTAGTAATTGCCGCTGAGGGCGAGGTTTTAGACGCACTCCCCCTGCCTATCGCCGGCCTGCTATCAGACGGACCGCTTGAAACCGTGGTCAATAAGCTGGAGAAGCTTGAAAAAATCGCCGCAGATTTGGGTGCCAAGCTTGCCTCCCCCTTTGCCACCCTCTCCTTCCTCGCCCTCCCCGTGATCCCTGAGCTGAGGCTCACCGACATGGGGCTGGTGGATGTGATCAAGTTTAAACTCCTAGAATGAAACGAAAGGAGGTAAAAGACAATGCCAGCAGCATGTGGCATCGCTTGCGATGTCTGTATGGCCCATGAAAATGGAATTTGCCCGGGATGCGCTGCCGGGACCGATGCCAAGGCGCCGACAATGGTGGAGTGGCTCAAGGGGATAGGGATATCCTGTCCGGTGCTTGAGTGTGCCATAAAGAACAAGGTGGATTACTGCCTTAGATGTGAAAATTTACCCTGTGATGTCCTTTATCAGGCAGAGCACCCTTACAGCAAGGGCTTCCTCGATCTGTTCAAATGGATTAAAGAGACGCTGAAAAAGTAAGCAGACTTCGCTTGCTCGTGATTAACGGGAAAGTGAGATAGTGCCCTAATTTCACGAAAGGGGTGATAGAGGGTAAGATGTCGCCCTGCAAACCTTTCTCACCCTGCCCGGATCCCTGAGCTAAGGCTCACCGACCTGGGGCTGGTAGATGTGATAGAGTTTAAACTCCTAGAATGAAAGGGGGGAGGGAAATGAACGGGCAAAAAGACAAACCAATGCCAGATATCGGGTTTAGGATGATGTCTCTCTTTTTCAGGATAAAGGATGTTTTTATGAACCCCAGAAAGCGGCTAGAGAAAGTCGGCATCAAGGAAGGACAAACCTTACTGGACTTCGGCTGCGGTTCGGGAAGTTATGTTATCCCTGCTGCCAGGATGGTTGGTGGAAAGGGAATGGTTTACGCCCTGGATATACACCCTCTGGCCATCAGTGCGGTTGAGAAAAAGGCAACTAAGGAAGGCTTGACCAATATCGCCACAATCCTTTCAGATAGGGATACCGGGCTGCCCGATGAAAGCATAGATGTAGTCTTGTTGTATGACGTGATTCGCAGTATAAAAGATAAGCGAGCATTGTTGAAAGAGCTACATAGAGTTATGAAGGTAAACGGCCTGCTCTCAATTTTGCCTGAGCATATAAAAGTAGCGGATATTTTAGAACTTGCAGAGAAGGATGGTCTTTTCTCCTTGAGAGATCGGCATGGCAAGCTTTTAAATTTTAAGAGGGGGCAACATGAGCAAACTGAATAGTAACACTTTGGCTATCCAGACATTTGCCCTCACCAAGAGGTTTGACGGCCTGATGGCAGTAGACAGTATTAATCTAGAGATTAGCAGAGGCGAACTCTTTTCCCTCCTCGGCCCTAACGGCGCCGGCAAGACTACCACCATAAATATACTTTGCTGCCTCCTCAAGCCGACAAGCGGTACCGCCTCCATAATGGGCTACGACATTATGAAAGAGCCCTTTAGGGTGAAGGAGCTCATCGGTGTCGCCCCCCAGGAGACAACAATCTCAGAGCACCTCAACTCATGGGAGAACCTCAGCCTCATCGGCCGGGTTCACCGCATCGACTCAAAGGAACTAAGGAAAAGGTCTGAAGAGCTACTTGAGACCGTTGGCCTCCTGGAGAGGGCTAAGGACCGGGTGGGGAAGTTCTCAGGGGGGATGAAGAGAAGGCTTAACCTGATAATGGCCTTGGTCCCCGATCCCGAGATCCTGTTCTTGGATGAGCCCACCCTGGGGCTCGACCCTCAGTCGAGAAGAGCCATCTGGGACTATATAGCAGAGCTTAAGGGGAAGAAGACCGTCCTCTTAACCACCCACTATCTGGAGGAAGCGGATGTTTTATCCGACCGGGTTGGGATCATAGACGAGGGGAAGATCGTGGCCCTGGGCACCCCCGATGAACTCAAAAAGAACATCTCGGAAACAAACACCATGATTATCTCAGCCGAGAACCTATCGGCTGAAGCCATCGAGGGATTGAGGACTAGCGACAGATATGCCGAGATAGATAATGTCAGCGGCAAATTGAGGGTCTGGGGGAAAGGCCTGAATTTCAGGGAGGTTATCGACTATCTCCACTTCCAGGATGTTACTATCTATTCTGCGGCCCTGGAGCAGCCCACCCTTGAAGACGTCTTTCTCCAGATCACCGGGAAAGAGCTAAGAGAATGAGGTTCTTAGAACTGGCCAAAAGGTGCCTAAAGGAGACTTATAGAGACCCGTTGAGCCTGGGATTCCTCTTGGGGTTTCCTCTAGTGTTTATGCTGCTTTTTGGCTTTGCTTTTAGTGGCGAGACAACCCCTACCTATTCCCTCGGCGTACTGGATCATGACCAGAGTGAGATTTCCCAAGCCTTTGTCGATGAGGCACTGGCCACGGCTTTTGAAATCACCCTGTATGATGACTCATCCCAAGCCCTGGAGGACCTGAAGGCTGGCGACTTAAGGGCCTATATCACCATCCCTCAAGGATTCGGCGAACAGGTATACCAGAACTGGCAGGGTGAGAAAGAAAACATAGCTTTGGACATAACCTATGATGAGAGCGACTTGATAGTGAAAGAGCAGGTCATTTCCATGATCGATGCCGTCACCCGCTCCTTTGCCCGGATAGAGGTGCCGGTAACCCTTAACGCTAGCCCCATCCACATAGAAAGCGAAATCACCTATATCGATTTCATAGCGCCGGGGATAATAATATTTGGTCTTTTGATATTGATACCGACCTCAGCCAGGATGATGGTCAGAGACAAGGAAAAGGGAATCCTGGCCCGATTGCTGACCACACCCACAAGGCCCTGGGAGTTCATATCAGCCTATTCTTTATGCCTGTTTGCAGTTGGCATTGTCCAGATAATAATCTTCATTGTAATAGCATACCTCATGGGGCTGGATATAGTTGGCAACGCAGGATTGGTCTTTCTCGTCTTCGCACTCACCGCCTTATGCTCCATAGGTATCGGGATGATCATAGCTTCGCTGTCCAAGAGCGAAAATCAGGCTGATCCGCTCTCCTGGCTCATCGCCATGCCTCTGGCAATGCTTTCTGGCTGCTGGTTCTCCATAGATATGATGCCCTCCTGGCTCCAGAGCATTGCCTATGCCTTCCCCTTCTCCCACTCAATCGAGGCCTCAAGGAGCATCCTCAGCCGAGGAACAGGATTTGAGGCAGTAACCTCTGACTTCTTATTCCTCGTTATCTGGACAGTTATTATCTTCGCCGCCGGCATCTTGCTATTCAGAAGGAAGATGACAATATAATGAAGGCCATAGAGTGGATCTCGGGCAAGGTCCGAATAATCGACCAGACCGAGCTCCCCTGGGAGGAAACCTACCTGGAGATTTCGGACTATCGCGAGGTGGCATCGGCGATCAAGGAGATGAGAATTCGGGGTGCACCAGCCATCGGCATCGTCGCCGCCTATGGGGTGGCGCTGGGGGCTCAGGGGATCGAGGCAACCTCGAAAAAGGAACTTCTGGCCAAACTTCGCCCCATCTCAGAGACGCTGGCTGCCACCAGACCCACCGCGGTCAACCTATTCTGGGCACTGGAGAGGATGAACCGGGTGGCCAAAGCTGGCGAGAGCGTTGCCCAGATAAAGGCGGCACTTATCGCTGAGGCTCAAAGGCTGGATGCCGAGGACGAGGTGGCGGAGCGAAAACTTAGCTCCTATGGCGCCGAGCTGATAAAAGATGGTTTCAGCATACTGACTCACTGCAACACCGGGGCACTGGCAGCGGGCTATGGCACTGCGCTGGGGGTGATCAGGACGGCATGGGAGAGTGGTAAGAAAATCCACGTCTTCGTTGGCGAGACCCGTCCCTTGCTCCAGGGAGCGCGCCTCACTGCATGGGAGCTAATGAAGTATGACATCCCATTCACCCTGATCGCCGACACCATGACAGGCCATTTCCTATCCAGAGGAGGCATCGATTGCGTCATCGTAGGCGCCGACAGGATTGCCTCAAATGGCGATGTCGCCAACAAGATCGGCACCTATAATCTGGCGGTGCTGGCGATGGAAAATGGCGTCCCGTTCTATGTCGCCGCCCCGACAAGCACCATCGACATATCGTTGGCATCAGGGGATGAGATCCCCATCGAGGAGAGAAACGCCGCAGAGGTTACCCACATTAGAGGGGTTCCCATCGCCCCGGAGGGAGTGAGAGTGGCAAACCCCGCCTTCGATATTACCCCCCATCGCTACATCTCTGCTATAATTACCGAGCGGGGTATAGTACGCGAGCCCTATAAGGAGAGGCTGGGAAAGATGGTTCCCTAAAGCATACTTAATGCTCATGATATGGTGAGATGAACGATAAAGCTGAAAAGTGGCACCACCCTGGAGGTAAGCTCCGAGATTTGGGACCTGAAACTCTCACTGACGCTGAACTCCTGTCAATTCTGATTTCCTCTGGTATTAAGGGCAAACCGGCGGAGAGAATTGCCGAGGAGATTCTGGAGAGGTTTGGCAGTTTCAAGGGGTTGGCAAATCAGCCATTGGAAAAGCTCCTAGATATAAGAGGTCTCGCTGATGTCAAAATCATCCGCATTGCCGCCGCCTTTGAGATTGCACGGCGGATCGTAAATGAGGTCTTAAAACAGCATGAAAAAGAAGTCTAAGCTTCCAGAAAAGTTCTCACGCTTGCCCGACCTCTTTGAGGCTCAAAAGTCAGCGCGCGTTGAAAAGTATGTCGAGGAGGTTTCCCACCTGGGCTCGGAGTCAGCTAAAACACAGAGATTCCTCTTGCTTCTGAACGATATATTCGGAGATGTGACTGCAACATTCGTCGAGGAATATCTCAAGGGCGTGGAAAGACATGTGAAAGCTAAGGGAAAGGATATCGTGCTAAGGGGGAGGGTAGATAACCTCTATGGAAATCTGGTGATTGAGTTTGAGAAAGACCTTGGGAAGACGCTCCCCGAAGCCAAAGAGCAGCTCAAAAGATATGTTGCCTGTCTGTGGTCGGAGGAAGAGGAGAGGAATGTAAACTACCTCTGCTTGGCATCGGACGGGATAGATTTTCAAATATTCTCCCCCAGAACCGAAAAACCTTTGACTGAACCACTGCTCCCGGAAGACATTTCCCTTCAGAAGATTGATGAACTCAGGCTCCCAACGACAGAACCTTACCAGGCTTATTTCTGGCTGGACAGGTATTTATTCAGAGAAAGAATTCTCTCACCGCGAACCGAGGAATTTGAGCGAGACTTCGGCATGCGGAGTCCTGCTTTCCTCTTTTCCTTCCGATTGCTGAAAGACGTGCTAAAACAGGTCCAGGATAGAAGCGATTTCCAAGTCATCTATGAGAACTGGGAGAGATACCTTCGCGTTACCTACGGAAGCATCATTGGAAGCAAAGACCTATTTCTGAGACACACCTATCTGGCAACGCTGGCAAAGTTGATCGCCTGGGCACGCCTTACAGAAAGCACTTTGCCTCCTTCAAACGAGGGAATATTGAGCATACTTAACGGAGAATTCTTCCAAGGGCAGCGTATCGCCAATTTCCTCGAAGAGGATTTCTTCTCTTGGATCACCCGTGAAGGGGCAGAAGCCACGGGGCTCGATATTTCCAAGAAGCTCCTGAGCTTGCTCTTAAAATACAACTTGAAGGAGCTTTCCGAAGATGTTCTGAAAGCGCTCTATCAAGAACTTGTCGATCCTGAAGCTCGCCACGATTTGGGAGAATACTATACCCCAGACTGGCTTGCTCACCGCATGGTGAAGAAGATGCTGTATGAGAATCCTCGATACTCCGTTCTGGATCCTGCTTGCGGCTCTGGAACCTTTCTCTATATGACCATAAAGCACAAGAGAGATGTTCTGGGAGATTCCAGGGAGACACTGGAGCATATTCTGGAAAATGTGGTGGGCATAGATATCCACCCTCTGGCTGTAATCATCTCCAAGACCAACTACCTGCTCGCATTGGGCGATCTTTTCAAGAAGAGAAGAAAGTCTGTAGCCCTTCCCATTTACCTTGCCGATTCTATAAAGCTTCCTCAGATAGAAGGTCAGATGCATATGGACACGCCGCTACCCGGTTTCAGGTTAGAAATCGAAGGTAAGAAAATCATCATTCCCCAAATCCTCATCGATGACCCCCAGCTCTACGACGAAGCCATCGAGGCATCAAAGGAGTTTGCTAGGAATTTCGCTGGGAGAGAGGGGGGAGATGAGAAAACCTTTCTCAACTTCCTGGAGAAGGCATCTCCCAGGATAGCTACCGATAAAACTCTTCCCTTTGCTATCTATAATCTGGCTGAGGTAATGAAAGAGCTCATAGAGGAGAGGCGAGACACAATCTGGGCTTTTATCCTCAAGAACCTCTACAAGCCCCTGTTCCTGAAGGGAAATTTCGATGTGGTCTTGGGTAATCCTCCTTGGCTCTCTTACCGTTATGTGGAGAAGGGTGAATACCAAAAGTTTCTCAAGCGGCAAATCGTAGAGGAGTATAGACTTCTCTCCGGGAAGGCCGAGCTTATCACGCACATGGAACTGGGAACGCTCTTTTTCATCAGGACCGCCGACCTCTACCTCAGAGACGGAGGAACAATAGGCTTTGTCCTGCCCAGAAGCGTATTCTCCTCAGACCAGCACTATAACTTCCGCCGCTCTTACTTTTCACTCAACCTCGGTTTCAAAGAGGTCTGGGATTTAGAAGGAGTGGAGCCACTATTTAAAGTTCCCGCCTGCGTTTTCTTTGGCAGGAGGGGAGGTGAAACGAAGCGCCCCCTGAAGTGCGAAATCCTCTCTGGAAAGCTGGAGCGAAAGAACTCTTCTCTGGAGGAGGCGGCGCGAGCTCTCAGTGCTACCACGGAGGAACTCTTCGTCACCCAGATGGGAAAGCGGAGCTTTTTCACCACTATCAGGGTAAAGCCTACCTTCGGCGCGAGAAGCTTTTACCAACCCTACTTTAAGTCTGGGGCGTGTATCTATCCCAGATCGCTCTGGTTTGTAGAGATAAAGTCCCATCCCTTGTTTGGCTTCGACCCCTCTTCACCCTATGTTCAGACGACAGAGAGAGCACAGAGGGAGGCAAAGACGGCTTATAAGGGTTTGAGGCTGGAGGGAAACATCGAGAGGGATTTTCTATATGCCACCCTGCTTTCCACCGACATCGTTCCCTTCGGTCACCTGGGTTTCAGACTGGTGGTCTTGCCCATCCTTCCTGTGGATAACCATTTCAAGGTTCTGAATGCCAATGAAGCCCGCGATTCAGGCTTTCTGAATCTAGCAAACTGGCTGGAAAAAGCACAGGGCGAGTGGGAGAAGCGGAGGGGAGAGAAAGCAGAGAGAATGGATGTTGAGGAATGGCTCGATTACAGAAAGAAGTTATCAAGTCAGAGGAGAGCAGAATATAAAGTCCTCTACCCCACATCTGCCACTTATCTCTGTAGCTGCGTGCTGGAGGATAAACCCATCGGTTTTGAGGTGGAAGGACAGGAAGTCGAGACACGTGGATTTTTGGCTGATATCGAGGAGTTCTACTACGAGGCGGCTAATCGTGAGGAGGCCTATTATCTAGCCGCTGTTCTCAATTCCCCCATCGTGGATGAACTCCTGAAACCGATGCAGAGCCGCGGATTGTGGGGTCCGAGGCACATTCACAAAAAGGTTTTAGAGATTCCCATCCCGCAGTATGACCCATCCCATGAAAGTCACCGGGCACTCTCCAAACTCGGCGAGCAATGCACCCGGAAGGTCGAGCAACTGCTCCCGCAATACTCGGAATCCCGCAGCATCGGCCACACCCGCAGACTAATAAAAGCCGAATTAAAAGCTGAACTCACTCGAATAGACGAGCTGACGAGACAAATACTGATCTCTAGCTAAAATGGGAGGTGCAGATGCCTGAAGCAAAGATCGGGGTTATCGGGGGAAGCGGCCTATACGAAATAGCGGGGATGACCAGTATCGAGGAGGTGAAGATAAAGACCCCCTTCGGTGAGCCCAGCGATGCTATTATTATCGGCGAGCTAGAGGGGAAGAGGCTCGCCTTCCTCCCCCGCCATGGCAGAGGGCACTGCATCAGCCCCAGCGAGATCCCATCCCGCGCC
>Ga0209979_1002486_pt1 | contig 17575 bp, 19 predicted proteins | sample AnhtaG_FD_183114 | JGI IMG/M metagenome (GOLD analysis project Ga0209979, IMG submission 183114) | Deep subsurface microbial communities from Anholt, Denmark to uncover new lineages of life (NeLLi) - Anholt_01485 metaG (SPAdes) (version 2) | ecosystem: Environmental > Aquatic > Marine > Oceanic...
AACATGAAAGAACTCGGTTAGAGGCAACAGGTATTACTCCCGTGATTCGCTTTAAAACACCTCTTGAAGGCGAAACCACTTTCTACGACTTAACTCATGGCCCGGTAACTTTTAAGCACGATACCTTAGACGACTTCATCCTGCTCAAATCCGATGGTTATCCCACATATCACCTGGCTAATGTAGTAGATGACCATTTAATGGCTATCTCACATGTCCTCAGAGCCGATGAGTGGCTTTCCAGCACTCCTCGCCATGTTTTGCTTTACCAAGCTCTAAGTTGGCAAGCTCCGCAATTTGCTCATTTACCCATGATTCTGGGACCTGACCGTGCCAAACTGTCCAAAAGGCACGGTGCTACCACTATCACTGAATATCAAAAGCAGGGATACCTCCCAGATGCAATGGTCAATTTCTTGGTGCTTTTGGGCTGGTCGCTTGATGATCGAACTGAGTTATTATCCCAAGAAGAATTGATAAAGCACTTCTCTCTGGAAAGGGTAGGCAAAACAGCGGCTATCTTTAATAAAGATAAGCTAGAATGGATGAACGGGGTTTATTTGCGCAAACTAAGCCTGGGGGAATTTGTCCAACAAGCCATGCCATTTTTAGATAGAGATTTGCCAAAGTCGGTAGAACGCCCATTGAACAACAGTTACGTCAGCCAGGTTCTGTCTCTCATTCAAGAACGAGCCAAAACACTAGTTGAGGTTCCTCAGCTTGCTAGCTTTTTCTTCCTCGACGAGCTGCAATATGATACAGGCCTGCTTTTAAGCGGGAAACTGGATGCCCAATCGGCTGCTAAGACTATTACGATTGCTTCGCAAAAGTTAGAAGAAGTAACGACCTGGGATGCCACTACGCTTGAGGGTATCCTGCGCCCTCTGGCCGCAGAGCTAAACTTAGGCACAGGGGAATTGTTCGGTTTGTTAAGGGTAGCTGTTACAGGGCGTACTGCGGCACCACCATTGTTTCAGACCATGGCAGTATTGGGAAAAGAGAAATGCCTGAAGCGATTCGATACGGCATTGCAGTCGCTATCCACTTATTTTAACTAGAATGCCGCATATAGCTCCGTAGCAGGACTCCAAATAGTCTTTGGCTCCTGCCTCGCCTGCTAAAATGGTCGAAAATCTGTAATCTTTGGCTTTGGAGACCCAAAAGGTATTGACAAAGCTGTGTTCTTATAGTAACAATATAGGTGTAACAAAATTAAAAGGAGGGTATGATGGCGACAGCTTATTGCATGAAGTGCAGGAAAAAGGTAGAGATAAGAAACCCAATGCGGGTTACACTCAAGAACCGCAGACCAGCGACCCGGGGTGTCTGTCCTGCCTGCGGCACAAAAGTATTCAGAATAGAGAAAGCCTAAATTTCTACGGCGGTCACCGGGTGTTGAGAGGGGTCACGCATTGATATTACCGCTATTTGCATTTGCGTGAAATCCACAGGCGAGCGGGCTTGAATCTTTAGGGGATATTTATTCCTGGGGGCATACTGGTATCTTTTTGGGAATAGTCTCAAAAAGTAAAAACCACGGAGCTTGTTATCTCTCTAAGACTGTGATTCAAGGCTTCCTTGTCTGCATATCTTAGATTCAAAACCCTCTGGGAAATTTTCTGGGCTTCTCGTTGAAGATATTTGCATTCCCTTAATAAGGGTGCGCGGATTAATCTATTCCCTCCCAAAAATATATAATCCAGAGTGTAATTCTCAAATTCCTCCTCGATTCTATTGCTAACCTTTCTCAGAAAATCTTTCTTCTGTTCTTCAGTCCTGCGGGCAAATCTTTTTTCGCTTCTTCCCCCTTTCCTATGTTCCTTATGGATATACCCTGTGCCCGCTTTTGATTTTACCAGATTATCACGATGGAAAACTCCTATAGAGTATGTTCCCCATGTTACCACCACCACGCCGATAATATATTCTCGCTCCAGGGCTTCTAATAGGAGGGAGGCATCAAGCTTGCCTAGTGAGATTTTATCTTCAGTAATGGGAAATGGCGGCAACACTATATATTTATTGCCGTTTTTTTGCCAATATATGGCTGCTCCTGTATTGTATCTCTCAACTGCTTGAGCTACAGCTTTGATTTTGACTGATTCCTTAATTTCGTAGGTATATGTATTGTATTGAGGCCGAAGCGATAGTCCATTTATACAATAGGGAAAAGAAGAAGGTTTTATATACAGACTTATATAGTCTCCAGGGCTGCTTTCGAGTCTGGACAAAAGTTCATACAGCCGAGTTTTGCTGAGAATCTCCTTTTCCATGTTGATTTCCAGCAGTGGAGAGGGGGCTTTTAATTCACCCTGACTTAGGTTAAACTTTAGCAAATATGGCTCAGAAATATAATCCTCGGGAAATCGAAAAGAGATGGCAACAGAGGTGGGCGGCTGACCATATTTATGAGATAGGGGAGGATAGTAGTCGCCCGAAATTTTATGCCCTGACCATGTTCCCCTATACCTCAGGAGACCTTCACATTGGTCATTGGTACGCCATGGCGCCCTCAGATGTTTATGCCAGATTTCAAAGGATGCGGGGCTATAATGTGCTTCATCCTATGGGCTTTGATGCCTTTGGGTTACCGGCGGAAAATGCTGCCATCAGCCATGGAATTCACCCTTATGAGTGGACAATGAGAAATGTAGAGAATATGCGTCGGCAACTCAGGAGTATGGGGGCAATATATGACTGGAACCGTGAAGTAGTTACTTGCCTGCCGGACTACTATAAATGGACGCAGTGGTTTTTCCTTAAATTTTATCACGCTGGTCTGGCCTATCGGGCTGAGGCGCCTGTTAACTGGTGTCCGAGATGTCAGACAGTGTTGGCTAACGAACAGGTACTAGGGGAAGGTTTTTGTGAGAGGTGCAGCACGCCAGTGATTAAAAGAGAGCTGGAGCAATGGTTCTTCAGAATTACTAAATACGCCGAGGAACTCCTTGATCATAGTCGTCTGGACTGGCCAGAACGCATAAAGATAATGCAGAAGAATTGGGTGGGCAAGAGCGAGGGCGCTGAAATTTCCTTCTGGCTAGAGCATGAGGGTGTAGAGCAGAAAGAGATAAGAGTGTTCACCACTCGCCCGGATACTATTTTTGGGGTGACTTTCTTCCTCTTGGCTCCGGAGCATCCTTTAGTTTCTAAATTGACTGCCCCGGAGCATAAAGCTGAGGTAGATGAATATATTGCTTGGTGTCGGCGGCAAACTGAGTACGAACGGGTGGCACTGGGCAGGGAGAAAACAGGGGTTTTTCTGGGAAGCTACGTTGTCAATCCGATGAGCGGGGAGCAAGTGCCTATCTGGATTACTGATTATGTATTGCCGACTTATGGCACAGGAGCAGTGATGGCAGTGCCTGCTCATGATGAACGAGACTTGGAATTTGTCAGGAAGTTTAAGCTACCTGTGCGAACAGTTATTGCTCCTCCGGGTTGGACAGGTGAAGAATTGACGGAAGCATATACTGGGTTAGGTACAATGGTGAATTCTGGGGAGTTTAGCGGTTTATCCAGTGAACAAGGATACGAGGCAATCTGTGCTTTATTAGAGGAAAAAGGATGGGGCAAGCGGACGGTTATTTATCGCCTTCGTGATTGGCTTATCTCCAGGCAGAGGTATTGGGGGGCACCCATCCCTATAATTTATTGTGATAAATGTGGCATAGTCCCTGTGCCTGAGGAGGATTTGCCTGTTCTGCTTCCTCCTGATGCGGAATTTAAACCTACCGGGGAATCCCCTCTGAAATATTGCCAGTCATTCGTTAATACCACCTGTCCTAAATGTTATGGGCCAGCACGCAGGGAAACTGATACTATGGATACTTTTATGTGTTCCTCCTGGTATTTCTTGAGGTACACCAGTCCCGAAACCAGGGATGCCCCTTTTGATGCTGCCAAAATGAAATATTGGTTGCCTGTGGATTTGTATACCGGGGGTGCTGAGCATGCAGTTATGCATCTCTTCTACGCTCGTTTTTTCATCAAGACATTGAGGGATATTGGCCTGGTCGACTTTGATGAGCCCTTTACTCGTCTATTCAATCAGGGGACCATAATTTATCGTGGTGATAAGATGAGCAAATCTAGAGGCAATGTAATTGCCCCGGACGAATATGTGGCTGAGTTAGGAGCTGACGCCGTTCGCGGGTATCTCATGTTTATTGGTCCCTGGGAGCTGGGGGGGGAATGGAATGATAGGGGCATTGTGGGCGTTAGCCGCTGGCTGAACCGAGTGTGGAGCTTGGTAACAACAAACTATGCTAGCCATGTTGTTGATCCTGAGGCTGAGAAAGAATTCCTTCATTTAACTCATAAGACAATTAAAGAGGTGACTGCTGATTTGGAAAAGTTCCGCTTCAACACCATGCTGTCTAGCCTTATGGAATTCAGCAACTACCTATCTAAGGTTAAAGAGAGCGGGGTGGTGTCAGGTGCTCTATGGGGGGAAGCTATTAGCTATTTTCTGCTTCTCCTTGCCCCCACCGCTCCTCATCTTGCTGAGGAGTTATGGAACAGGACTGGGCATCCCTACAGTATTCATAACCAACCATGGCCTGAGTATGACGAAGAGCTGGTCAAGGAGGAAGAAATTACCTTAGTCATTCAGGTAAATGGCAAACTTCGCGATAAGGTGCTTGTACCCGCTTCCATAAGTGAAGTCGAGGCCAAGGAGCTGGCGCTGGGTCGGGAGCGAGTGAAGGTTTATATTGATGGTAAGAAACTTACCAGAGTCATTTATGTCCCCAAGCGAGTGGTGAATATTGTGGTAGCATCATGATAGAGGCAGGAAAAGGAAGAAATGACGGTATCATGGAAAAGAACAAAATGAGGATAGCATTTATTGGCGGTGGGGCTATGGGGGAAGCGATGGTTAAATGTCTTTTGACTGAAAAGGTGGCTGCGCCACAAGATATGGTGGTTAGCGATATCAGTCCGGTGCGGCGTGAATTATTGAGCAGGGAATATGGAGTTAGCACTTTAGCTGATAATAGAAAGGCGGTGGCAAATGCCGACTTGATTGTTCTGGCAGTGAAGCCTCAGAATCTGCCTCAGGTAATGGAAGAGATAAAGACTCCGTCGCCCGAACAGCTGGTGCTATCTATAGTAGCTGGCGCTACTCTGTCCAGTTTATGCCAGGGTTTAAACCATTCCTCTGTAATTCGGGCTATGCCTAATATGCCAGCGCAAATTGGCGAGGGAATGACTATCTGGACAACAACTGCTGAGACTGAGCAGAAGCAAAAGGAGTTAGCTCAGGCTGTATTGGGTGCTTTGGGTAAAGAAATTTATGTTACTGATGAGAAATATTTAGGTATGGCCACTGCTTTAAGCGGCAGTGGTCCAGCTTATGTTTTTCTTTTTATTGAGGCACTCGTCGATGCTGGTGTGCATATTGGCTTGCCTCGGGATATGGCTCAAGAATTGGTGATACAAACTATACTTGGCTCTACTCTAACTGTTGAGAAGACGGGCAAACATCCTGCTGATTTGAGGAACATGGTTACTTCGCCAGGGGGAACTACCACCGAGGCTCTTCTTCAATTGGAAAAGGGGGGATTACGTTCTCTCCTTCTTGAGGCTGTGGCTGCTGCTTATAAAAAAGCTGAACGCCTTTGAGAGTTGTATAAGATGGATTCACTTTTTGAATACTGCAACTGTCCCGGTTGTGGGCAAAATGATTTTGAGGTGCTCTTTGAGTCTAATATGGAGCCAGACGATTTTAATGTACTTTTTGACTATAGTATGGAAGGACATGATTCTCGAGAAGGTGTGGAGGGTTATCTGGTACCTGGAAAGGAATGGGGAAGGCATGTCAAGTGCAAGAATTGTCATCTCATATATATGAATCCAACGGAGAAAGTAAGCAAGACCAATGAGTATTACTTCAAAGCGAAGAATACTCATGCTCCTACTATACGGGAAAGCTATTTAAGGACTGCTAAATCCCAAGTACGCCTGATTCAAAAATATGCGAGCGGCAAAAACCTTTTAGACATAGGTTGTGCCCAAGGTTTCTTCCTCTTTAATGCCTCTAAGGCCGGGTATACTACTAAAGGGATTGAAATATCACAGGATGCGGCAGCATACGCGAAAAGGGAATTTGGCTTAGATGTAGAAGCAAAGCTCTTTGAGGAACTGCGGTTTACCGAAAACCATTTCGATGTAGTTACTCTATGGCAAGTTCTGGAGCATGTGCCATACCCGCTCATGATTCTCAAAGAAGTTCATAGGATACTCAAGCCTGGAGGGCTGGTTGTAGCATCAACTCCAAATATTGAAGGGATACCAGCGAAAATCTTAAGGAAAAGGTGGTGGGATATAAAGAGGCTTCATCTCAACCAATTTACTACAAAAACTCTTACGGACATCCTTCAGAATGCCGGGTTCAAAAATATGTCCTCTGTCTCTTATAGAGGATTTGTAAGCTTATCTATATTACTTACAATGACATTAAAATACCTGGGTGCATACGAGCGATTAAAGTCTTTATTCAATCCTGACCATATTTTAGGCAAGATCCTGAACAAGATAATGTTAATATATTCATCAAGGCTTAATCACTGTGTCGTGCTTGGCTTCAAGTAGTAAATTGAGGTTATTACTAGAGAATGGCAAATCTTTCTTTATTACAAGGGATTAAGCTTGTCACGGGAGGGATACATAGCTATATAACTAATCGCCCTATAGTGGTTTCTTATGAAGTAACGCTTTCTTGTAACTGCAATTGCTGTCACTGTGACCTTGGGGGGTTCATAAAGGGTGAAAAGCAAATTAAACCAGAGGAGTATGGAGACTTAACTCAACGTCTGAAGCCGCTTGCAGCGCAAATTTCTGGTGGTGAGCCACTTCTACGTAAGGATATAGCAGCCATAGTCAAGGCTATCAAGCAAGCTGGGGCACAATACGTGATACTTGTTACCAACGGAGTGCTGCTGAATGAGAGCAATTATCTGCAATTACGTGAAGCAGGGGTGAATCAATTTTCCGTATCACTTGACTTCCCTGATGAGCGGCATGACGAATTTCGACGACGGCCGGGTCTCTATAAACGTTTGGAGCAAAGTCTTCCCCGGCTAGCAAAGCTTGGGTTTCGGGATATTATCTTGAACACAGCTATAACTAAAGCCAATCTGAGGGAAATATTGCCTTTGGCAAAAAAGGCCGCTGAGTGGGGTGTAGACATATCGTATAGTGCATATACTGCACTGCGAACAGGGAATGAGGACTATTGTCTCAACAGTGGAGAGGATTTGGGAATTTTACGTCAGGCCATTAACGAACTAATAATGTTAAAAAAGCAGGGCACTTATCTAGCTAACCCAGAACTCACGCTCCGAGACACTTTAAAATTCTTTGAACAAGGATACATGCCAAATTGTAAGGCAGGCATAAGATTTCTTGTCGTAATGCCTGACGGGAGCCTAGTTCCCTGTTCACTGCACCGCACTAAATACGATACTCGCAAAGAGATGCTAGAAAAATTTTCCCGAACTAACCGATGTGGTAGTTGTTACGTCGCTATAAGGTCATACAGTGAGATGTCATTTTTGAGTCACACGAAAAATCTCCCTAATTACATACGACAAATGGTTTTTCACTGAGAGATATTTATTAACCGCTCGTTGTGAGCTTGTCGAACCACGAGCGGCACTCAAGATCAGATTAGCTCGCCCTTCGACACGCTCGGGGCGAACGAGTTACTAAACGAGCACTTTTTACTGAAATGCTTGACAAGCTTTATTTTAAGTGGCGGCCGGAGTCTCACCGGGGTGTAGCTTGCGCCACTTGTTCAACAGTTGCTCCTGTGTTTCCTTGTGATCGGGGTCAGGAATGCAACATTCCACAGGGCAAACCTCAACACACTTTTGTGTCTCGAACCAGCCGACACACTCAGTGCATTTATCGGGGTCAATAACATAGATTTCCTCCCCCTCGGTTATGGCCTCATTTTTACATTCTGGTTCGCAGGCACCACAGCTGATGCACTCCTCAGTAATTTTGTATGCCATCTTTCTATTACCTCCTTAATTTTTGGCTCTTAATTTTACATTTTGCCTTTACCGGTGGCAAGCTTAGTAGGCATGGAAAACCTCTCCTTTAGAGCTACAGCTACGTGCTCGGGGACCATGCCTTCAAGACAGCCTCCTAACTCAGCTACTTCCTTAATCAGGGTTGAGCTAAGAAATTGGTATTGAGAGCTAGTCATCAAGCAAATTACCTCGATATCTGGCGCCAGATTTCTGTTCATCAGCGCCATATCAAATTCCCGTTCGAAGTCAGAACCTGCTCTCAAACCGCGGATCATAACCTTTCCTCCTACTCGGTGTATGAAATCCACGGTCAGCTCTTTAAAAGCTTTAACCTCGACGTTGGGCAAGCCACTTACCGCCTCTTCCACCAACCTCAGCCTTTGCTCCAGAGGAAAAAGCGGCCGTTTAGTAAGATTCTCATAGACGCCGACGATTAACTTATCGACCAGGGGTAATGCTCGTTCAATAATGTCCATGTGCCCGTAGGTGAGGGGGTCAAAGGTGCCTGGATAAACTGCTACGACCATAGTTAAACCTCCTTTTGGTATATGAAAATAAAAGTGTCACCGTGGCGGCGCTGCTTAACAAGATGAAGTCCATCATAGTCGGAATTTAAGGGAAAGCGGTTTGCGTGGCAAAGCACGATTGTAGAGTTTTCCCCGAGCAGATTTGACTCAGCTAGATTTATGAGTAAATTATTTGTAGAAACGTTAGAGTAAGGTGGGTCTATGAAGATAATGTCATAACTACTGTTAAGGAAGGCAAGTGCTTTGCTCACATTACAGCAGTAAATGTGAGCCCGATGTAGTTCCCCTATTTTTTCCAAGTTGGTTCTGATAAGGTCACAGCAACTTTTTCTGTGGTCAACAAAATCAACCCATTCTGCCCTGCGGCTTAGAGCTTCAATACCCAGAGCACCGCTGCCGGCGTATAAATCAAGAACCTGGCGCCAATTGGTGGCTCTGTTCTCCAAAAGAGAGAATATAGCTTGCCTTACCACACTGGTCGTGGGTCTAATGGAGTGCCTCGGTAGAGTTTTTAACCGAGTTCCCTTTACTTTACCACCAGTGACCCGCATTTCTATTAACCTTCAATAGTAATTCTGTAGTATTATATTACCATTCTACCACCTAGTTCAAGTAAGCCGGGCTTGTTGACGGGAAGGGTAGTATGCTCTATACTTTGGGTTGAAATGAGCACGGGATTTGAAAGGTTTTCTGAAGGAGCTCGTCGGGTGCTGACTCGGGCCCAAGGAGAGGCACAACGCCTGGGCCACAGTTACATCGATACTGAGCACATATTATTGGGGATAGCAGGGGAAGAGTCAGGGATTGCAGCCAAAGTTTTGACTAATTTGGGTATCTCGATGAGTAAGATACAGGCGGCTGTAGAATTTGTAATTGGAAAAGGAGAGCGCCGAGCTACCAGTGGGGATGTTGACCTTGCTCCTCGGGCGAAAAGGGCCATCGAGTTTGCTGTGGATGAGGCACGTCGCCTTAATTCCAGCTATATAGGTGTTGAGCACCTTTTGCTTGGATTAATGCGTGAAAGCGAAGGGGTAGCTTTTAGTGTTTTAGAGAGTTTTGGTATTACCTTGGAGAGAACACGTGATGAAGTCAGTCGAGTTGTTAGACAGGAATCTGTGCGAGCTCGTACCACAGGTCGCGTTGCCTCACGCACACCGACCTTGGATCAACTTGGGACCGATTTAACTGCTCTAGCCCGGGCGGACAAACTCGACCCTACTATTGGGCGTTACAAGGAGATTGAACGGATAGTTCAAATACTAAGTCGTCGTACTAAAAATAATCCAGCGCTTATAGGGGAAGCAGGTGTAGGCAAAACAGCTATTGTTGAAGGGTTAGCCCAGCGCATAATAGCTGGGGAGGTTCCTGAGGTATTACAGGGCAAGAGAATAGTCGCATTAGATATAGGTGCTCTAGTGGCGGGAACAAAATACCGTGGTGAATTCGAGGAGAGGCTGAAGAAGGTTATTGAGGAAGAGAAAGCAGCCGGTAATTGCATCTTATTTATTGATGAAATGCAGACTATTGTGGGTGCTGGAGCAGCTGAAGGTGCGGTTGACGCCTCTAACATCCTGAAGCCTTCGTTGTCGCGTGGCGAGATTCAATGTATTGGTGCCACTACTTCGGATGACTACCGCAAATATGTGGAGAAAGACCCAGCTTTGGAACGGCGATTTCAACCTGTTCTGGTAGCTGAACCTACTATGGAAGAAACCTTGGAAATATTGCGGGGCATTAAACACAGGTATGAGGAATTTCACCAATTGGATATAAGCGACGAAGCCTTGCAGACAGCGGCTACGCTGGCTGCCAGATATATAGCGGACCGCTTTTTGCCCGATAAGGCTATTGATTTGGTAGATGAAGCTGGCTCTCGAGTACGCATTAAACGGGGTAGTGCCCCCATTGGCTTAGCTGAGGCAAGGCGGGCTTTGGAAAGTGTACGCAAGGAAAAAGAAGCGGCTGTCGCAGCTCAACAGTATGAGTATTCCAGTGAGTTGCGTAATCGTGAGCTTCAACTAACGGAGAAAATCGAGGCCACGAAGAAGGAGTGGCAAGTTAAACAGGAACAAGCCCGACCTGTAGTTACCTCAGAGGATATTGCCGAGGTAGCCAGCATGTGGACGGGCATACCTGTGGTAAAGTTGACTATCGATGAAACCAGCCGCCTTCTACAGATGGAGGAGGCTCTACATCGCCGTATCATTGGCCAGGATGAGGCCATAAATACCGTGGCTAAAGCGGTAAGGAGGGCTCGAGCTGGATTAAAAGACCCGAGGCGTCCCATTGGCGTCTTCATGTTTTTGGGTCCCACTGGAGTGGGTAAAACTGAATTGGTACGGGCCTTGGCCGAGTTCATGTTTGGTAGCGAAGACGCTTTGGTCAGGCTTGACATGTCGGAGTTTATGGAGCGCCACACTGTAGCTCGCTTAGTTGGAGCACCACCAGGTTATATTGGTTATGAGGAAGGTGGTCAATTAACTGAGGCAGTAAGGCGGAAGTCCTATTGTGCTATTCTTCTCGATGAAATTGAAAAGGCGCATCGTGATGTATCTAATATCCTGCTCCAGATTTTCGATGATGGTCATTTGGCCGATGCCAAAGGGCGAAGGGTTGATTTTCGTAATACCCTCATAGTCATGACCAGCAATATCGGTGCCGAGCTTATTAAGCGTGATATGACCCTCGGTTTTGCTGCCCATGTCGATGGCGAGGGAAAACAGCGGGTGGAGTACGAGAAAATGAAGGAACAAGTGCTCGACAAGATGAAGAAAGAAACTCGGCCCGAGTTCCTTAACCGTATTGATGCCACGGTTGTGTTCCACGCTTTAAGCAAAGAGCATATCCGCCAGATTGTTGACCTGATGCTTAACCAGGTTGTCGCTTCTCTTGAAGAGAAGAATATCACTTTGGAAGTAACTGATGAAGCCAGGGATTTTATAGGCAACAAGGGTTATGACCCTGTTTTTGGAGCCCGCCCCTTGCGTCGCACCATCCAGAATTTGGTTGAGGACCAGCTCTCCGAGGCTTTGCTGCGTGGTGAATTCCTGCCTGGAGATACTGTCGTTGTGGATTGCGTCGAGGAGGAAATTGTAATGAAACCATTGGTTAAGGAGACTACGTAAATATGGCTCAAGAAGTAATCGAAGCGCCACTACCTGGAAGAATAGTACGTGTTGAGGTAACCGTGGGTAATACAATTGAGGAGGGTGGGGTGATTTGCATCATAGAAGCTATGAAGATGGAAAACCCCATATTATCTCCAGTAAAAGCCGCAATTATAGAGGTGGCAGTTTCACAAGGGCAGATAGTTAAGACTGGGGAAAAGATAGCCGTTATCGAGTATTAGGTATCTTGGCCAGGGGACTTGAAATCTAACGAGCGGGGCAAATCTAAATTCAAGAATGTTTTCATTTGTCAGCAATGTGGCAAAGAAAGTCTCAAGTGGTTAGGACACTGTCCTGATTGCCAGGCATGGAATAGCTTCGTAGAAACTAGGGTCACTTTATCCCGCGCTCCCAGCCAGCTTTACTCTAGAGGAAATAGACCCCAGGAACTTTCCCAAGTAGAGAAAGGTGACTTTCCTCGCTTTCACCTTGGTTTTGCTGAAGTGAATCGAGTTCTGGGAGGTGGTTTAGTTCCAGGCTCTCTGGTGCTTGTTGGCGGCGAGCCGGGAATAGGCAAGTCTACGCTTTTACTCCAGATTTCGGCGATGATGGCTGAGAATAATAAAGTTGTCGCCTATATCTCCGGTGAGGAATCTATTAATCAGGTTAAACTTAGAAGTGAGCGCCTCTGCATAGGGGGCAAGGGGATATACTTTCTCTCTGAGCCCGATTTAGCTGCCGTATTAGAATGCTTGGAAGGACTTTCTCCTGAATTGGCGATTATAGATTCCATTCAGACTATGTATTTAGAGGATGTAGCTGGGATGCCGGGCAGTATTTCCCAGGTGCGGGAGTGCACTTGGAGGTTGGAGAGGTGGGCGAAACAGAATGATGTGCCCCTGTTAATCACTGGGCATGTGACCAAGGAAGGGGCCATCGCAGGTCCAGGAACGCTGGAACATATCGTTGACGTGGTGCTTTACTTCGAAGGCGAACCATTTAGTAGTTACCGAGTGCTACGCAGCGTAAAGAACCGTTTCGGTTCCACTCACGAGGTGGGAATATTTGAGATGGGCGATAGGGGACTAATAGAAGTAGGTAATCCCTCTCAAGTTTTCTTATCCGCATACAAGGATGGAACTATGGGCTCAGTGGTGGTGCCCACTCTTGAAGGGAATCGCCCTTTGTTGGTAGAGATTCAGGCTTTGACTACTCCTAATAATTTTACTCCACCAAGGCGCATCGCTAACGGCGTTGATTTTAATCGGCTACTGTTGATAATTGCTGTGCTTACTAAGCGTGCCGGATTAAAGCTTTTCAACCAGGATATTATAGTCAACGTTACTGGTGGCTTAAGGGTTAATGAGCCAGCGGTTGATTTAGGAATCGCCTCAGCCATTGCTTCCAGTTTTCGTGATGCAAAGCCAATTTCAGGCTTGGTTGCTTTGGGAGAGGTGGGGTTGAATGGAGAGCTTAGAGGGGTATCGCACGTAGAGAGAAGAATTGCTGAGGCCATCAGGTTGGGCTTTAAATCCTGCCTTATGCCCAGACTTCCCCCTGTCATTGCGAGCGAAGTGAAGCGATCCCTTCACTCTGCGGACATTCAACTAATCGAGGTTGGCTCGTTGGCTGAAGCTCTGAGGCTGGGACTTACAAGGGAAAGTAAAATGCAAAATGCAAAGGGCAAAAATACAGGGCAAGAATAAGAAAGGGAAGTTTTTGCACTTTGATTTTTATCTTTGACTTTTTAATTTCGAATCAACTTTAGAGCTTTTCCTTGTTGAGAAGCAAGGTAATGAATAAAGGTAGTAAGTTAGGCGTGGTTATAGTCGCTGCTGGAACTAGCCAGCGGATGGCGGGTATAAACAAGCTCTTTGCTCCTCTAAGGGGGAAACCTTTGCTGGCTTGGTCCGTGGATACTTGTCAGAGATACAGCTTGGTTCAGCAGATAGCCCTGGTATTGAACGATGAGGATTTGGCTCGGGTGCAGAAATTGAAAAAAGAGAGGGGCTGGTCTAAAGTTACTTTATGCCCGGGTGGCGCACGGCGACAGGATTCGGTGAGGGAAGGACTAAGACAAATAACGGATTGTGATTTAGTCATGATTCATGATGGAGCTCGGCCTTTCTTGACTGCAGATTTGATTGAGGATGGCCTGAAGATAGTTGGGGAGATTGAGGCTGCTGTAGCCGCAGTGCCAGTTAAAGATACTATCAAGCTTGCTGCTGATGAGAGATTGATTGGGGAAACGCTTCAGCGCGACAGGTTATGGGCAGCGCAAACCCCCCAGATATTCAGCTTTGATATGATAACCAGGGCTTATGAGAACCTCGCAGCAGAGGTTACCGATGATGCCACTGCTGTGGAACGCTTGGGACACAAGGTAAAACTCTATATGGGCGATTATAAAAATATAAAGGTGACCACAACTGAAGATTTGGCGTTAGCGCGTATCATCGCCAAAAGCGTGTGATTGCCCGCGTGTATTATAGGGGGTGGCGATGTTTGTGGTGAAAGGTAGGTCATAGATAGTGGTAATCGACACATCGTGGAAAAGCTTATTTCTGGAAGCATCAAATGCAAGAGGAATTAAGGGTTGGCATTGGCTGTGACAGCCATCCCCTGGTTTCGGGGCGAAGGCTAATTTTGGGAGGCGTTGATATTCCTTATGACAAAGGCTTGTCGGGTTGGAGCGATGCTGATGTGGCAACACATGCCATAATAGATGCTTTGTGTGGCGCTGCTGATCTGGGCGACATTGGCACCTTATTCCCTTCTCAGGAACCGGAATATAAAGATATTTCAAGCTTGGTTTTGTTAAGCAAAACCGGTGAACTGCTTAAAGCCAAAGGACTCAGGGTGGCCAACATTGATGTTACCATCATAGCGCAAAACCCCAAGCTTTCCCCTTTCATCCCTGAGATGAGAAAACGCATAGGTCAGGCCTTAGGTGTAGATTCAACACAGGTGACGGTCAAAGCCACCACCACCAACGGTTTGGGCTTCATCGGCAGAGGAGAAGGAATAGCTGCTCAGGCTGTGGCTTTAATCCAAAAGTAAAGAGCTAGATTACCGAGGCTTTAGAAGAGGTATGAAGGAATCCATTCCTTCATAGGGAAGCTGAGGGAGAGGACTCCCTCAAGCCTCAGACTCTTCGGTTACCATCATTTCGTAGCTTGGCTTGCCCTCTTTCCAGGAAATTACAAATTTAACCTGCTTGCCTTCTACTAAGTATCTTTCGCTTTGGCTGCGGAGCTTTTTAAAGTCCACTGATTCCAGGAAGGCTTTGAGAAGCTCAATCTTCTCCTCAAGTTTTTTATCCTCCTGCCCACTTTCCATATATTGGTTTACTGAGTTCCAGAATTCCTCTCTGGCTGCGGTTTCTATGCAGTGGGAAAGGCTGGGGGAAAGCTCAATGCCATCCATATTTTTATTTGTATCACCAACTGGTGGCTATGGTCAAAATTTGACAAATTTGACAGGGTCTATTATCATTATTATTGACATATGTTCAAAATTCGTAGCGGAAATAGGATGATTTTTAATGGCTAGGCCAGAAAAGTTGCGATGTGTTGCTCAGTTGCCGAATGTAGGCTTTTTTAGGCCGGTGGGGATTCCGGCAAATGCTTTACAGTGTATTCGCCTTTCACTTGAGGAACTTGAGTCTATCCGTCTTAAGGATTTGGAGGGGTTGGAACAGGAAGAGTGTGCGCAGCAGATGCATATTTCCAGGCCAACCTTCCATCGCATATTGGAATCGGCTCGGAAGAAGCTGGCCGATGCTCTGATTAATGGCAAGGCAATTCAAATCGAAGGAGGCAACTTTGAGCTTGCCCAGCGTCTCTTTAGATGTGGCAACGATGGACATGAGTGGAATGTGCCTTTTGAGGCAATGGCGCAGAGGCTTCCTTTGTCCTGCCCGAAATGTTTAAGTGGGAATATCCAACCTACGCCTTTGCCTCCGTTTGCTGCCGGCAGAGGATACGGCAAGAGATTTCGCGGTGGCAGGCGATGGTGAAAAAATAAAAAAAGGAGGTGAAAAATGCCTAACGGATATGGTAGAGGATTTGGAAGGAGGGGATGGGGATTTGGCTTCAGAGGAAGCTCTCCCCCCTGGCCTTTTGTTGGCCTGGGAAGAGGAGGATTGCCGAGATGTGGCTATTTCCTGAGCGGAGCTGCAGGAATGCCTGTCCCACCAGCTTATCCCTCTTATGGTGGCCCTGGGGCTATGCCTTATTATGGAGGAATGACTTATCCGGGAGCTATGCCATATGGTTATGCTGGAGCACCTATGGGGGCAGTGCCAGGAGCCGATCCCTATGCTCCGCAGATGACCCGGGAGCAGGAACTGGATTCCTTGAGGAGCCAGGCGGAAGCAATGAAGGGACAGTTGGAGCAAATAGATGCTAGAATAAAAAAACTGGAGAAGGAGTAAGTTGGAAAGAGGTGCATTGTGAGAATTGCGATATCTGCAACAGGGCTTGACTTGGATGCTGAGGTAGACCCTCGTTTTGGGAGGTGTCAATACTTCGTTATCGTTGACCCCCAGAGCATGGAGTTTGAGGCTTTAGAGAATTCTAGCGCCGTGGCTACCGGTGGAGCAGGCATCAGCGCCGCCCGGATGATTGCCGACAAGGGGGCGGAGGTGGCGCTCACGGGTAATTGTGGTCCCAACGCTTACCAGACCCTTTCAGCAGCGGGGATTCAAGTAATCACGGGCGTTGCCGGGAGAATAAGAGACACTATTGAAGCCTACAAAGCAGGGAGGCTCCAACCAAACGCCCAACCCAGTGTAGGCTCTCATCATGGTATGGGTATGGGTTGTGGCATGGGTAGAGGAATGGGAATGGGCAGAGGCATGGGGCCAGGAATAATGCCTCAAGCAGCGCCTCCAGCAATGAGCCCAGAGCAAGAGATAGAAATGCTCAAATCTCAAGCTCAGATGCTGGGGCAACAGCTAAACGAAATCCAGCGCCGTCTTGAAGAGCTGGAGAAAGGGAGCTAAGCTATGCCAATCTATGAATACCAGTGCACTCACTGTGGGCAGAAATTTGAAATTCGCCAAGCTATTGGTGAAGATGGTTCCAATTTAAGTTGTCCTGAGTGCCATGCTGGAAAACCGAGAAGGCTCCTTTCCTCATTTTTTAGCCGCGGCTCAAGTGGAACCGAACCCTCAGAGGTGAGTTGCCCAACTTGTAGTTCTGGAGTCTGTGGGCTGCCGCCGATGGGGTAAAGCAAAACCAATTCTTGACGGAGGTGAATTATGCCTAGAGGAGATGGCACAGGCCCTTATGGGCAAGGTCCAGGAACTGGCAGGGGATTAGGACGCACCAGGGGTATGGGGAGGATGGGAGGAAACCGCCCTGGCGCAGGTCCCAGTGGGAATTGCGTGTGTCCTAGTTGTGGAACAAAGATTCCTCACCAGGCAGGCGTTCCTTGCTATAACCTGAGTTGCCCCAAGTGTGGGGCAAAGATGATTCGGGAATAGAATGATAGTCTCTGTGGCCAGTGGTAAAGGTGGCACAGGAAAGACGCTGGTGGCTACCAGCTTAGCTCTTTCCCTGAGCGATAACTATAAGGTTCAATTGTTGGACTGTGATGTAGAGGAGCCAAACGCTAATATTCTTCTGCATCTAGCTGTGGACCAAAGCCGACCCGTGTATATTCCTATCCCCAAGGTGGACGAAACGAAATGTACTTATTGTGGCAAATGCGCTGAAGTCTGCGCCTATAACGCTATTGCGGTGCTTAAGGGAAAAGTGCTTGTTTTCCCCGAACTGTGTCATGGTTGTGGAGCATGTTCTTACCTATGCCCTGAGTCTGCTATTACTGAGGAAGGAAGAGAGATGGGGGTAGTTGAAAGAGGCGATTCAGGGAATTTGGAATTAATTCAAGGGAAGCT
>Ga0209979_1002487_pt1 | contig 17574 bp, 12 predicted proteins | sample AnhtaG_FD_183114 | JGI IMG/M metagenome (GOLD analysis project Ga0209979, IMG submission 183114) | Deep subsurface microbial communities from Anholt, Denmark to uncover new lineages of life (NeLLi) - Anholt_01485 metaG (SPAdes) (version 2) | ecosystem: Environmental > Aquatic > Marine > Oceanic...
AATCTTATTTGCAGTTGGAACCTACGGATTTTCTCTGCGCATTTTCTACTGGGAGGCCATCGGAGGCTCTGCCGAGCGACTATTTATGATGTTTCTCCCAATTATCTGGTATTTCATAGCCTTAATGACCGCCGAGCCTGCTCGGGAAGAGGTGTCTGCCAGAAGGCTAGCGGAGCCCAAGAAATAGCAATTTAACCAAGGCGGTGTAAATGATAAAGCTTTCAGTTATTATACCTGTTTTTAATGAAAGACAAACCATTGGCCAGATCTTAGATGAAGTCAAGAAAGTTGAGCTGGAAAAAGAGATAATAGTGGTTGATGATGGTTCTACCGATGGAACTCGAAAAATCTTAAAAGAATTGAATGACCCCACTGTTAAAGTTCTTTATCACTCTGAAAACCGGGGAAAAGGTGGCGCTATCAAGACTGCTCAGACCCAGGTCAGTGGTGATGTGGTAATCATTCAAGATGCCGATTTGGAGTATCGACCTGAAGATTATCCCAAATTGATGAAGCCTATTGAAGATGGCTTTGCTGATGTGGTGTACGGCTCAAGATTTCTTGGTCCCCACAGAGTTTTTATGTTCTGGCACTATGCAGGGAATAAGTTTTTGACCTGGCTTACTAACATTCTCTATAATACCATGCTAACCGATATGGAGACCGGGTACAAAGTTTTTCGAGCTGAAGTTTTCAAAAAATTAAAGATAAGGTCTAACCGGTTTGACTTTGAACCCGAAATTACCGCCAAAATATTTAAGCAGAAATTAAGAGTGGTCGAGGTACCCATAACTCACTATGGAAGGGGCTATAAAGAGGGAAAGAAGATTGGCTGGAAGGATGGGTTGGTAGCCATCTGGACCCTCATCCGGTATAGATTCACTGAGTAAAGGAAATAGGGACTGGGTTTATTTTTATGAATGTGATAATATATATCTTAGCAACTCTGGCAGTATTCAGCACCAGTATCATATTATCTACCAACTTTAGGGTCAAATATTATGCCGATAAGCTGATCATGGTGGGTCTGTTCTTTTTGGTGCAGATCGTTCTAAGCGGCCTATTTTTGGGCGTGGTACTGAAAAGACTATATCCCGGGGAACTTTTCGCTTCTCAGCTACTAGTACTGGCGGTGGTGTTGTTCCTTCATCGGCATAAGATTAGGCAGATTAGTTACCGGAATTTTATGCAGGAGATTTCTATAGTCCTGGTAGAAATCAGGACTTCTCGTTTCACCTTGATTTTATTTTTTTTGATCCTCCTGGAAATCGTCTGGATTTTGTTCCTTGGTTTTTTATTCCCCCCTTACGTATGGGATGCTATAACCTACCATCTCTCTTCAGTAGCCTATTGGCTGCAGGCTGGGAAAATTCACCTCATCGATACTCCTGTATCTCGATCCAACATTTATCCCATGAACGTGGAATTATTTTTCCTGTGGAATGTGATTTTCTTAGGAAATGACGTTCTGGTAGATTTAAGTCAGTGTTTTTTTGCCCTACTGGGTTTGCTAGCGATTTATGCCCTCACCAGGAAAGTTGGAGTAAGTGCTAAGAGTTCTTTAGCAGCCTCAGCGGTATTTTTTTTTACCCCCCTCATTTTAATACAGTCAAAAACCTGCCAGACTGATCTTGCCGCAGCAGTCCTATTTCTCATTGCTCTGAATTTTCTCTTTCAATATGGTAAAGATTCTAAAGTCAGCCATCTATTTGTTAGCGGCCTGGCCGGCGGGATGTTGATGGGTTCCAAGTCTACCGGGCTACCCCTGGTATTTTGTCTATATCTTTACCTTTTGGTGAATTGGGCTCGCCTTCATTTTGAGAAGTCAAAGCCAGGAGGGACTATTCTCCAGAAGGATGGCTTGCCAGTCTATGCTAGATTTATCCTGAACAATCTTTATTTTTTGGTCCCGGTGTTTATCCTGGGAAGTTACTGGTATCTCAGGAACTGGGTCTATTTTAATAATCCAGTAGGGCACGAGATAAAAATATTTGGTTTTGTTCTTTTTAAAGGGGGTGCCGGTCCCCCAAAACCTGGGTTCACCACCCTATGGGCAAATTTGTGTCTTCTACCCTCGCGCTGGTTTGAGCTCATAGATGATTATTATAACTGTGATCGGTCGGCCTACGGTCCCCAGTGGATCATTCTGGGAATCCCGAGCGCGGCCTTTTTTCTGGTAAACTCTATCAAGAATAAAGCAAAGGATAACCCTGGATTAGTTCTATTTTTTATTCTCACCTTTTTGTTTTCTATTTTTATTCTCTTTCCTGATCCCTGGAGTGCCAGGTTAGTCCTTTTTTTACCGGCTATGGGGGCTGTATCCCTGGGATATGTATTGGATAATTTTTCCCGGAAAGGTAGGATCGCACTACAGAGGTTGATTCTTGTCGTTGTCTGCTGGTCAATTTTTAATGCTGCCTCTCACTCTTATTTTACTGCCGCAAAATTTAAACGATTTCTGTATCTGCCATTAGAAAAAAGAACCACGGCCAATTTTGGACTGTTTGTTTCTCCCGCCTATTCATTTATAGATAACCACGCCGAAGATGGTGACCATATTGGCTATACCGTCCATGGAGACGGCTTTGTTTATCCTTTGTTTGGAAGTCGATTGCAGAGAAAGGTCTATTATATTCATCATGGCTTCAGTCTCTCTGAGATGATCAGCAAAATAGAGGAAAAAAAGATTAAGTATCTCTTAACCAATGCCAACAACAACGTGGATAAGCTAGCCGAGAGTCGTCCTGATACCTTCGGCAAGGTATACAGTGGAGATGACAATGTTTATGAAGTCAAGTTGAGCGACAGTAAAAATGAACCCCAAAAGAAAGAATAACCAAAACCGACAAAGCCATAAATTAGAGTGGATTATCCTTATACTTATGGTGCTTCTGGCATTTATCTATTTTTTGACGCCCATCCACGCAAGCATGCTAGAAAAATCATGCCGCTGGGTCTGGGGTTTCTTTTTCCCCTGACCCCTTTGTTAATTTCTATCTCTTATCGAGTTTCTTTTGCGAATTGATGGTGAAATGTTTCTGGAGAAAGTCATTTGGTTGGCAAATTTGGATTCTTGCTTCCGACCAGGGACAGATTCCACCCGAACTTAAAAAGAAGAGTCGCCATGAAAATTAAGGGAATTGAAGAGTGCCGTATTTGCGGAAATTCTGATTTAATACCAATTTTAGATCTTGGTGTTCAGACCCTATCAGGGAGATTTCCATCCGAAGGTGAACCTGACCCGCCAAAAGCCCCCTTGGAATTAGTGAAATGCAATAACACTGGAAATTCCAAGGCGTGCGGACTACTTCAACTTAAACATTCAGTTCCTCTCGAACAAATGTATTTGCATGATTATGGTTATAGATCAGGGATAAATCAGACTATGAGGACGCACCTTAAAGGTATTGTTCAGCGCATTCAAGAAATACTAAGTCTGCACAAAGGTGATGTAGTTCTCGATATTGGAAGCAATGATGGGACTCTACTCAGATATTATGAAACACCAGGATTGCGAAAAATTGGCATTGATCTCGCAGGTGAGCAGTTTTTGCAATACTATACCGGAGATATCGAACTAATTAGCGATTACTTCAATTCATCAAATTTTTATTCTGTCTGTCCTAAGACACAAACAAAAGTGATTACCTCCATCGCCATGTTTTATGATTTAGAAGCACCGATGAATTTTGTAAAAGATATCAAGGAGATTTTACATGAAGATGGAATTTGGGTGTTAGAACAGGGTTATATGCCGAAAATGTTAGAAAAGAATTTATTTGACACCATATGCCATGAACATTTAGAGTATTATTCGCTTAATCAAATAGATTGGATGATAAAGAGCAACGATCTGAGAATATTTGATATTGAGTTCAACACCATAAATGGTGGTAGTTTTAGGCTTTATGTATCTCATAAAAACTCTACCTTTAAATCCAATCATAGAAAAATCGATGAGGTATTTTCTGATGAAGAAAAGTTAAAACTAGATTCTGAGGAGCCATATTGCGAATTCAGGAAGAGGATATTTTGCATAAAGGATAAGTTGTATAGCTTGGTAACGACCGAGAAAGAGAAAGGGAAATCAATATACATATATGGTGCCTCAACTAAAGGAAATGTCCTCCTCCAATTTTGCAACATCGACCATACTTTAATAACTGCTGCTGCCGATAGGAACCCTGACAAATGGGGACGACGAACACCTGGTACCAATATTCCCATAATTTCAGAAGCGGAGGCAAGGAAAGCTAAACCAGATTATTTCTTGGTCCTTCCCTGGCATTTTCGAGAAGAGTTTGTCAAAAGAGAAGTGAGGTTTCTTGCCTTGGGCGGGAAGCTTATATTTCCCTTGCCTGAAATTGAGGTAATTAGTTATAAGACCTAGCCATTTTTTGATGTGAATGAAATGATACCCTGGGCAAAACCGCTTTTACTCGGAAATGAGCAAGATTTTCTCCTGAAAGCTTTGCATTCAACCTGGATTTCAGGAGGTGAGTATGTAGATAGGTTTGAATCTGATTTTGCGAGGTTAATTGGTGCCAAGTATGCTGTTACCACTTCCAGTGGAACCACCGCCCTTCATTTGGCTTTAATGGGGCTTGGGGTTGGTCCTGGTGATGAGGTGATTGTTCCAGGTTTTACATTTGTGGCTCCTGCCAACGCCGTACTTCAGACAGGCGCTAAACCGATTTATGTGGATATTGATCGAAACACCTGGTGTATTGATGTTAAGGAGGTTGAAAAAAGTATAACTGCTAAAAGCAAAGCCATTATTCCGGTTCATGTCTATGGTAATGTTTGTGAGATGGAAGCTTTGACGAAAATCGCGGAAGATAATGGACTATATATAATTGAAGATGTCGCAGAAGCGGCGTTTTCAAAATACCGAGGCAAATTCGCTGGAAGTTTTGGTGATGTAGGTTGCTTTAGTTTTCAAGCCACAAAAACAATCACGATGGGCGAGGGTGGTGCCGTACTCACCGATGATAAAAAGTTAATTGAACGAATGAGAATCCTTCGCAACCATGGAATGCGAGAGGGCAGGAGATATTGGCATGAGGTGGTGGGATATAATTATAGATTGACCAATCTACAGGCAGCTTTAGGCTGCGCCCAACTGGAGAAGAAAGACCAACTGATAAATGAAAAAAAGAGAATTTACCAAAGGTATGGGGAGGCTCTCTCAGGTACCGAAGGAATAAAACTTCAATGCATTCCCAGGGAAGTTGAACCAGTGATATGGGCGGTGGCTCTAAAAATAGGTCCGGAATATTTTAAGGGCGACCGAGATTTCCTAATCCAGGAGTTGGCCAAGAGGGACATCGAGACAAGGCCGGGATTCTATCCATTTAGTGTTATGCCAATATATAATGCTCCCCCTCTACCTGTTGCTGAATCCGTAGGAAGGAATGTCTTGAGTTTACCTTCTTATCCTTCTATTTCTGATTCCGAGATTAGGTATATATGCCAGCAACTAAAGAATCTCAGAGACAACAATAAGGCTATGACAAACAAATGACAGAAAGGTCCGTTGCTGAAGCATATAATCCATATTTAAACATTATCTAGTAGTTTTTTACCGCGAGTGGGTCTCTTGAAGGTATCAGTAATTTTGCCAACCTATAATGAGCGAAGAAATGTTATCGAATTGATTGAGGTAATCATGGGAGAATTATTACCACTGAATCTCGAAAGAGAAATTATTGTTGTCGATGACAGCAGTCCGGATAATACCGGTAAAGTTCTCCAGGATAGGTTTTCTAATGATGAGAGCGTGAAAGTTCTTATTCGCCCCGAAGAGAAGGGGTTAGCAACAGCAATTCGATATGGCATAGAAAGATCAACCGGAGACATTATTGTGGTAATGGATAGTGACTTTAATCATGACCCAAAACTACTGCCTCAGATGGTAAAGTTTTTAGAATATTACGACATCATCGTGGGCTCCCGTTTTACTGTGGGAGGTGGAATGGAAAATACTTTTAGATATCGGGGGAGTTTCGTTTACAATATTTTTATGAGAGTCATTTTGCGAACCTCAATTCGAGATAATCTGAGCGGTTTTTTTTCCATTCCTAGAAAAAAACTATTTTCATTGAATTTTGACAAGATATTCTTTGGTTATGGAGATTATTTTTTTAGATTACTCTTTTATGCACAGAGAAGAAGATTTAAAATCCTCGAAGTCCCGGTGTTTTATCAACTGCGAAAATATGGGAAGAGTAAAACCAATCTTATTTCTGTTTTTGTTAGATATTCGGTGGCTTTGTTAAAATTCAAGCTCCAAAAACGGGGTGATTCTCGGAGATAGGAAATAGATTGTTGAATGTCAAATGTTGAGACCTGACCCCTTTTAATGAGGTGAGTCATGCGTATTGGTATTAATACTCTCTTTATGATACCAGGCATAGTTGGGGGCTCGGAGACTATCCTTCGGAACTTAATCAGTAACCTTGCGACCATTGATAGTCACAATGAATATATTTTATTTACCAACCGGGAGAACTCGGGGGGTTTCAATCTTGGTCAGCCAAATTTTTTTGAGGTACGTTGCCCCATACCTGCCAGATTTCGACCCGCACGGACCTTATGGGAGCAACTTATTTTGCCTATTCAATGCCAATGGCATGGGATTGAGATTCTTCATTCTCCGGGCTATATCTCTCCTATTGCCCTGCCCTGTCCTTCGGTGGTCTCGATATTAGACATGAACTACTTCTTTTTCCCTGAGGACTGGTCAAAGTTAGCGCTATGGGCGCTGAAGATTCTCGTTCCTCTTTCTGCTAGAAGGTCCTGCCAGATTATTGCTCTTTCCCAAAGCTCAAAAAGGCATATAATGGAGGCCCTAAAGATATCAGAAGATAAAATCAACGTGACTTATATGGGGGTAGATAAGATTTTTCATCCTCATCATAACCGCCGCGAGATCCTAAAGATAAAGAAGAGAATCGGGATAAAAGGAGATTTTATTCTGTCCGTTGCCAATTCCCACCCCCATAAGAATCTGCGGAGGCTCTTGCAAGCCTACCATATCTTGAGAAAAGATAAGGGAATCACTCACCAACTGCTTTTGGCCGGCAATCCGGGGCGTGGTCATTTAGAATTGGTAAAGATGGTGAGAAAACTTGGAATGGGCCATGAGGTAATATTCACGGGATACCTTCCCCATCACCAGATGCCATTGGTCTATCAGGCGGCTGACTTATTTGTTTTTCCTTCCCTGTATGAGGGCTTCGGGTTGCCCATACTGGAGTCAATGGCGTGTGGTACCCCGGTGGTGTCCTCTAATGCTGCTTCCCTGCCCGAGGTCGTGGGTAGGGCTGGTATCCTGGTAGACCCTCACGATGCCAATGAAATGGCGGGGGCGATGTGTCGGGTGTTAAGTGACAAGAGCCTGACAGAGGATCTTATAAAAAATGGCCTGGAGCAGTCTAAGAGGTTTTCCTGGATGCAGACTGCAAAAGAAACGCTAACGATATACAAAAAGGCAATGGCGGGAAGAAAGAATAGCGAAAAGAAGATTCCCTAAATACTTTGATATGTCTCGCAAGGTATCCAACGATTATGGTCTATAATGAGCTTGTTGACTACCTTTACTCCTGGGTCGAAAATAATCTGGCGCTGTTTGACCGGTGAGATTATTGATTTACGAAGACAGAGTAAAATCGCTCCTCTCGGAGAATGTCCAGCAAGGAAAATCAGTTTTTGAGATAAACGATGGGAAAGAAATTCCAGAGGGCAGGAAATCCGATTGCATCATCATCAGGGAAGTCCTGAAAAAAAATGAGGACATCGAGGGGCTTCTTGAATCAACGAGAAAGCTTTGCCAGCCGGACTCGAAGATCGTACTAATCTGCACAAACCCTGTCTGGAACCTTGTTTCGGGCAGTCGCAAAAGGAACTGGCTTTCAAAGAGGATACTCGAGAACCTGTTCTACCTGAAAGGATTCAGAGTGATAAAACATGCCTATTATCTGCCCTTGCCCTGGGACTTTCCACTTTCAGAGGGACTCAACTCGCTCCTTGAGAGGATTCCGGTGATAAAAGAATTTGGCTACATCCAGCTGTATGTTCTTGAGACCGAGAAAATGCCAAAACCAGGAAATTTCTCCGTTTCTGTCGTGATACCTTGCCACAACGAGGAAGCGAATATAAGGCGCTGTATAGAAAGCGTTCCGAAATTCGGGAAAATGACGGAAATAATCGTCGTGGATGATGGATCGACAGACAGGACTTCCGAAATCGTGAGAAAAATCCTCCCCGAGAAAAAAAAACTTAAACTCGTTTCCTACCAGCCGAACATGGGCAAAGGCGAGGCGGTAAGGAGGGGATTCCAGGAGGCTAAGGGCGACGTCTTGATGATTCTGGATGCTGACATGACCGTGTCTCCAGAGATGCTTCCCAGGTTCCTCATCCCCCTTGCCAATGGAAAGGCGAGGTTTGTAAACGGCACACGGATGGTTTATCCCCTGGAGGAGCAGGCAATGCGACCGCTACACATCGTTGGCAACCATATTTTCAGTATCGTATTCACGTGGCTTCTCGGGCAGCACGTCTCTGACACGCTTTGCGGAACGAAAGCGCTATTCAGGAAAGACCTGGGGGCAATCCCCTTGATCGAAACCTCCTGGCCAGATTTTGACTTACTGTTTGGCGCAGCAAAGCAGAATTTCAGGATTGTTGAGGTGCCAGTAAAATATCACGCCCGGAGCGCAGGTAAGTCCAAGATGAAAACATTTAAGCACGGCTTCCTTCTACTAAGGATGTGCTTGAAGGGCCTCAAGGATATGAAGTTATGAGATGAAACGAGACTCACCAAGGATTATGATGAAACTGCTGGACACTGCGAGGAACATCGTTTGCCTGATAGCCAACTCCATTCTGATAAGCTAAAACAATCTTCATATAGTCGCGGCGACAACCAATTTAAATTGAAGCCTTCTAAAGATGGATTAAGTTGAGAAATTTCCTATAATCTACCTCCCAAAACCGGGGAAAGTAAAAGCTAATTTGATAGTCCCCTTTCTTTCCGGGCTTAACTGACATTATTCCTTCCCAGTTATCTATTTTGATCTTTTTCTCTCCTATCTTTGCTTTCCAATGAGGAAAGTGATTATATTTAAGGATTATTCGGCTCCCCTCATCGGCATTTTCAACTTTTACTATTTTTTTATGAGGAGTATTAGATATTAAGCTGGCTTTACCTGATTCGATAATCCTTATGCGATCAATTTCGCAGTCCTTGAATTCAAATATGCTCAAGGCAGTTTTTTCTACTTTAAAATCTTTAAGGTGGGTAAATCTCTCGGGATATCTTTCAAAGAAGGACCTAGCTGCCTCAGACCAAACTACGAGATCCTCCACCGCATAATTCTTAAGTATTTTTTCCAGTTCCCCTATGTTCCATTCAGCTATATCTTTACCAAAGAATATCCCATTCTTTATACAGTGATAACGGTATTTGTGCCAGGCCCAGGGGCTGACGCCCACGCAGGAAAGCAGTTCTCTATTATTAGCTAACTGGAAGTAGGGCACTATATGGCCTCCGTGCGTGTAAAAGTCATGCTGACTTTTTGATGAGGCTTCTATCATTAACCTACCTTGCTCACTGGGAGCCAAGTCTTTTTGGTTGTACGATTTAAAGAAAGTCGAGAGTGAATTAATTTCCGGCAGTTCATCATGAGGCAGGAAAGGGAAGACAGAAGGATACAGTAGGTGGCTAGACAAAAAGAGGAGGAAAGTAGCCACAATGAGGGTGAACATACCTTTAGAATGAGCCAGAATGGCTCTAATCCCAAAACTTATAGGAATAGCTGAAATGAAGCACAAAAACAGATAGGCTCTTGGAAATAGATCACGATAAACTCCCATAATAGGATAAATAACTTGGGCTACAATAAAGGTTGCTAGGAGCACATACCAGATTGACAGCTCTCTCTTTTTTCTCTTAGAAACCAAAAAAGCCAAGAGAGCGATGGGTAAGAAAAAGTAAAAAATATCCGTCACATATCCAAATCCCTTTAAACTAAACAAAAAATTCCCATACAAAGAACCAGCAAGCTTTGAGAGTGAACCGGCCAGTCTAAGCTGGTCACCCTCTAAAAACTCGCGATATATAATCAAATCAAGATAGCGCGGAAGGGCGAGAAAGCCAATGAGGAGAAAGAAGCTCAATAGTCTTACCGCGGTTCTTTTGAAACTTTTTTCCACTCCTCTGGGACCAAAAAGCAAAACGAGGGGAATGGTGAGCAGGGTCAGGATCATCGAGATGGGGTGAGAAATCACAGAAAGTGACGCCAATAAAACCATAGCACCGAAGTAGAGTTTTCCTGAAGTCTTCATGTATTTGTAGGCAAAATAAAGAGAGAAAAGAAGTGCGTTCCAACCTAAGATGCTATCTAAGCTAATCAGAAACATCTCATTAAAATTCCAGGCGGTAAGTATGAAAAAAGCCAAAACAGAAGCAATCCCCGCTTCTAGTTTGCCGAATATCTCTCTGGTCAACAAGAAAAGGGCAGGAATGGGCAAAAGATACAAGACAAGCAAATGGATTTTATAAATCACCGGAAAGCTTAGAAAATGAGAGAGAACCAGGGAGAGAAAAAATAAAGTCACTCCGTGTCCAAATCTTCCCACTTCCAGGATAGTAGGATAGCCCCCATAAAAGTTGTCATTCCACCCCGATATTCTTCCCTGGTAGAAGATTTGTGTCTCATACCAGCCGGTGTAATAGAAAGGCGGAACGTCTACCTGGCAGTTTAAGGAATCGTCTACAAACCGGGAAGGAGGAAGGTAGTGATAGAAAAATACCCAAACGGCAAGGCCCAGAGAAACAACTAACAGCAGGACCGCCAATATATTTTCTCTTCGCTTTAGAAAATTCTCAAATAGCTTGCCTGAATTTAAAAAAATAGCCAGAATTAAAATCGCAATAAAATACACCGGCAAAAAGTAATGAGAAGGACCCTGAATTATCACCAGGATTCTATAGCTAATTTTTGCCAGAATAAAAAAGGAAGCCCAGGTAAGACAGATCTTTATCCAAAAGTCTGATTTTATTTTTCGGTATTGCAAGATAAGATAAATAAAGGGAGAGAAGAAAAAGAGAAGAGATAACTGCTTGAGCAATTGACTTTCAAAGAAAACACTTACCAGGACGTAGCCCAAGCCAGAGAGGATAAGAACCAAAAAGAAGGATTTTCGTTGAAATTGGCCGATGGATCTTTCACTTGTTTCGCTATCCATCTTTCAATCCTCACTTCATGACCGGCTTGGTATGATGTCCGAACCTATTTAGCAATTCTATTATCTTAGCTTAGCGAAAAAAGTCAACTTACCGAATTGACAAAGGGTGCCAAAGTTGGTATTATCTAGCATGAGACTGTAAAAAGCTTTGTCGAGCAAGGCTAATTTTTTCTAGCACCTTTGACTGACCCGTGTCAGAAGAGAAGATATGAACAAGTCAAGTTTAAGGGTTCTGGTTACTGGGGGAGCCGGTTTCATCGGGAGCAATTTGATAGACCACTTACTCCAGAAGGGTTATCAGGCCACTGCTTACGACAATCTTTCCCGAGAAGGTGCCAAAAAAAATGCTGCCTGGCTAAAGGAAAAATATGGCCAAAAGTTTAGACTGATTACCGAGGATATTCGAAATTATTCAGTCCTTTTAAATGCGGTAGATAACCAAGATCTGGTGTACCATTTGGCAGCTCAGGTTGCCGTCACCACCTCAATCGAAAACCCCCGGGAAGATTTCGAGATAAACGCTTTAGGAACTCTAAATGTGCTGGAGGCTGTCAGACAGACGGGCGGGGATCCCATTGTGCTCTATGCCTCCACCAACAAAGTTTACGGAGAAATGGCAGAGCTCAGGATTACTGAAGATCCCACTCGATGCCAATATGCGGATATGATCAATGGCATACCAGAGTCCAGGCTACTTGATTTCTATTCCCCTTATGGTTGTTCTAAGGGAATTGGAGATCAATATTTTATCGATTATGCTCGCATTTACGGTTTAAAAACGGTAGTATTTCGACAGTCGTGCATTTATGGAATCCGACAATTTGGGGACGAAGATCAAGGATGGGTTGCCCATTTTCTGATTTCGGCGGCACTTGGTAAGCCAATTACTATCTACGGCGATGGTAAACAACTGCGAGACGTACTCTATATGGGTGATCTAATTAAGGCTTTTGAAATGGCTGTCGGCCATATTGATACCACCTCAGGTCAGGCATACAACATCGGGGGAGGTCCTGAGAATACCATTTCTCTTTTGGAGCTGATTAACTACCTGGAGAGTAAAACAAAACGCCAGATAAAATATAGTTTCCAGAATTGGCGTCCTGGAGACCAGAGAGTTTATGTGAGCAACATAAGTAAGGCAAAAAGGGATTTCAGTTGGTCACCAAATGTTTCGGCGGAAGACGGCATTGACCGACTTTTTGACTGGGTGAGTCGAAATAAAGACCTATTTCACTAGGAATCCAAAGTCGATATACAGCGCGGAGGGGAAGAGTCCCGAGATTCTCTTGAGGAGTAAGTAATGAGTTTCTGGGAGGATAAAAAAATACTGGTAAGTGGAGGAGCGGGCTTTTTGGGTTCCCATGTGGTAGAGGAGCTGCGTAGACGAAAGGCAAAGAATATTGTAGTGCCAAGGTCTAGAAATTGTGATCTACGGGAACGCAAGAATTGTACTCGAATAGTAGAGAATAAAGATATTGTTATTCACCTTGCCGGTAAGGTTGGTGGTATTGGTCTTAATCAAAGAATACCGGGAGAGTTGTTCTTTGATAATTTGATTATGGGCGTCCAGCTTATGGAGGAGGCCAGACTTGCCCGGGTACAAAAATTTGTTGCCCTGGGAACCGTCTGTTGTTATCCCAAATTTTCCCCGGTTCCCTTCAAGGAGGAAGATCTGTGGGATGGCTACCCTGAGGAAACCAATGCCCCCTACGCCCTGGCTAAGAAAATGTTGTTAGTTCAATCGCAGGCTTACCGGCAACAGTACGGTTTCAACTCCATTTTCCTCATGCCGGTTAATCTTTACGGTCCAGGGGATAATTTTGATCTTGAATCTTCCCACGTTATCCCAGCCCTAATTAGGAAGATTTTTGATGCTAAAGAAAAGGATAAAGATCACATTGTCCTCTGGGGGACGGGTAAGGCCACCAGAGAATTTCTCTATGTTGAAGATGCTGCAAGAGGAGTAGTGTTGGCAGCCGAAAGATATAACAAGAGCGATCCGGTAAATTTAGGAGCAGGATTTGAAATTTCAATTAGGGAGTTGGCTCAATTGATTGCCAAGGTACGTGGATTTGGCGGAAAAATAGTATGGGATACCAGCAAGCCAGATGGTCAGCCCCGGAGATGTCTGGATACCAGTAAAGCCAGGAATGAGTTTGGGTTTGAAGCGAAAACTGCTCTTAGGGAAGGTCTTCGAAGAACGATCGAGTGGTACAGGAAAAAAATAGCCTCTGAAAAGGCCATCAGTGCCTTAAGTTCCAGAGAAGGCATTTGCTCAACCAGGATTGAGTTTAGAAGTGAGTGAATATTACGAGATTCAGCCTCGCTATCTGGTGGTATCGAAGTTATTCTTATTGGGCATAGGATTGGTAGCCCTTCTTTTAATAAGGTCTATTTGGTCGTGGAGCCAGATCCCCAACCTCACTCTGGGTTTGATGATTATTACCTTAGTACTGGGGATCATCGGACTGGAGTATGCTCTAGTATGGTTTGTTTTTTTGACGCCGCTATTAGCTTCTCTACCTTTGCTACTAGAAATTCCCAACTTTTATCTCATCGAGGTGGTTTTTCTTGCAGTCATCCTGGTCTGGGTGGTCAGGTTGATCTTGAGGAAACGTATTAAATTTGTTAAGACCTCTCTGGATATTCCTCTAGGTATTTTTCTTCTCCTGGTCTTAATTTCTTGCGGAGTTACTCTCATTAGAATTAACCAATTATTCTCAAGTTTTCTTGCCGGTAATCTAGGAGCAGCCTTGCAAAAAATCTTCCTTCTAGATAAAACCACCAATCTAGCCAACTTCTATACTCTGCGTTATGCTTTGACTATTCTCGAAGGTATTCTGGTCTATTTCTTTCTCGTTAACACTATCAGGTCTAAAGATTTTCTCCGAAAGGTAATAGCTGCCATGATTGCGGGTAGTACAGTGGTAGTGAGTTATGGAATCTTTCAGTATCTTACCAGATTTCATTTGCTGGAGTACTGGGTTAAGCAAGACCCAAATCTCACCCGTATTAATGCTACTTTCCAGGATCCTAATTCTTTAGGTTCTTACCTGGTTCTGGGTATTTTTCTTACCGGTGGCTTATTCTTGGGAGAGGGAAGATGGAAGAGGCTATTTTTGGGATGTTTGATGGTTGGCCTGGGATTGTGCTTGGTTTTCACTGCCTCCCGAGGAGCCTGGGCAAGTTTGGTTCTAATTTTGGTGGTAATGATAATACTTTTTTCCCGAGAAAAGATGGGTATTTTCTTTAAGAGAGAGTTTAGCCGAGGCCGTGGTAAGAAGATAATGGTTGCTGTCCTCATTTTTTCATTAGTTGTCATCGTTACCCTCGTCCTGCTTGCCTCAAAAACTGAGCTAGAGGTGGGAAAGAGAGGTTCCTATCATAATGTGTTACTTTCTATGTTCAAATTTTCTAATCTGGTAGATAAGGAACTCGATAGTAGAATGTTTCACTTCTGGAGACCTGGATGGTGGATGGTGAAAGATCATCCAGTTTTTGGAGTCGGAATAGGCTCTTATTATTGGCTGCTTTGGATTTATTTGGATTTTCCTCCTGACAAGCGCATATATGAAAATGCCCATAATTATTTCTTGCAGATTTGGGCAGAGTTGGGGACAGTAGGCTTGGTGTGCTTTCTTTTAATTTTAGTTATTGTCTTCAGGCGGGGGATACAGTTGCTGACAAGAGTGAAGGAGAGGTATTGGAGATTCGTAGTTTTAGGATTGGTGGGCGGCATTGCAGGATTTCTGTTAACTCATTTAACCAGCCACGCCATGGTCCTATTGGAGATGCAATTTATCTTCTGGTCTTTTGTGGCTTTAATTTTTGTCATTTCGCATTTAACCAAAGCACCGCGGATCAAAAAATCCTGAAATTTGATAAAGCTATTAGGTTTGCTATAATGCTCAAGTTCCGAAGATATTATTGTTTGCCTGGAGCATAGGATGGCTAAGAGCGCTAAACCAAAAAATAGGCCTCCTGAAGTTTCAGTGATCATGCCTTGCTTAAATGAAGAAGAGACGGTGGGTAAATGCATCAAAAAGGCTTTCGATTCCTTTAAACGTCTCAATATTGATGGTGAGGTAATAGTTTGCGATAATGGCTCTACAGATAGGTCTCCCCAAATCGCTAAATCTCTAGGGGCAAGAGTTGTGTATCAGGAGAAAAAGGGTTATGGTAGTGCCTACATGAAAGGATTTGAAGAGGCAAGAGGTAAATATATTATCATGGGTGATTCCGATGACAGCTATGATTTTTCGGATATTGAAAGGTTCATTACTCCTTTAAGAGAAGGTAAGGATATGGTAATGGGTAGCCGATTTAAAGGTAAGATTATACCCGGAGCTATGCCGTGGCATCATCGATATATCGGGAACCCACTTCTATCTTGGTTTTTGAATAGACTTTTCCACACCGGTATTTCCGATGCTCATTGCGGCATGAGATCATTTACCAGGCAGGCTTACCGGAAGATGCGTCTTTGTACCACGGGCATGGAGTTTGCCTCCGAGATGGTAATAAATGCGGCCAAGGCTGGACTAAATATGATAGAAATCCCCATTACCTTCTATCCTGATGGTCGATCAGGAAAGCCCCACATAAGGTCATTCCGGGACGGTTGGAGACATCTAAGGTTTATGTTAATGTACAGTCCCACCCACCTTTTTCTTATTCCCGGAGCTAGTTTGATGCTGATAGGATTGGTTCTTTCCATCGTCTTACTGAGAGGACCCATATTTATTGGGGGACGCGGCTATAGCTTTCACCTTTCCATATTGGGGAGTTTATTGACCCTGCTGGGTTTTCAAATTATTAATCTGGGACTGTATGCTAAGGCCTATTCTTTCATGCAATATTTCGAAAGGCGCGATAAATTCATCGAGAAATTTTATGGATACTTCAAATTAGAATGGGGATTAACCCTGGGTCTTTCCTTATTCATGGTTGGATTCCTAATGGATTTTTTCATTTTGTATAGCTGGATCAAGGGGGGATTTGGAGCCCTCCTCCAGGTCAGTAAGGCCTCTTTTGCTACCACTTTAATGGTGATGGGAGTTCAAACAATATTTTCCTCCTTCTTTTTAAGCATACTGGACATAAAGAAAAAGTTCCTCGGGGAATGAATTTTGAAGGGCTAAGAAAATGAAGGTTTTAATGCTAAATCCTCCTTTTCTACCCAGGTTCTCCCGCTCACAGAGGAGTCCTGCCGTAACCAAGGGAGGTACTCTCTACTATCCATTCTGGCTGGCCTACGCCACCGGGGTGCTGGAGGAGAAAGATTATGAGGTAAGATTGATAGATGCACCAGCAGAAGGGAGGAACCTAGAAGGTACTCTTGGATATGTCCGAGATTTTAAACCGAATTTGGTAGTTTTAGATACCAGTACCCCGAGCATCTATAACGATGCAAAGGTGGGTGGGCTAATAAAAGAGGCTCTTCCACAAAGTTTTATGGTCCTGGTGGGAACTCATCCCTCGGCACTGCCTGAAGAGACTCTAAAGTTAAGTGATAAAATCGACGCTGTTGCCAGAGGAGAATACGATTATACCATACTGGAACTGGCGGAATCACTAGAAAATAATTCCAGTCTCGATTCTGTGGATGGTCTGTCTTTTCGCAGCGGAGAGGATATTACCCATAACCAGGAGAGAAAACTTATAGCGGATCTCGACAAGTTGCCTTTCCTTAGCAGGGTTTACCAACGGCACCTTGAGGTTAAGAATTATTATTTTGCTGCGGCTGATTATCCGGTGATTCAGATCATAACCGCTCGAGGTTGTCCTCATGGGTGCTTTTTTTGCGTTTATCCCCAGACTTTTCATAGTAGAAAATTTAGACCCCGCAGCGCCGGGAATGTGGTCGAGGAGTTTCTTTATATAAAAGATAATTTCCCCGAGGTAAAAGAAATTGGCCTTGAAGATGATACCTTTACTGTCAGCAGGAAAAGAACCAGAGAAATCTGTCGGCTGTTAATTGGAAATAAGAATAAGCTGAAATGGTACGCCAATGTCCGCTCCGATCTGGACTTTGAAACTATGTCTTTAATGAAAGAGGCAAGATGTAGATTGCTGGTGGTTGGATTTGAAAGTGCATCTCAAGAGGTGCTTGACGGAATGCACAAAGGTCTAAAGCTAGAGCAATCAATAGAATTTATGAAATATGCTAAGAAACTGAGGATTTTAGTTCACGGCTGTATTATGGTTGGTAATCCCGGTGAGACCAAAAAGACTATGGAAGAAAGCTTCAATTTTGCCAAGAAGCTGGGCTGTGACAGCCTGCAGTTTTATCCGTTAATCGTTTATCCGGGTACCGAGGCT
>Ga0209979_1002488_pt1 | contig 17573 bp, 15 predicted proteins | sample AnhtaG_FD_183114 | JGI IMG/M metagenome (GOLD analysis project Ga0209979, IMG submission 183114) | Deep subsurface microbial communities from Anholt, Denmark to uncover new lineages of life (NeLLi) - Anholt_01485 metaG (SPAdes) (version 2) | ecosystem: Environmental > Aquatic > Marine > Oceanic...
TTGGCTGCTGACCGGGCGAAGAAGCTCCAGAGGATAGTGCTAGGCTATTGGGACGACGACCTCCTCAGCATACCAACTTGGTCGTTATCCTATCCTTACCTTTCAAGTGCTATTGTCAAGGAGAACATCAGTGCCCTTTTCAAACTTGCCGATGCCTTCTTTTCTCCAAACCCAAAATTGGCGGCCAAGCTCTCGTCCTTACACGGTAGTGAAGCCGCAGTGCTGCCGGGCGCTCTATGGGCAGAGAAACTTGATCCTCTGATTCAAGACAAGAACCCAATACCGATTGTGGGGTTTGCTGGCTCCGCAGACCACCTGGACATACTGAACTCTTTGCTGAGCCCCTCCATCGCTGCTGTCGCCGATACAGGCGTTGATTTCAAGGTTCATATAGTAGGACCCAAGCCTAATTTCATCAGCAAGCTGCGCATAGAGACCATTCACACGCCATACATAGAAAACTATTATAGCTATCTTACCTTCTCCTCAGATCTTGGATGGGATGTAGGCTTGGCACCCCTGATAGACAGTGAATTCACAAGACATAAATTCCACAACAAACTTATAGAATACACCCATATAGGCTGTGCAGGTATATATTCCAGGGTTGAACCTTACACTGGCGTCATAGAGGATGGGATTACCGGGCTGCTCGTTGAAAATGAAGTTGGAGCCTGGAAAGAAGCCATATTGCGGCTCTTAAAAAACCCGGAGCTAAGGTTTAACATAGCTAGCAACGCTTATGAGTTCGTCCAGAGCCATCATAACCGGAAGGTGGTGGCTGAGGAATATGCTGCTACCTTAGAGCTATTTCTTAGCTACAGAGCTCCTGAAGTCGGGATAGCATATGTTAGCAAGAGCTATATACCTTATGAGTTGGAGAAGAGATACAATCTTGGGGCGGAGTATATGAAGATATTCGGCATGAGAGCCTTCATTCGAGCTGTCTCGCGTAGGTTGCTTTCGCTAGTTCTTCCTAAGCCGTTCCAGGCTTTCAGATTTCGAAAACGGTGAGCAAGTACGACCAGTTTGTGACGTCAGCACAATTGGGACACATTATGGATAAGAGTCAATGGACTTAGCATAGAACCATTAACAATTCAAATGAGATTAATTTACGCTTTAACCACAGAAAAAAGATGGACATATGCAAGCTTTCTGTGTCAAATACCGTGCTTAGAAGGAGATGAAATACGCCAAGGCTATCAACATAGAGAATGGCAAGCAATTCAGGGAGTACAGCAATGAATCTGATAATCAATTTCACACCAACAGGTATGATTCCAACCAAAGAAATGACACCGCACGTTCCTATCACTGTCCAGGAAATTATAGAGGATGTATTTAAGGCTGTCGGAATTGGCATTACTATGGTTCACTTACATGCACGGGACGAACAGACCGGTGAACCAACCTATAAGGCGGAGGTATACAGTGACATCATTGCCGGTATTCGCCAGTTCTCTAGCGACCTTGTTATTGGCGTATCATTGAGCGGACGTACTTTCTCAGAGTTCGAAAAAAGGGCAGAACCCTTAAAACTTACAGGGAACGTCAAACCAGATATGGGTAGTCTCACTCTGAGTTCCGTGAACTTCAACCAGCAGGCTAGCCTAAATACTCCTAAAATGATACAAGCACTCGCCCGGGAGATGAAGCATCGGGGTATCTTGGCAGAGCTCGAGGCTTTTGATTCTGGTATGATAAACTATGCCAAGTATCTGGAAAAAAAGGGACTGCTCGAACCACCTCATTATTTCAACTTGATACTCGGTAATATTGCCTGTGCCCAGCCTAATCTGCTACATAGTGGTATAATGATTAATGATTTGCCACCATATTCGCTTTGGAGCCTAGGAGGTATCGGAGATTATCAGCTAAGAATTAATTCAATTGCCATCGCTATGGGTGGTGGGGTAAGGGTTGGTCTTGAAGACAACATCTGGTACGACCAAGACCGCAGTAGATTAGCGCGTAACCGTGACCTTATTCGTCGTATCCACACACTTGCCGCCGCTAATGAAAGGAAAGTTATGACGCCCCGCGAGCTTAGAAAATTATTAAACCTGGAAGACGGTAATGGCCGATACGGTCGCATCTATCAAACGAGTGAACAGTAGCTATCGGAAAAAAGTGGATGAAATAAAGGGATTACTACTGTAAAAAGCGATTATTATGTTAAATCAGAAGAACACTCCTTATAAAAAGAACGGAAACGAAATATCTGCATTCTTATGTATAATGACACCTGTCTTTGACTCTGCTTATGAATCTGTGTATAAATTGGTAAACGAAGTCAAGTCTCAGACATATGGAGATTTCTTTCAAGTAATGATTAGTAATGGGCCATCTCCAAGAATTAAAGAACTTGTATTCGATATAAACAGGAAAGACCCACGGTTTATTTATGATGAAATAGAAGAGGAAATTACCAATAAACCGGTAGAATTATTAATTAATATAGGTAAGCGTCGAGAATATTGTCTAAAAAAGTATAATGCTGAACGGTATGTGTTTTTGGATGCAGATGTTAAATTAGTGGATAATGACTATTTTTTAAAGCTGTACAAGGCGCATCAAGAGATTAAAAGAGATAATTTAATAACATTGACTAAATTTTGCCAGCAAGAAAGTGAAATTACGTTACCGATTTTCCCAATAATATGTGGCAATATTGATATAGCAAATTATACATTTTAAAATAAAATAGCAAAAAATTATAGTTATCCAACTGATTATGATCCAAACATAGGGTGCGGCAATGACTATAGATTCTTCTCCAGGATTTCAAATGAAAACAATACCGCGTTATTAAATTTTGTGTCCGCCATAAGAGATGGAAACAATTCTTATAAAAGGTTAACTGAGCTTATATTAGAAGAACAACAAAGAATAGAGGGGGAGCAACCAAAAGCAGAAGGGGAAAAACAGAAACCAAATGCAAAACAGAAAAAACAAGAATCCCTAAACATTCCATTTAATCAGAATATAACTCAAGAACAACGAAAATACATAACCGAGAAAATCGGCGAGTTTTTCAGATATGAAAACTAAAACGTGGACAATATTTGGAGCTGGAAATCTTATAAACGATATCAATGATGCAATTGAATCAATAGGCCAGCGAATTGAGTTTCTTGTATTGAACATGGAGTTAGATAAGCATGTTCTGGAGAAAATCCCTAGCTCGATCAAAATAATAAAGCTCGAGGACTTCCAGCCTTCGACTGATCATTATTTATTTGGTTTCGTAGACCCTAATAAAAAGCCCTTTTTAAAAAGTCTTGGGAAATTCGATCTCCATTATTCGAATCTAATCCACAAGTTTTCGTATGTATCTAAAACTGTAAAGGTGGGACAAGGCAATTATATCGGTGCGGGAGTTGTTTTGGCACCAAATATTCATCTAGGAGATTTTAACTATATAAACCGTTCAGCATCTGTAGGCCACGATACAGAAATAATTCATTTCAATCATTTAGGCCCAGGCTGCACAGTAGCCGGAAACTGTAAAATCGGTAACAATAATTTTTTAGGGATGCGAAGCGTAATAATAAATAACGTAGAAATAAAGGATGACATTACAATCGGCGCTGGAGGAGTAGTTATAAAGGATATTCTAGAACCCGGCACTTATGCAGGAGTACCAGTTAGATATTTAAAGTGACCAACTGACCTGTCGCCAGTAAGCGTTCCATTTATACTAAACATATCAAAATCGAATACTTACTTCCTGGTATTGACCAACTATCAGACATGAATGTATGTAGTCTGCAAAAGTGGGATAGATACTTTTAGGACAAAGATTTGTGGTATGTAAGCGCGAGCGGCATAACCTGGAGACCTTTCTGTGGGTTCATACTTGCATGAATGGAGAAAGTAGACCTCCCAGGATCATGGTGACGTGCGGCGGCAGAATACCCTCGGTTGAGCTTGGCGCCATCATCCCCTTATCAGAACTTCAAAAACAGGGGCTCTGTGTATTCAAGTACAAGGATGAACCATCTTTGTCATTGGCCGACCTCGCCTGGTGTGACATTCTCTTTATAGTAAGAGGGGCAAGCTCTCTGAGTCTATTGGCTGCTGACCGGGCGAAGAAGCTCCAGAGGATAGTGCTAGGCTATTGGGACGACGACCTCCTCAGCATACCAACTTGGTCGTTATCCTATCCTTACTATGCAAACGCTCCCATGAGGGAGAACATCAGTGCCCTTTTCAAGCTTACCGATGCTTTCTTCTCTCGAAACCCGAAACTGGCGGCCAAGCTCTCGTCCTTACACGGTAGTGAAGCCAAAGTGCTGCCAGGAGTTCTATGGGCAGAGAAACTAGGCCCGCTGACCAGAGACAGAAACCCGATACCGGTTGTGGGGTTTGCTGGCTCGGTAGACCACAGAGACCTTCTGAACTCCTTGCTGGGCCCATCCATCGCCGCGGTCCTCGATACAGGTGTTGATTTCAAGTTTCATATAGTAGGACCCGAGCCCAATTTCATTGGCAAGCTGCGCATAGAGACCATTCACACACCATATATAAGAAACTTCTACGATTACCTTGCCGTCGCTTCAGACTTGGGATGGGATGTAGGCTTGGCACCCCTGATAGACAGTGAATTCACAATGTACAAATTCTACAACAAGCTCATAGAATACACATTTATAGGCTGTGCTGGGATATATTCCAGGGTTGAACCCTACACTGGTGTCATAGAGGATGGGATTACCGGACTGCTCGTTGAAAATGAGGTTGGAGCCTGGAAAGAAGCGATTCTAAGGCTGTTGATGGACCCGGAGCTTAGGTTCAGGATAGCCACCAATGCGCGCGAATTTGTCCAAACCAATCTGAATAGGAGAGTTGCGGTAGAGCAATATGCTGCCATTCTAGGGCCGTTCTTTACGTACAGAGCTCCTGAAGTCGGAATAACATATGTTGGCAAGAGCTATATATATTATGAGTTTAAGAAGCTGTACAATCTTTGGGCGGAGTATGCGAAGATATTCGGCATGATAGCCTTCATCCGGGCTGCCTCTAGTAGGTTGCTTTCTCTACTTGCTCCCAAGCCGTTTTAGGCTTTCAGATTTCGAAAACGGTGAGCGAATATGCTTGAGTCTTCCTGATAGTCGCGGCCAAGACACTTACCAATATTGTTGTCAAAGGGCAGGGGGCGAAGCTGTTCGATCGTATGTTGAAACGAAACCCGCTATCGCTGGATAGAATGGAAAGGGCTGATGTTAGAGTTCGCCGAGGGGCTAGGGCCAGACTAAAATGATTAACCAGTTGAAACAGTCTGTAAGATATCGAGGCTTGCTCTACAGCCTGGCTAGGCGCGAAATTCAGGTACGCTACACACAGTCACTGTTCGGCATAGCTTGGGCGATTTTCCAGCCGCTAGCCCTGATGCTGATGTTCACCCTCATATTCTCAGCATTGCTCAATATACCCAGCGACGGTGTACCCTATCCCATTTTCGCCTATAGTGCCCTGCTACCCTGGACATTATTCTCCACCTCACTTAACTCCGCTATTCCCAGTCTGGAGAATAATGCGCCTCTCATTAAGAAAATATATTTCCCCCGTGAACTCTTCCCCATTGCGTCTCTCTTAGCAGCCTTCGTCGACTTCCTGATTGCTGCTATTATCCTAATAGGTATGATGTTCTATTTTCAGGTGCCCTTTACTGTTAATATCCTATTCGTGGTGCCAATACTTCTAATACAGATAGTCTTTACCCTGGGTGTATGTCTTTTCGCCTCAGCGATAAATGCGTACTACCGGGATGTCAAATATGCCCTTCCCCTAGTTGTCCAACTGTGGCTGTATGCGTCACCCATAATCTATCCAGTAACTATGGTCCCAGAACAACTAAGGACCTTGTACTTTTTGAATCCAATGGCAGGGATCATCCACGGCTATCGCACCGTCCTCATCCAAGGGCTACCCCCGGACTACCACTATCTTGGTATAGCGGCAGTGGGATCTGTAGTTCTTCTCATCGTTAGCTATCTCTATTTCAAGCGAGTTGAGATGACCTTTGCCGATGTGTTATAAGTCTATGTGGACAACTGAAGCAAAATGGCAGTGATAAGTTTTGACAATGTCTCCAAAAGCTATCGCACAGGTCTTCTCGGCTATCGGACCCTTCGAGAGGACGTATACCAGCTGTCCAGCAGGCTAGTTCGCCTGAAGAAGGGTGGTGACCAGAACTACATCTGGGCACTAAGAGATGTCAGCTTTCAACTGGAGAGAGGCGAGACACTGGGTCTCATTGGCCCTAACGGGGCCGGCAAGACTACCGCCCTAAGGTTGCTGGCGGGCATAACCAAGCCCACGGGAGGCAAGATATCAGTCAAGGGCAAAATGGGTGTTCTTATCGAACTCCAGGCAGGATTACACACTGAGCTTACCGGTAGGCAAAACATCTATCTTAATGGCTCGATAATGGGCATGACCAGAAAGGAAATGGCCAGAAAGTTTGATGCTATCGTTGACTTCGCTGAGCTACAGGATTTCATAGATACACCACTGAAGCGGTACTCGGCGGGAATGCTGGTCAGACTGGGCTTTTCAGTAGCGGTGCATGTCGAGCCCGAGGTTTTGCTGGTAGACGAAGTACTGGCTGTAGGCGATCTGGCCTTCCAGTCGAAATGCCACGCAAGGATGGGTGAGCTTTTGGATAGAGGATGTACACTCGTGTTTGTATCCCACGACATGGCTGCCATGCAGCATGTGTGCAAAAGAGTTATCTGGCTTGACAAAGGTGAAATAAGAGCGGATGGAGAAGCGGGTGACGTCTGCAATTCCTACTCCAACTATATGATTTCCTCATTGGACAAACACGCTGATGCGACCAGTTCCGGCAGTATTGCCGTGGATTACTCGGACCCTGATATCTTCCTCAAATCAGTGGAGGTGTGCGGCAAGGAAAGCAACGAACTGAACAAGGTGCTGCTTGGCGAGGAATGTACCATTCGTGTTGTGTTCGAGACCAAGAAAAGGCTTGCAAAGCCAGCCTTTGTCATAGGCATCAGAAATGAAAACGGCTTGGAAGTAGCAGCGCTACATAGCAAGGCGCAAGGCGATAGCATCGACTTTGAAGGGAGGGCTGTTGTCAAGTGTGTGCTGCAAAACCTGTCATTCCTTCCCGGCATCTACCGCTTGCGTTTCAGCATAGCGGAAAGGGGCCTAGGGCCATTGCTTTATGCTCACAATGCTGGGCAGTTCCAGGTCCTATCTGAGTCGCCTGGTTGGTTGTATTCCAAGACGGGGGTAGTGCTACCATCGAATGAATGGTCTTTCGAGTAGCTTATTGGTTTTCGTCGTGAAGAAACGAATTAGGAGGGCCAAGACTCGGCTGTTGAATTGGGAACCTTCAGCACGCGTATCCCCTAACTGCACAACGAATGCAGATTTCGGCAAGGGAAATGGTACTAAAGTCGCTTGTTCTTGCTTTGGGTGAAAAGGCTGCCCAACGACAAGTGGGCTTCATAAGGGAATTGTTCATGTTGAAGTGAGGAGTGTCTCGTCAAACGGTCTCGCTAAAGATCAGAGGATGACCGACGAAAGTGTGGTGCCTGAAGACAATCCCATAAAACTCCCATGGCATTGCAGGCACTTTACTAGAACTGCAATTGACAAGGGATACTACAGAGCAAAGTGCTAGGCAGAAGGAACCGCCCCAAAGTCTCCATGGTAATCCCCAACTTCAACGAACTCGAAGACACTGTGCAATGCCCCAAGCCTGGAGTCCTGCAAAACGGTCATTCTTATTTGGCTATTGCTGTGTTGAACCGTAAAGGGCGGTCCACATCTGGATTAACCAATGCCTCGTATTCTGTCATCGCCACAACATTCGCCTCATTTTGCCCAGTTGCAGCCCCCAAAATCTAGAACTATCGTACAGGATAGCATAGGGTAACCATTTCAAATACCCATTGGCGTTGAAGTATTCAAGCTCAGCGCTAAAACAATCGGAGACCTTTCTAACTACTGACTTATTCGATTTTGGCAGACCTTTGGCTCCCTGAGCAAGTGCAGTTCCAAAATCTAGATACCTTTTGAACACCGATTGCAAGGCGAAATTATGCGCGTGATACACTGGAGCCTCGGGCTCATACACTATGTCCCATCCGGCCAAGAGAATACGCTTGGCAAACTCCTTGTCTTCTGCCATGATTATGCTCTCTGAGAACCTGAATCGTTCCCATACATGCTTCCTTATTGCAGAGTTGACATTTGATATGAAGATATTGTCATGGTAGTAATCTTGAGATTCACGTGTCACAAGAATCCTGCACGTAGGGAAATTGTAGACATAGAAGAACTTCTCGGGGGGCTTTGTAGTTTCCCACGGAATCTGTCTGCCACAAACCATCGCAACATTTGGCTCCTTGAAATTATCTGTGAGTTTCTGCAGCCATTCGCTATTAAGCGGCAATGCATCTTGAGTCACATATACTAGGATGTTTCCGCTCGCTAGCTCAGCACCCAAATTCCTGGTTCTACCATGATGAAACTCATCAGGCTCTATCTCAATCCTTCTTACGGAAAACTGTGTGGCAATCTCCAGTGAGCCATCCGTGGAGCCTGAGTCTATTACCAGAACTTCATACGTTCCCTCAAACTCCTGTGAAAGTATGCGTTCAAGCAATGGCTTAAAATTTGCTCCAGCATTCTTGGTCAGGATTACTATGCTTGCATCCACGATGTCGTCCACCATCTCAAATTCTATAAACCTCTTGCCTCCGGACGCTATTCAGTCTCCTTTCCTCAGCCATGCTCTCTCTAAGCGTAGCTATGACCCCCAGTTTGTATAGCTCCCTGTCGGACAGTTTCCTCTCTTTCTGGACAGAGTTCCTTTTCCTCAGCGTTCTTCTGATGTTCCTTATATAGTCCAGATATCCCGTTGCGAGAGCCCAGATGGAGGAGAAGTTCCCACCAGACACATACTTGATTGCTCTGTACAGATCGAAGACAGCGCTGATGAAGAGGCCCTTTACCACGTTTTCCCCCTCAAGGTTCTTGGTCAAATTGTATAGCCTGTTTCTGGTGATGAAATAAACCTTCGTTGGATGATAGCTGCTCTTGCTGCCAAAGGTTCCACTCTCCTTGTGATACATCACCGCTGTCGGCACATAGAGCACCTTGTATCCATAGAGCCAGGACTTCCATCCTAGGTCGTGTTCTTCACAGGCGGCAAAATAGTCTTCATCGAATCCTCCGATGTGTTCAAAGAAGTCCTTCCTCACCAGCACGCCAGCACCGCAACCGAAACCGGTGTATTCAAATTCGCTGTACTTGGCGCCATCACTGTCACCGTATCCCCTGTAGAAACCACCGCCTATGATGGTGATCTTTCCGCCCGCGGTATTTACGACCTCTCTTCGGTCGTAGTAAAGCATCTTGCTAGCGCAGGATACGATTTGTTCCTCTCTCATGGCGCCCTTCACTAACTCAGACAGCCATTCTCTTTTTACCACGGTATCGTTGTTGAGAAGTACAACGTATTCCCCCCTCGCGATCTTCACTCCGTCATTGTTTGGCTTACAGAATCCATAGTTCTTATCGAGTTGCAGTATCCTTATCCAGGGGAAGTTGCACTTCGTGTATTCAACAGAATCATCTGTTGAAGCATTGTCCACAAGTATTACTTCAAATCTGTCTCTGGGATAGTCCAAGTTCCCTAAGGAGCCAAAACATTCCTCCAAAAACTGCTTCCCGTTGTAGTTCACTACAATAATGCTTGCAAACGGAAGGATGTTGCTGGTCACAATCTACCTCTTTTTGTTGCCTTAAGTTCCCAACGAGCACTCATGTATTTGCCCAGTGTACGGCTCGGCGTCTTCAAAGCGCTAGAGAACAGAATTCCCTCTATTCCGGGAAGACAGGCATAGTCGAGAACGCAGTCTCTAATCTTAGCGATTTTCTCAATTTCGAAGCTCTTGTTCCTGAGCAGCGTTTCTACGTCCCGCCTCCTGAATTTCTGTACGTGGCTAGAACGACCGCGGATTATCCTGCCGCCTAGTCTGAACAGGACGTCGTTGATTGAGTAACCGTTGGCTACGCTCAAGTAAAGAATACCATTCTGTTTCAACACCCTGCTGATATTCTCAACGACTGTTTCCGGCTTCAGAACATGCTCCAGCAAGTCATAGCAAATCACACAGTCGAAAGCCCCATCCCTGAAAGGGATTTCTTCAGCGCTGGCAACAACTACGTGTGCTGCTGGAACGCTGTTTTTCGCGTATTCAACCAATTGCCTCTCAACATCAAAACCGACAATGTTGCCAAAACCATTAGCACCCAGGGCGAACAAGGTGTTGCCTATGCCACATCCCACATCTAATACGGAGATATCCTTGGAGAACCTGTTCACCTCCCGCCCCATTATCCCCCTGATTCTGTCAGACCGTTTCCTTGCATAGACGCGAATGAACTCGTCCGTGTCTGTTGGCCTACCTATGCCAGCCATTGTCTTGTCCTCAGTCTCCGTCAGACCAGTAGTCGCTATGCATACTGAGCCGCCGCTTGGCGGCGGCGGGAAAATACTTATGCTTTTTCCCCAGTGAAACGCCGACAAACTTTGACAGGTCATAAAGCACAGCGTAGGGAATCCATTTCAAATACCCGTTCCCGACTAGGAACTTCATCTCCTCTTTAACATACTTCAGACCGCTGGTAGTAAATCCCCCAGGAGTATATTCCCCGCCGGCGAACTTGCCTAAAGAAACGCCGCTGTCGAAATATCTCTCAAACGCGGTCTTAAGGCTGTAGTTGTGTGAGTGATACACAGCTGCTTCTGGATCGTAGACTATTTCGTATCCCTTCGAAAGCACCCTTTTGGCCCATTCTTGATCTTCGCTCATTATCAGGTCTTCCACGAAAGAGTATTTCTGAAAGACTTCCCTCCTGACCGCTGAATTCACGTTGGAGAAGAAAATCGTGGTAATATCGGTCTTTCCTTCCTTTCCAGATTTAACCATTCTATGAGTGGGGTAGTGCGTATTCAGAAAGAAATGCTCCATAGGGTTTGTACCTACCCTAGGGATCTGCTTGCCATAGACGCCGGCAACCTCTGGGCGTTCCAGGTTTTCAACCAGCTTTGAGAGCCATCCATCCGATGCTGGGACTGCATCCTGGGTTAAAAGGACTAGGCATCTGCCTTCTGCCAGCTCGGCACCGAGGTTCCGTGTTTTCCCGTGCCCGAAATCCTCCGGCCTTATTTCAATTAGCTTCACCGGGTAGCGTTCAACGATGTCCAGTGTGCCATCCGTGGAGCCAGAGTCGATGACTATCACCTCAAAGGGATGCTCATAGGCCTGCGCATAGATCATCTGGAGCACATTCTCCAAATAGGTGGCGCCGTTTTTTGTGGGTATTATGATCGAAGCTTCGACCATGGCCTTCCTCGAGGATGGGTCCCTTTCACTGTTTTAGACGCAGACTTCCGGATCCGCCTAACTAAGCTCTTTGGCCTATTATAGCACTACTGGCATTTGCTTTGCAGCGTCAAGGTGTGGTATCGGGCAGTGGGCCGTGCGGTCGAGGTTGCCGACAGTGTGTGCGCTCATGAAGTGGTTACAAGGTCGGAAAGGGAGGTTGTGGTAGCAAGGGGCAACGGTGGAGGCTGCAAGTGGGTAAACTAGTCGATGTGTGAACAATTCGTCATTTTATGCAATCAGAACCAAACGTTGGGTTGAGTAGAAGGTGAGACGCCTCCTATGTTTTAGCTGTTTTGAGCACGTGATATAATCTATTCAGCGTGAACATTCTATTCATAGACGACACTGAACAGTTGAATGAAGAGTATGTGGGAATTGGTGGAGTAATTTTCCACGATGATTATCTAAATAACCTGTTTAGTCTATTTGACCAGAAGAAAGCATCGCACAGTATTCCCCGCGAAGAGGAAATCAAATGGTCTCCCCGCAAAAATAGCTGGATAGCGAAGAACCTTATTGATGATAATAGAATTTCAGCCTACTCCGATATTCTAGGTTTGGTGAGGTCATGCAAAGGCAAATTAATAGTCGCTGTGGTACAGAGGGACGCATCAAAGCAAAGCTTAATAGAAGCGAAATGGAAGTGTATAGAATTTGTAACTGAAAGATTTCAATTCTATCTTCAGGCTCATGAGGATAGAAAAGGTCTTATCATAGCAGATTTTCCTGGGAGCGGGAAAGAAGAGAAGAAACTTCTACAGGATTACTATCAACTCTTAGAAAAGGGAACAAAGTACCTAAAACCATCAAATATAGTTATGAACCTATTAACGACAGAATCCCATTTGAACCCAGCTCTTCAAATTGCGGACTTGGTTGTAGGCATTACAACAGGGGTGTGTACGCCTCGAAGGAACTACGCTCTTCAATACTGGGATATAGTTAAACGCAATTTTCATCGCAATCAAAATGGTGAAGTAATGGGTTGTGGATTGAAAGTCTTCCCCAATGAAATCGTTGGAGAAATACATGCGACATTATTTCCTGAAGAGGTTGAAGAGACCGGAGGTTTTGAGGAAAGTTACGAAGAATATATAGAGAGAATGAGGTATCTTTACAGCGTTCTCATGAGTGAAGATGAGTTAGATATGCACTTTCCCCGCCCCTAGTGGACAAGGCTGGTGTTGCACAATCAGCCAAATTGTTTGGTGCCAACTGCGTCAACGGAAATCGCGTCGGATCGGAACTATTAGTTCCCTACTGCAGCGCCTCGCCCTGCCACTCGCCACCAACGTCTTCTAGTGTGTAAAACACCTCCACAAGTCGAGGGTCAAAATCTGCTCCTGAGCAGCGCTGCAGCTCAGCCAGCGCTTGCTCTTTGGTGGTAACGACACGATATGGACGCTCACTAGTAAGTGCATCCCAGGCATCTGCTATGTGGATAATACGAGCTGCTAGCGGAATATTGTCACCTGTTAGCCCCGAGGGATAGCCAGTGCCACTATAGGCTTCATGATGATGGACGATAGCTGGCAGCAAAGGTGCCAGCACTGGCACATGACCAAGTATCGTTTGGGCAATCGCAGGATGCTTCTTGATCTCGTCTCGTTCTGCGCTGCTTAGTGGGCCCTTCTTGCGAAGGATCTGGTCAGTGATGCCAATTTTGCCGATATCGTGAAGCAGAGCCGCAGCACGCAGATTGCCAAGCTCCTCGTCTGACAACCCTATGGCTTTTCCAAGAGCCAGGGCATGCCTAGCCACTTTCTGAGAGTGCCCATACGTGAAGTGGTCTCTGGCATCAATGGCCGCAGCAAGAGCATAGATCGTGCTCAGGTATGCGGTCTGGGGAGCCTTGTTGGTTATCCTTGCCTCACCTTGTTTCTCGCTTTGAAGAATTGGCGCTATCTCCTCGTCTACTGGTACGTATATGAGCGCCTTGTTGCGACCACTTTGCTTGGCCATCAGTAGTGCCATATCGGCACAAAACACAAGGGCATAACCATCCGCAGCATGCAAGGGAAAACCGGCAATGCCTTGGCTAAGCGTCAAGGCGCCTTGGATCCCTTTCTCCCTATAGAAGGCGTGTTTCTCAATTGCTTCGCGTGCACGCTCGACCATTGGGTATGCCTGGAGGGGATCCATACCGGGCACTAGTATTGTGAACTCCTCTCCGCCATACCGGAATAGCAAGTCAGTTCGCCTCATGGTGTTTCGCAGGATTTGAGCTATGTCTTTCAGTGCTTCGTCCCCCGCGCTATGACCATAAATCTCATTGTAGCTATGGAACATATCGAGGTCTAGCATGATCAGGGTTAGAGGGAGGCCCAACCGCCTGGCTCTATGCATCTCTTCCGTAAGGCGTTCATGGAAATAACGATGGTTATACAGGCCGGTCAAATGGTCGGTAACGACCAACTCCTCTAGTTGAGAGTGAAGAAGTGCATTTTCCAGGGCTATCGCTGCCTGCCGGCCCATTGTAAAAAGCAACTCCAGGTCTTCCGTAGGATAGGGATCACCTGATTGTTTCTCTCCGAGGCATAGAAACCCGATCAGCCTTTCTTTATTCTTCAGCGGAACGATAATATGCGGTGCCAATCGGTTGAGAAACTCGCTTTCCAGTTTGAGAGTTCCTGGCATGCTAGCCAGATTCTCGATTTCGCTTACAGTGAGGACGTCTCGCGTCGATGCAAAATACTCTATCACCGGGCTACCACTGCTTAATTCCAGTTGATCTAAGTTACTGGTGGCAAGACCTTTAACCATTTGAACACAATATCTATCACCCGTCTCATCAGCTAGAAATAAAGCTGCCTTCCTAGACTGCATCGTCTCGCTAGCTATCGTCACCAGCTTGTCAGACAGTTCATCAAGGTTAAGAATAGCGCTCATCGATTGGCTGAACTCTTTCAGTCTCTGGCGATAGTCATAGGCTCTGCCATAAAACAACTTGTTGACCAAGCGGTAGATCAAGTGCCTGCTCTGCTGGAAGACCAAAGCGAGCAAGATAGCTATCAGAATCGCAGCCCCGATGATACTAGCGGTCGTGGACGTGGCAAGAGCTCTTTGCATACCGAAGACCATCAGAAGGTAGATGACAGTGATCAGCACCACCAGACCAGCGTAGACAGTGCCTCTCCTCAGGATAAGTCTGATGTCGAGGAGCTGGTATTTCAATATGGCGTAACCCAACGTGACCGGGATAGCAGCCGTGCTCAAGATGCTGAGCTGAGGTGCGACGAGCGGTCGTCCAGTTAGGGCAGCAGGCACAGCGCTGAGAGCCGCAAAGGGCACGATACCGGCGACGACACCTAGAAGGAAGACCTTGATTTGCTGCCGCTCCCTTGGCGAGGCTGGCCTCAGGTAACTATGTGCCACGATGCCAACACCTACCAACGCCCCGACGCCTAAGTAGCCTAATAACGGGGCTCGCACATGTGAGTCGAAAAGAAGCCAGTCCTGGCCAAACAGGAATAATAGGGACAGGGGAACAATACCAGGGACATAGCAAAGGTACAGGATACGTGGGTGGCGAGCGACAAGGTGTTTTTCGCGGGGGAACTGCATGAAGAAATGCAACAGGGAACCGGTAATGAGTACATACGTGATAACCTCAAGTGTTTGCGTCCATGTGCCCCATCTGGTTGTTGCGACTATCGCCATCAGGCCTACTGGAACCGTGAGACCCAGGAGATACAAGGGCAGAGCCGCTTTTTGATCTGGCCGTTTAGCGTAAACGACAATGCCTGTGACCCAAAACGCCACGCCCAAGATTAAACGGCTTATGGGCACGTAGAGGCCTTCCCTCAAAGGAGCAGCCCCGGCAACTGATACGGTTGTTTTCGTACCAGCACTATCAATTACCTCAAGTTCACGGATCCCTCCCGCAGGCAGCCGTCCGTGGTGGGTAACAACCTCTTCTATACTTTCGCCGTTGACGGCTAGGACAACATCGCCGTGAGCAATACCGGCCGCGTGAGCGAGGCCGCCGTAGTCCGTAGCGCTAACTACCCAAACACCCGGTTCCTGGAATCGTACAGAGACGCCGATGTAGGGCCTACTGATCGACACTGAGAACAGGGCAACTGCAGCGATCAGACTCACGACGCCTGCCACAAGCAGTAACGGACGCCAGAACGAAAGACGCATCGATTTAGTCGATGCGTCTTCTCTAGATACAACTAGGTTGTCACCCAAGACCGGTATGCCCTTTGTCTAGACCAACGGAAGAAAGAAGCCTGGCGTTGGCCTCAATTGAAATGCCGCTGCTCTCTAGTACGTCAAGTGCCTCTTGCCTTTCCATCTGAGCCAGCACCAGAGTGTAGTGCACCGCCCCCAATGCCACAAGTATCCGCCTCGCTTCGCTTTCCATCTCTGGCGTTACGTCACCGGGACCGGTGAATATTGATCTCAAAAAAGTAGCTTCCGGGCCATCAGCCTGCTTCAGGCCATAGATGATAGGGAGCGTCATCTTCTTTCTGGCGATGTCACTCTGGCCCGGGCGTGAGCTAATGCTAGATCTTGCATCGTTTGCCAGTTGCCCGGCTACCCCTAGCTTCTTACCAAATAGGGCATAGCTACTTATGATCCTTTTGTCATCCGTTGCCAGGAGAGCGCCAACGCGACAAGCACACTCGGTCAATGCGCCTGATTTCATCTCCACCAGTCGCACGTACTCCTCTTCAGAGATGTCACCAGCCTTGCACTCAAACTCAGCGTGCTGCCCGCTACACGCAACCACCCCGGACGAAACAAGGACCTGCGTTACCGATATGACGGTTCTGGGCCGGACTTTCTTGTCGAGCAGGTGAGTAACTGCTTCCTGACCAAGCATTAGTAGCGCAGCTACTGCGTTAATAGCTTGGGCTATACTGTATCCATGCTCCACAAGGAACTCATAGTCACCGTCTTCGATATCGTCAAGCAAGTCAGCAGCGGCAACAAAAAGCTCTATCGCTGTTGCGGCTGGCACAGCATGCTCCCAGGCGCCGCATATCGCTTCGCACACATGCAGCGTCAGAAAGGGCCATGGCGACTGCCTTTCGTCAGAGCCTTTTCTGTCACGATCGAAGACCCATGTGCGCAACATGTTCTGCAACGCCGGGTCGCCACGAGAGCTAGCCACCAGAGCGCCGATCTCGCTTGTTACACACTCGGCCTGCTTCTCCTGGTACACTGGTTGAAAACCGCACTGAAGGATTTCAGCCCTATCCGAACCAGATTTGGGTGGGGTCAACGACCGCCAGCACCCTGGTGACATCGGTGGCACCTGCTATGGCCACCACACCAATGCTTAGTATGGCCGTCTTTGCTTGCTTGCCCAACCCAAACTTGTCCATGACGTTGTTGGGGTCGGACAGGAAGGCTTGCTTGAAGTCGCCATCGGTAAACACCTTCTTTATGAACTCCCCTAATCGTTCGCTACTCACTTCACACCTCCTTTACGCTAGTTTTAAGTCTGACACCCTCCGGTTGCACATTGTATTACAACACAGAAGGCGAGAGCTCTTTGAATTGTATCACGGAGGGGCTTTTTGTCAAGTGGTGCACCGACAAGGCGGTTGTGAACGGCCAGCAGATCAAACTGACGCTGGCCTAGACAGAGATGCCGCCCCTTGCTTGGTTCACCCGTAGCAAAGGTTACCTCTAGGGCTGGCTCAAGTAGGAAGACGTTCAGCGTTTGCCTCAGCTAATCCGGTAGCGCCGATTGCTCCACCAAGTGTGGTCCCAGTGGAGGGGTTCAGGCATACGGTCCGAAGCTAATGTGATGGCTGGCTTTCGCGCCTAGCATGACCTGCTTGCTGAAGTGAGCGCCTTTGCAAAGTAGAGGCTACACAGGACTATTTTGCAAGTCTTGCCTCTTGATCGGACGGGCGGGTTGCTCTAGGCATGAGGCTGGTTCAAACAGAGTCTTTGCTCGGCAGTCTAACCGAGGTGAACAATCCATCGAAACGTTACCTTGACCTAAGCGCAACTCCCTCCAAATCTATATGATTACTTGGGTACCTTGTTCAGCAGCATCTACCGGCTCCGAATTCTGCCGACATTTTGCCGACAAACTGGTTAGCACCACCCAGCACAGGGTGGCACAGCCAGATACAAACTCTGGCTTGACGTCAGACAAGACAAGACGTTATACTA
>Ga0209979_1002489_pt1 | contig 17572 bp, 14 predicted proteins | sample AnhtaG_FD_183114 | JGI IMG/M metagenome (GOLD analysis project Ga0209979, IMG submission 183114) | Deep subsurface microbial communities from Anholt, Denmark to uncover new lineages of life (NeLLi) - Anholt_01485 metaG (SPAdes) (version 2) | ecosystem: Environmental > Aquatic > Marine > Oceanic...
CCATTTGGGCCATTACCACAGTCATATCCATAGTTTTGTTAGTGGCGTTCTGTTTGGTCTTCCGTGACGATGTAACAAAGACAAGTGAGCCGATGACAGTTTCACGAAGCTCTGATAAAGGAGAGAAGAAAGAATCGTAGGCCCACCTTGCAAAAGATAATACACGCAAGAGGTTTGTTGCCCTAAAATTTCCATATATTACCACTGGAGGGTCCACCTTATGCGAACAGGTGAACGGGCCCCACCGACTACTGGTACATATCAATAGCAATATGCAGATTTGGCGGCATCGTGCTGCGTGTAGCACGTGCCGTGTTCCCTAACGGATGGTCCCGCAGGGAAGGGACCCATTATTGGAGGATCATGCTATGAATGACAGATTTGTAAAAGGAAGATGGTTAGTATGGAGCTTGCTCCTGGGTGGCGTACTATTGTTTCTGGCTGGTACATTGGGTGCTGCCGTGCCGAAGCCTGTGTCCGCCCCGGATCCCACCGATGGAAAGGTGCGGGTCATCTGCTTCGGCGGACATCCGGACGACAACGAGTTTCGTGCCGGGGGCGTAGCAGCCATGTGGGCAGCCCAGGGGCATCACGTCAAGTTTGTCTCCTGTACGAATGGGGATATAGGTCACTGGGGTATGGCCGGTGGTCCCTTGGCCCAGCGCCGCACCGCCGAGGTCGAGCGCTGTGCAGACATCTTCGGCATCGAAACCGAAGTGCTTGACATTCACGATGGCGAGATTATGCCGACCCTCGAAAATCGAAAAACCATTGTGCGGCTGATTCGCGAGTGGCGTGCAGACATTGTCATGTGCCATCGTCCGAATGACTACCATCCGGACCATCGCTATGCGGCACTACTGGTTCAGGATGCGGGTTACATGGTCACGGTGCCGTTCTTCTGTCCCGACGTACCTTACCTCAAACGCAATCCCGTGTTCCTGTACTATCAGGATCGCTTCCAGAAACCAAATCCGTTCGCCGCGGACATCGTTGTGGGCATCGACTCCGTGATCGACAAGAAACTGGCAGCGGCCATGGCCCTGGCGTCGCAGACATTGGAAGGTGGCTGTGGAGGATCGGAGCGTTTGTATCCGGAGGATCCGACAAAACGAAAGGCCCGCGAGCAGGAGGTTCGCCGGCGCTTTGATCGTCGCTTCGCGAGCACCGCCGACCGGTTCCGCGAACAGCTCACCGATTGGTATGGACGGGAGCGAGCCAAGAAGATCAAGTATGCCGAGGCATTTGAAATCTGTGAATACGGCCGACGTCCGTCAAAGCAAGAGATTCGGAAACTGTTTCCGTTCTTCCCAAATCCATAATGGGTGCAACAGGTGGTAGATTCACAGCCCTTTTTCGATAGGAGAAGCCAATATGAGCATGGAACAGATTCTCAAAGCAAGGCAGGAGCGAATCGATACTCTCCACGAGATACAAAGAGAGAGGGTGGCACTTTTGGTAATCGACATGCAACGTGGATTCCTGGAGCCAGGCGCGGCTTTAGAAGTGCCACCCGGTCGTGAATTGATTCCCTACATCAAGCGGCTGATCGATTGCTGCCGGGAAGTCCGTGTCCCTGTTATATTCACAGAGTTCGTATACTCCAGCGCACTACCTTGTCTAAGGGGCGATCCATTCGGTCCCGAGCATTTGCCATCTGAGGCAGGCAAGCCAACAGGCTTCGGTTATCCATCTAATAACTGCCTTGTTGGCGAGGAGAGTATGAATTCACCGGACACAATCTCTGAGTTGGCTCCAGCGAAAGACGAGCTTGTCGTACGCGCTCACGCATACGACAAATTCTATGGCACCAATTTGGACTATGCTCTCCGGAGTAGGGACATTCGCTATCTTATCATCACCGGCATCATGGCTGACATTTGCGTTAACTGTACCCTACTCAGCGCTTCTACACGTGAATACCGTGTCACCGCTGTTACTGACGCGATAGCCACACTCTGGACAGACATACTTGAAGCTTGTTTCGACATTTGGAAGCGGAAGTTTGCGAGGTTGAGGACTACTGAAGAAGTGATAACGGAATTAAGGAAGGAGTAAATGGATGCCTTCAAGGCCTATTGGAGAACTGTGCCTGTAGTCGTGCACGCGATGATTGCGACGGCTACGGCTACTGTACCTCCATATCCACCGAGTTCGGTGATTGAGGCAATAAACTGGCATGCGGATACACATCGGACGGATGCAGGTGGAAGCGACTTGTGGCCAACCACGTGGGGAGCGGATGGACACATCTACACTTCCTGGGGTGACGGTGCCGGGTTCGGGTCGGATTTCCCTGACGAAGGTGGGCCTGATCGCGTGTCGTTGGGATTCGCGCGGATTGAGGGATTGCCTCCGGACAACTGGGTCGGCATCAATATCAACGGTGGCAAGCAAGCTGAAAATCCACCTTCGTTCCCAAAACGCGGGAAGTGTGCAGGGATGCTTCATCGCAGACAGATGTGGATTCTGACTGAGCCGTGACAACTCCAGCGGGCTGAAAGTGAAGACGGATTAGCATGGGGAACAAGTATGAGAGAGTCGGAATACTATAGAGCTGAGTTTTCAGTAAGCCAATCTCCGACCTGCGATTCCTACGCATTATCGCTAGCAAAGGGTCTGAGTCGAATTCCAATTAGAATCAGGCTTATGTGGTTAAGTGTGTTTGGTTTGGCTTTGATGTTCTGCGGACCGGTCCGTCCGGCAACGTATCATGTGGATCAAAGCCACGCCCAGGCAAATGATGAGAATCCTGGCACGGAGGCATTGCCGTGGAAGACAATAAATAAACCATGCCGCGGCGGTGTTGCAGGTTGGAGATACTGTTCTGGTGAAAAAAGGAACATACAATGTTGGAGCTTCCCCAAGCTGGGCAGTGGCAGTCAACCCATCCCGTTCCGGCACACAGTGTGACCCGATCAAGTTCAAAGCCCATCTGGGGCACGCAGTACAGATCACTACCACTGGTGGTCAGGCCGCCATTGGTAGCAACAGCAGGGACTACATCGTTTGGGAGGGCTTCGTCGTCAATATGGCCGACAGGGCCAAAGGGATTCTCGTCATGGGGGCCACGGGATGCACGATCAGCTACTGCGAAGTCATCGGTAATTACGTTGCCTCAACCGACAACCATGACGGCATCCGGATTGAAAGGGCTCATGATTGTCGTGTACACCATTGCATTGTCCGCGGAGTCAAGGGCAACAGCATCAATAGTGCTGGTATCAAGGTCTACAGCAAAGGCGCCAAACGTGTGATCATCGAGGATAACTACATTTATGACAATACGGCTGGCGTCTTTGACAAAGACTTTGGCGTAGAGAACACTTACAGACGGAACTACTTCACCCGAAACAGGACCCAGTTCTATGGAAACAATCAGGGAGGGCCAGTTCAGTACTACATCTACGACAACGTGTTTGATGGCGAGATCGAACTTCACGCCGGCAATACAGGCACTGAAATCCACGATAATCTTTTACGTTGTGACCGATTGGCAAGAGCATGGGTGGCAACACCTTTCACTCACACATACCATAGGTGATACGCCTAAGAGTGAGTTGGTAAAGAGCATTAACAAGCTTGGGCGAGAAGGATGGGAACTGGTTTCAGTGGAAAACATCACCGAATCAGGAACGACTACCAAGATCGTCTTCTACTTCAAGAAGCCGCTTTGAAGCCAGCCAAGTCTCTTTCTCGACACTGGCGATTCTGAAAGCGGCAACAACTGTGTGGGGATATGGTCGACGATCTGTCTTTCCTTCGCTTCTACATCGTGTGTTGCCTCCCTACGCGCAAACTTCCGTTCTGGCCTGCTGGTCGGGCTTTAGCCTGGCTGGATTGTCCAGAGTGTCCACACCAGTTTTGCCTGACGCACATTTGACAAGGCATCTTCACCCTCGGCCCCTTTCAGAACGGCCGAGGCCCGTAACGAGGAGGTTCCCTGCCAAGTTCGTAGCAGCCCAAGTCCGGTGCTTTTCCGACAAAACCGTCGGTGATTTGTGGCAGGGCAATGCCCGCATCGACTACATTAGCGTTTTTCTTCAGCCGCAGGTCATAATCGCCGGGTTCACAAGTCCTTCCCTTTTCCGGCGGCCCGGCGTTGACAAAGATGTCGTAGTCCGCCAGGATACCGTGCTCCTCGAGCCCCGTGGCCTTGAAGAACTCTTCAATCGACTGGTATCTGCCGACATTTCCATTGTGGCTTGTCCATTTGAGCAGCCGATCGGGCTCATTGCGACGGTAAGCATTGTAATCCATCGTGCTGTAGGCCGTAGGCGAGCCGGACTCCATCGCGTATCCCTCCCCGCCCATGAACAGGTTGTTTCTGAAGTGACCGTTTTGCCAGATGGCCGGTGGACGGAAACCTTGTCCCGCACAACAGGATGTGTTGTTGTATGCCTCAATCCCAACAGGGTAGTTATTCAGCTTATAGCTTAGGCTGGTGATTGCGTACAGTTCGTTGCGGATCAGGTAGACAGGACCCCCGTAGAACGGTTGAGTGGACATGCCTGTATGCGCGTTATAGCAGCGGTTGCGATAAAACCTCACGTTATGGCATCCATAGTCCGCTTCGAAGGTATCATCCTGCGCCCAAGAGAGTTCATTGTTGTAGAAGTCGATGTTCACGCAGTGCTTCATTACATCATCGACTGGGGGGCCGAAGTTGTAGATTGCGGCTGAGTCGCTGAATCTCGTGATGCGGTTGTAGCAGATCACGTGACCTCGTCCGTAGACGTTGACACCAGTGTGGCCTGGACTCATATAGGTCTCCCGTGGTCGGGGATACCACGTCGGGTTGATTCCGATGATCTCATTGTCCGAAATATACCAGTCTGTGGAATTCTCGCACCCGGTGTTGATCCCATATACCACGTCGTGGATCCTGCATCCATGGACGACAAGACCCTGGGAACCGCCCGGTTTTGCGGCATAGATAGCCATCTGCGCGTTGCGGAAGGTCAGTCTTTCAAAATGCAGATGATGCGTGCCGTTGAGCGTCACGATCCTTGAGCGGCTGCTGACTCCCTGGCCTTCCAGTACCGCTTCGCCGTTGGGCGGGCCGCGAATAACGATAGGTTTCTTGGCTGTGCCGGACTTCTTCAGATCAAACGGCCCCTTATAGACGCCCGCGCGAAGCAGAATCACATCGCCGGGCTCCGCTTCTTCAATGGCAGCCATGAGTCCCTTCTCGGCAGTGGCCTCTATCGTTCGCCCGCCTTCGAAAGCCTTGGGCTCGGCTCGCGTCGCAGCGGTGACGATCTTAGGCTCTGCCGGCGCGCCGCCGTCCGGATCGGACATGGTGAATCGCACTTCATATTCCGTCCCCTGTTCCAGGAACAACACGCTGCCGGCGAACAGGTTGCCTGTACGGTACGGCCCGTATCGCTGGTTTGCCACCTCGTGATGAACACGCAGCATTGGCAGGGCGTTCTTCCACTGCTCCTGGCCCTTCTTCCTGAACGCAACGGCGACCGAGGCGTTCCGATTGTTGTCACCCTCGATATACCACCGGAAGCCCAGATTCTCTATTGTAGGTGGATCGACAATGAATCGCTTTGGTATGATCTCGTCCGTTTGCGGACCAACTTCAAAGCCAGCAAGTGATTTCTGCTGCGGATGTGCTCGAGCGAACACGGTCAGCGCGATCAGCGACAAAACAACCGCGGCCGTCACCAGCCTGGTAAAGCATATCCGTGTCTCATTCATTCTTCTCTATTCCTCTCTGGAGATGGTACTACCAATTACTGGAATCACGAAATCGTGCTGTGTATTGAAGGAATCTTTGGATACGGGTTCAGTAGGAAGCACCTTCAGGTTGGACCATTGACCGGACAGGTCGTGAGCAGTGGCGTACTTCGTCTGAGTGGACTTCCATCCCTCCAACCCCGATGAGAACCAGTAGTAGGTCCCATTGACCTTGATGATGTGAGAGGCTTCCCTCCCGGTGTGATGGCGTGGATATACAGATGGATTACCGTTGACGTTATCGAATCCCTCATAGACCTTCTTTTCAATACTTAGGTAATCCGGTGTCAGTTTGAATATGGCCAGACTCTGATTCAGGTACCGTTTTCCATCGATCAACTTGTCGAGAGTGCATATCAGGTAACCGTCCTCGGCCTCCTGATAGACCGACTGATCGCCCGTTGAACGCTGTCCTTCGGGGTACACGTATCGAACGAATTGATAATCACCGTTGATAGTGTCGGATTGGGCAAAGCCTACCTTATGCCTTTCCCACTGTTGTGAATCTGCTTCGATGATTAGCACATACTTCTTCGTGGATCGATTGTGAAGCAGTCCCGGTCGTCCAGCCCAGCCAAGGATGGACAAGGGACCCTCTCGCCTGAGTATATTGTAATCGAATTTCCAGTCTGCCAAATTGGTTGAGGAATACAGCTTGATATTCCTAAAACCCATCCGAGGCTTCGTCTCGTAGCCTACCCAATAGAAGGTATTGCCTTCCCTTATCATATGCCCGCCGTTACACCAGATTTCATTGCCGTTGGTATCCTTCCAAACGGTATCATTTCGGATGGTTCCCACGTACTTTCTGTCTGTTGACGGCAGTTCGGCTTTTTCTACTCCCCCGGTTGCACACAGACACAAAAAGAAAGGTGATAGAAGCGCTAGCCCATGTAAGATCGTCTTCTTTTTGTTCATAATCAACTTGTCCGGATTGCTCTTTCAGAGAGAAATTATAACACACAGGCAGCTTAATGATCAAGCTCAATCCCATACGGCAGCCTAACGATGCCGGAAGCTGCTGCGATTCTCATAGTAACTAATGATCTTGTATCCGCATCCTTCACTGATTATATCCAGCCGTCCATCTTCGTTAATATCCGATAGCTGCAACTTATTTGCCAGACTTTGGATTAACCGGACACTCAAACCAGAAAACGCCTTTTCCATGGTGTCCTGCACTGACAATCAGGTCCAGGTCTCCATCGCTATCCAGGTCTCGCAAAAGAGCATTCGAAATGCCGTGTGTGGTAGCTACCTCGTGCCAGATCCAGTTGCCGGCCGGATCATCCGGAGCTTCGTACCAACCGTTACTAAAGGCGATATCTACGTTTCCGTCTCTGTCGACGTCCCCGGTGTCCAGGCCCGCGTGGCAGTGAGACCGACCTTCATTCCGCTTACTTTCAATAGTATGGCTTTCCCACAACTGCGTAGGAATCTCAGAAGGTTTAAACCATTTGATAGTAATGTCTAATGACCAGTAGCCGCCACTGTTCAAGGTGGCGATAAACTCATTTGCTTTGCCGTTGCCATCCAGATCGGCGCATATCAGATCGTGTAGAAATCCATTCGCGCTGCTTAGTTTATGATAGTCCCAAACGTGTTTGCCCAGCCGACCGGGGTTCTCCCACCAGCCAAGGTCGCTGCGGTATTTCGCGCCGATTACGTCGAGATCGCCATCGCCGTCCACATCATGCAAGCACGCCCCGTTCAAACCCATGTTGCCGGTACTGTCTAAATTGCCATGGCGTATCCAATCCTGTCTATTTGGGGTGCCGTCATTTTCATAGACAAATAGTGCTCTGCCGCCACCGGCCACAATATCCACGTCCCCATCACCATCCATATCCCCGGCTCGAACAAAACCGGGCTTGCCGTTACCCCCGTAGTCCCGATCAACATAAAACCGGCTGAACGTAAATTCCGTTTTAGGTGCCTCGGCAGCGCAAAGGATTTGGGGCAACAAGCTCATTATGATTCCTAACGTGGACAGTGTTCGCATCTTGCACCTTATTTGTCTCGTTGGCCATAGTACAGGTATTGTATTGTAGGACACCTGGCGTTTCACATCAAGACAGCGTGCTTCTATCGGTCCATTTCTGCAGCATGATGCAGGTCACTGACACACATGGCAGCGTTCCTCATGCTCAGTGCGAACTCCTTCCATGGATTGCCGAATGGCCTGCCAAAACTGGGCCTTCGCATCGTCTTATGCTCTGAGTCATAAATCCAAGTGGAGTAGCCGTGCTCCTTGGCGGTGTAGGTGAACACGCTGTCGGGATCATCCTCGATGCGGACATCCAGTCCGTCGAAGAGTGATGGGCGGGCCAGATAAACTATTGTCTTCGACGATGGATCGTAGCAGTACCAGAGGTACGTGTGCTGGCTAAAGGGGCACATTCCGTAGCTCCAGCCGAAAATGCCCGCGTTGGTACTCTCAAGAAAAGGCGGGAACCGGGGTGGGAAGTCGAGACTCCAGCGATTCTCTTTGATGCTGTAGCGGGCGAAATCGCTGCCGGAGTAACCCGAGTGGCCGCCGCCGGTGTAAATTACTTCACTGCGGTCCGTGTCGATCACGGCGGTTGACCATGTCTTGCTGATCAACATCCCTGGCGGCCTGGCGTCTACAAACTTATTCACCGGCAGCGACCTAAGGAACTCCGCATGGGCCTGAAGGTCCGGCGCCTCCTCCAGCGACTGCTTCTGCTCGGGATATTTCCACGCTATGGTGCCGGGCTTGGCGCCGGGCAGCTCGATGGGCGCAGCCGAGGAGTCGTACCAAAAGGCATATGTTCGCCGCTCGGGTCCGAAGGCCACCATGAAAACCACACCGTGCTGCTGCGAGCCTGCGGCCGTAAGCCAGCGATAGCCTGTAAGTCTGAGGTCCGCGTTGATCGGCGTCCACTCATTTTCGACCGTATCGTAGATCCACGTCTCTTTATCAGCAGAGGTGGTGGCCTGGTGGTTGAGCTTGACTTTACGCGCGTCGTTTCCGCAGACAAGAATCTTCCCGCCGCCCGGAACTATAGCCGTAGTTGGGGCGAACATGTGCGGCGGAGCAAGCTTAGGCATACGCTGCTCCCACCGGCCAGTGCGGCAGTCGAAGGCCCATGTGTCATTGAGGGCTGCCGCCTGGTCGTATCCGCCGAACATAATCATCGATTCGGTGGCAGGATCATAAACGATTGGCGAATTGCACCGCAGCGGCGGCTCGACCTTTAACTTCGGCCGACGCCAGATATTCTCGGCGCAATCATAGAGCCATGTCGGCGCCCCCCCCGGCTGGATTAGTAGCGAGGCCGCCGCCGAACAGCAGAATCTGGTCGTTAAGGGGATCGTAGCACATGCTGGCCCACGCAACAGTTCGGCAGGTCGCAGGGTGGTTCTTCGCTTCCAGATCAGTCCATGTGTTCGCAACCGGATCCAGAGCGAAAGTGCAGCCGTCGCTGTAGTAGACAACTCGGCTTCGTTTGGAGTCCCAGCAGGCCATTGGATTGATGCAATAACGCAAAAAAAAATCCTAAATCCTAAAATCTAAATACTAAACAATTTTCAAAATTCAAATTCACAAATAACCAAAACAATTTTGAACATTTGAATTTTAGTAATTTGAATTTGTTTAGGATTTCGAATTTAGATATTAGGATTTGCCGAGAGGCGTGCGGCCCCTCGTCATACTTCAGACCGTCCAGCCCCGTTTGGCCGTAGATACGGAACGGCGGAAATCTCTCCGCAGTCCATTTGCCCCGCATCGATTCCGGAAACGCCAGCAACCACTGAGGCGCTTTCGGGTCAAGGCTCTCCAACTCGTAGCGCAGGAACACATTTCGCGCAGGCTTCTTGCCTCCCGTGCCCCAGAGATAGAGCCGATTGACGTTGTCGGCGAGAACGAGCCGGGCGAACGCTTTGCCGCCGGAGTTGTCCTCACTGTGAATCAGCACCCACGTATTGGCCGGAAGCTTCGAGTAATCCTCGACGGTCACCGCATCCTCCCCGGCTGCCGAGATTCCTGCTGCAAGACTTACAAGTACACATAAAGCAGCAGTCTTCACAATTATTGTAGCTCTCATGGATATGTCCTTTCCGATACTGCCTTGAATGAAGCCGTTGCGCGGAAAGTCCCGCGGACTAATGCATTATCATGCTGCAATTCGGCCTTTCGTGAGGCACAAGGGGCCCTCGCCAGACGCTGCCGCCGAATGTCGTGACGTACATAAGGGCGTCGTCCGATGGATCAAAGACCACGCGCTGGATATTTGAGAACGGCAAATCCTCGAACGCCTCCCAGGTTGCGCCGTTATCTCGTGTGAGCCACAGGCCGGGGCCCGTAGCACCCTCGGTGAGCGTCATGTAGATCCATCCGTCACGTTTGGGATGGAAATAGCCTCCGAACGTCTGGCGTCCTTCACGGCCTATCCGTTCCCAGGTCTTGCCGCCATCGTCTGTACGGTACAAGCCGCCGGACTTGTCCTGCCAGTTCGCATCGCATGTGCCCACAAGGATGCTGCTGCTGTTTTCAGGATGAACGCTAAAATCCTTGGGGTACAGAAACAGTCGAGATGCATTCACTTTCTCCCAGGTCTCAGCACCGTCCCTGGAGCGGTACAGGCCAACGCCTTCGCTGGCCAGCGGCTTTCCGTATGCCGGACGCTTGGCGCATATAATCGCAAAGAGCGTCCCGTCTCTGTGCAGAGCCACGCGATAGACTCGCATATTCTTCGGGTGACCCAAGCCGTTCTTCTTCAGTGTCCAGGTCTTGCCATCGTCGGTCGACTTGTAGACACCTTCCATGAAAACTCCTGCGTACAACGTGCGTGCGCTCTTAGGGCTTTTGGGATCAAGCACGACTGACGTAACCGGCTTAGGGGGAATGCCCTGAGCCTCGTGTTTCCAGGAAGCACCAAAGTCACGAGAGATGCACACGCCGCCGGGCCGGTTGTGGCCGTGACGCTCGGAGATGATGTTGTCGTTGGGGATGTCGTGCACGTTGGAGAACGCGCCCCACATCTTGCCCGGGATGTCCGGGTCAAATGCAATCTCATAGCAGGTGTTTCGCCACGGCGCCCACGAATGCTTGTCCCACCATAACCATGTCTTGCCGTTGTCTGTGGACCGCCCCAAGCCGATGTCCGTATATGCGATGTAATGACGGTTCGCTTCGAATGGATCGATGTAGTAATGCCACGTTGTTGTTACAACCAGGCCGTTGCACACCCACGCGGAGCCCGGACCCGGCTTCTGACCCACCGCCGGGTAGGTATGGCCGTTGAACCATGTATCGCCACCATTGTGCGTGATATAGCATTGGCTCCATACGAGAATAAGCCGGTCAGGATCGGTGTTGCATATAGTCACTCCGAAAGGTGCGTTGCCTCCCTTGTACGATTGCCCCGTCGAGGCAGTGGAGTAGTTGGGGGCAACGTTGTATTCCTTGAACCGCGGATCGACGAAGAATGTGTCTCGCCAAGTCCGGCCCCCGTCGTCACTGCGATATACCGTCTCATGATGAGGAGGGTGAAACCCTGTGCTTGTATTCATAACATAGACCGTCAGAAGATTCGTGTCGGTGGTAAGAAGCTGCTTGTACTGGGCAATCGAATCGTAGGCCCATTGATCGGCTTTTGTCGTTTCAGTATTGATGCCCTTGCCCATGGCGGGCTGCCAGGTCTGGCCACGATCACTGGAACGGTATATGCCGCCTCTGAAAGTGCCGTTTTCATCTTTGCTGCGTACAGTGCAGTAGAACATGACAACGTTCTTTTGTGAATTTGAACCGCCGGCGAATCCCTGAATCTCCTTCCACGGCAGATCGCTCGTCTTCTCCATCCATGTCTTTCCGCCGTCATCGGACCGCCAGATACCTCTGTCCGTGGCAGCGAACATGACACGTCCTCTACGCGTGCGATCAAAGTGAAAGCCTATGACCTGGCCGTTTGGCCCACTGCATGCTGTCCATGTACTGCCCGCATCGCGTGACAACCGGCATTTACCGCTGCGTGTGCCCACGAGCATCAGGCTCGGATCTGACGGGCTTATCGCTATTTCGCCATAGAGAGACTCCCTGATATCGCCGATGGGTGAAAAGGTTCTCCCGCGATCACGACTGATTCGGAGGCGGCCGCCTGATGAAGCGTAGATGACGTCGGGATCGTAGGGATGGAATCCGGGCTTACATCTTATGTCGGATCTGAGTTGAGCGTGGTTGATCATTCGCCAGTTGCTGCCCCCGTCCTCGGAGATGTAAGCTGCGCTCATATCGCAATTGAGCATCATCAGATTCGGATCGGCCGGGGAGATTGCAGGTGCAAACATGCCGCCTCCACCGGACAGACCAATCGGCTCCCAGGGGATCTGCCTGCTCACCATCTGCGAGTATGCAGATTGCTGTTGATGGCACCAAAAGAAAAGTAGAATCACCAAAAGCACAGTGTGCCTAACAAACCGCCACAGGGTCCGGATTCTCATGATCTGCTCCTTCTCGTCACTCTGCTAAGGCCGACAAAGGCTAACAGGCCGGTCTTGGCATGTCTTTTGAATGCAAGCTTCTTAGGGCTTGCTGCCGATCGGGGTTGTCTCGCCTTCCAGATCGCCGATAGCAAACTGTACACCCGCGAGCAGGTGCTTTAGAAAGACGGGATTCCAGTAGGTCGCCGCATCGTGGCCCAGCGTTGTATAAAAGACACGGCCTTTGCCATAGGCCCGAACCCAGGAGATGGCGTAATCCTTGTCCGGGCGTTTCTGCGGGTTTTCCATCCGGCTCAAGTCGAGGCTTGCTATGACACGAACTTTTTTGCGGGAATACGGCTCACGAGATATATATATCTCGTCCCTTATCGTGAAGGGTTTTCCGCCAAAGCAGGCGTTGACGGGGTGCTTTGGGTCTTCGGGCCTGATGACCACTTCCTGGTGAATGTGTCCCCCGTAGTAGCCACCCATCATATCTCCATACTCGGGCCAGTTCTGAAAAGCGGCGGTCGCTGCATGGATCCCAACTACGCCTTTGCCGCTGCGGACATATTCCAGTATGCTCTGCTTCACTGCTTCATCGAATTTTTGCGCCGAGGCCTTTTGTTCACCCTTGAGCCGAGCAAAATCATCGGGCAAGAACGGCTCGCGCTCGTGGATATTGTTCATCACGAGGGCATCGAATTGCCTCAGAGTGTCGCCGAGCAGCAGACGAGGATCGTCGCTGATTACAGCCTCAAACGCCCCGGTCTTGCGGGCGAGGATTTCCAATGCCTTTTCGGCGTAGGGATTCGGCTGGTGCGTCCAGGTGTGGCCCCAAACGAGCACCTTGCGCGGTTTGGCGGGTTTGGCCGGCGCATTGTTTGGAGCAGCAGCCTCGATGAGCTTGATCTGCTGATCTGTCGGCGCGGACACATTCTTTGCCTTCATTTTGGCCGCTTTGATATCGGGCGGCGTGGGCCCGGCAGCGTATGCGATGTGGGCAAACGCCACGTTTACAAGCAGGCATAAGAAAATGTAGTTCCTGTTCTTCATGGTAGGGTCCTCCCTATAAAGACCAATCCTGCCGATACTCCGAGCGCAACAGGGCATCGGCCTGGGCGTTGTTGACGATTTTCATGGCAGTCGGATCGAACTCGACCCGGCCTTCGACCTGGGAGGCCACGTTGCCGAGCATGAGGAATTCGTTGAGTGCCGAGGCGTAGTCGAAGTTGGCCCAGGCCGGTTTGCCGCCCCGACAGGCTATGAACCAGTCCATCTCGTGCCCGCGAGAGCGGTCCACGGTCTTCGGTCTGTCTGTCTCAACGTGCTTGAAGTTATCTTCCGGAAGCAGCCGGAATGTAGCGTTGTGGCCGGTAGTGTGAATCGTGCCCTCTGTGCCCACAATTATTGCGCCGGCATGGTCCCTTTGTTTCTTGTCGCCCCAGCCGGCATCACCCAACAAATCCTCGATGCGCTCCCGACTGCCGGGCGCTGCGCCATTGTACCAGGTGAACGTAATCGGGGGGAACTCCGCGCGAGCAGGTATCTCCCATTTGACAACTTCCCAGCGCGGGAACGAAAGCCGGTTGATCCCGGAGCACTCTGACTTGATTTTGATGATGGGCTTAACTTCCCCGGGCCAGCTTGTAAGCCACAGTTCGTGCACTTTCAGGGCCATGAACGCCAGGTTGGCGCTGTGACTGGCCCAGTTGCCGAGCTGGCAAGTCCCGAAGTCGCGCCAGAGGTTCCGCTTAAGCCACTCACGATGGTAAGGGCGGAAGGCTGCTGGTCCGAGCCATAAGTCCCAGTTCAGGTAATCGGGCACAGGCTCTTGGCCAGGCGGTTCTTTGCGGTCGGCGCCGCCTCCGGTGTTCCAGATGTGCACATCCTTTATGCGGCCGATCGTCCCGTCACGGATGAGTTCGAGGGCGCGGCGAAATTGCCCACTTGCCGTGCCCTGGTTGCCCATGGAAGTTGCGACCTTGTATTTTTTGGCCAGTTCACGAAGGACGCTGGATTCGTGGATCGTCCGGGTAAGCGGCTTCTCACAAAAGACGTGCTTGCCCGCCCTGATAGCGGCGGCCGAGGCGACCGCGTGCGTGTGATCCGGAGTGGAGACGACCACGGCATCGATCTGCTTGTCCATCTTGTCGAACATCTCGCGAAAATCGGCAAACGCCTTGACCTTCTGGTCAGCCAGCCGTCGAAAGGTCGGGGCGGCGGAGTGCTCCCACTGACGGGGTGAGGTTGCGAAGCGATCCGCCAGCTCTGCCCAACGTTTATATGTCTCGGCTATCTTCTGTTCGTTAACGTCACAGACGGCAACGATGTTCTCCATCCGCGGGATGGTATTGACAAACCACGTTCCACGTCCTCCCACACCGATAAGGGCGACATTGATTCTCTGGTTCGCAGGGGCGCCGCGGACGGATCGGCTGTCTCTTAGAATCAGCAGCCCGGCGGCGCCCAGGCCGGCTTGTGAAAGAAGGCTGCGGCGAGTCAGTTTCCTCTTCATGATCATGCTCTCCTATGTGAAAATGTCAAACGGATCGACGCCTTGGCTGAGACTGAGCCCCCGCCACCGGCGGGTTTTGCGGAACCCAGCGTTGCTGGGGCAATCTAATCTCACCATTAGTATATCCGAACAATCTGCCGCCAACAAGTCTCTCCGCCACCTGTGCCCGTCGTCCCGCGGAGTGTTGGGAGCCTGCGATATAAATGCGATATCCTCAACTTCTGCTTACCGTAATGTTCGGATTCTATTGATCTGACTTGAGAAAGTGTTCGAAAAAAGCGTAAATCTGGTCGTTCGACTCAGGTGTCGGGCTGTGGCTTTTCCGATTGGTCATGGCTACGCGGTTGGTATATCCCAGAAGAGTGTTGACGGCGACCGAATGATTGAGAACCTTCCAGCGCTTGGGCGGGTCTTCGGCGCCGCCTGAGACAAGAAAGGGTCTCGGCGCCATAAGAGCATGCAGTTCATGCAGGTCATGGCCTTTCCAAACGAGCTCTTTGTAGGCCCCTGTTCGGGCGTTTGCACTACTCGGAATGCCTCTCTGGCGTTGCCGGCCCGGCTCATAGCCCAGATACCAAGGCTCCCAGTAGTTGATATTGGCTCGGCTCTCATCGAATACGATCCCGGGATCAGACCACACGGCACAGGCGAATTTCTCGTAGAGGCAGGACGCAAACATGGCCCACTTCCCCCCGTAAGAGTGGCCAATGATGCCGATCCGTTCAGCGTCAACGTTGGGCATATTCCCCAGAGCGTTGTGACAATTAGCTGCGACGTACGCTAAGGCCGAAAGCGGTTGAAGCGGGGGCTCTTCTTCGCTCTGTTTGCAGAGAGGCTTGTAAGGAGGCTTTAGGCTGCAGAACTCCGGCGTCCCGATCGATAGGGCGACGAATCCCCGTTTGGCCAACTGATACCCGAAATCGCGCAACTCCTTGCCCAAGCCCACTCCAGTCTCGGCATCATAGTACACAACAAGTACGGCAGGAAACGGGCCAGCACCGTCAGGAACAAGCAGATAACCCTCTACAGTTTGAACATCCGGTGCAATTTCAACAGATATGCGATGCTGGGTGAAGTTGTCCCGGCGCTTTTGTTCGAAGTATTGGACTTTCGGCTTCTCAACAAGCGCAGGCCAGGAGCCTGTCATGCTCCGCCAAGTAGCGAGTATTTCCTCCCGTCGCCTTTGCCAGTCTGCAGCCGTCTTGACGGGCGTGCCATCCTGGAAGGTGAGTAAAGATCTGTACGTCCCGAAGTCGTCTGCGAACTCCGCTGGAGGTGCGAAAGATGATTTGACTTCCTTCGGAATTTGTTCTGCAGGGCGTGGTAACATGGGGCTCAGATCAACGGACTCGCCGTCCGCAAAATTTACGAGGACCTTTTCTCCTTGCTCGGTGATGGTCGAGACACGCTTTTGATTTGAATCTCGAAGCGGCTGCAGCACGGTAAGGAAGCGAACTGGCTTTGCCGAGCGGCGCTCATAGACAATAGTGGGAATCGGTCTAACACCGCGAATTCCATGACCGCGCGGCAGCCAGCCCTGGACAACGGGAGTTTCTTGCCCGCGTACAACACTGGTTTTCAGGTCTCCAGCCGGAGATGGGACAATTCTGATATTGGCAGTACCCGGATTTCGTGTTTCGATGACGCCACGCTCCGGATCAATATCGACATTCCGGGCATCGAGGTGGAAGAGGGCCTGGTAAGAGTGCGACTTGCCGTCGAGAGGCTCCAAAGTGTCTCGGATGAAAAAAATGCCTGGTTTCTTAAGGAAAACGACTTCGCGCGAGTGACGCGCGGGCCGTTGATCTCTGCGGCCAAAGCCCAGATCGTATGTCCCACGCGCATAGTCGTACTGTTCGTCCGAATGAAAAGCGACATCGACCGGTTCCCTGCTGACATACTGTTGACGAGGCAGGCCGCGTCGCACCTGGCCCTGCCCATCCACTAAGACAACGTTGTGGGCATAGGAGGAAAGAACGTACCGGCGCCACTTCGATGCGTCGTAAGCGTAGCTGCCTCCCTCGACAAGAAGCTCTTTGCCGTATGCGAAGATAACGATGCCGAGCTTGTCTTCATGCTGGTGACCGTAACCAAATGGTCCAGCCTCAAAGCCTAAGAACAGTGCATCGGATTCCCACCCGGAGCGCATGACGACCTGGCCAGCGTATGGAAAGAAATGTGAAGTGTGATCAGGCGGTGTGCCTTCTTGGTCGTTCGTCGCGATCCACTGGAAGTCCTTGCGATGACCAAATAAGGCGAAGCCTTTCTTCAGCGTACCAGGGACGTCCACATGCCATGAGTCGTTCCATCGTGGAGCATCCCGATCGGGACGCATCACCCACATATTGTATGCAAACATCCGCTCGAGCTTTGTCAAGTAACCGTCCGGCAAACTATACCCGTAGGCCCCGGCGATTTCCACCGGCCCAAGAAAGCTGCGCAGAGCTACGTTATGGTAGCCAGGTGTCAACTCTATCTGGGCGCCATCCGGATAGACTTGTGTATCGAGCTCCGCCAGCAGGCGTTTCGCGGCAAAGTCACGCCAGTCTTTGGATTCCTTGACAAATGGAAGAAGAACGCCGACGTGGAAAAGGCCGTTCATTTCCATTGTGAGCCAATTGCCGCCTGTCGGGTATGAGCGCAGGTATCGTCCGTGCTCGATCATGGACTTGAGCATGGAGATAAGCGTGCTGTCTTTCACCGACGGCGATCTGCGGAAAATGGTGAACACGGACGGCCATGTCCAGGACATGCGGATACCTGCCTCGATAGTACGCCACTTAGAGTACGGCCGCTGGTTGGCGCCGTTAACCGGAATGGGGCATTCTTTAACCCAATCTGAGAATTGCGAATCAAACTCCC
>Ga0209979_1002491_pt1 | contig 17564 bp, 13 predicted proteins | sample AnhtaG_FD_183114 | JGI IMG/M metagenome (GOLD analysis project Ga0209979, IMG submission 183114) | Deep subsurface microbial communities from Anholt, Denmark to uncover new lineages of life (NeLLi) - Anholt_01485 metaG (SPAdes) (version 2) | ecosystem: Environmental > Aquatic > Marine > Oceanic...
TGTTTATCCACCCTTGGGCCAGGGGCTACTAATCTCACCACAGGAGTTGCCGACGCTTTGCTGGATCGGGTACCTCTACTGGCGATAACCGGACAGGCTAGCTTGGACAAGCTTTATAAAGAATCACACCAGCGCATTGACATTATAGAGATGTTCAAGCCAATAACGAAATGGAACGCCCGGGTGGAGCTCCCCAATGTTCTTCCAGAGCTGGTGGCGGAGGCTTTCAAGATAGCCCAGGCGGAAAAACCAGGTGCCACCCATATTGAGCTTCCTGAGGACGTTGCTGCCATGGAAACCTCTGCTGTACCTCTGAGGAGCAAAACCACGGGGCAATATGCCCGTCCCAATCCTTCCAGTATACGAGCAGCGGCTAATATCATAGAGCAGGCAGACTATCCTATTATCCTAGCTGGAAATGGAGTAATAAGGAGGCGAGCCAGTAAACAACTGACTGGGCTAGCCCAAAAGCTACAAATCCCTGTTATCCAAACCTTCATGGGCACAGGCTCCATTGACTATCGGAACCCACTCTGCCTCCTTACGGTGGGTCTACAATCCAACGACTGGGTGATGTGCGGCCTAGACCGAGCCGATGTTGTAATAGCGGTAGGGTATGACCCGGTAGAATATGCTCCCAAATCCTGGAATGCTGACAAACAGAAAAGAATCATTCATATTGACGCTTCGCCCAGCGAAGTAGATGAATACTACCTTCCCGAGGTAGAGATTGTAGCTGAAATAGGCAATACACTAGAGGGTTTGGCCAAGACTTGCCAGGTGACAACAGGCCGGCTGATTCATGACGAACTTCGCCAGCACGTTTTGGGTGAACTGGAAGAATATCGGGAGGATCAGAGTTTTCCGATTAAGCCTCAAAAGGTAGTGGGGGACCTTCGAAAGGCTTTGGGAGAGGATGACATCCTAATCAGTGACGTGGGAGCTCATAAGCTATGGATAGCGAGAATGTATCCGGCGAATAAACCTAATACGGTTCTAATCTCCAATGGCTTTGCCTCTATGGGTTTTGCCGTGCCTGGTGCCATAGCCACAAAGATAGTGTATCCAGAAAGAAAGGTGGTAGCGGTCAGCGGTGACGGAGGTTTTCTAATGAACTCACAGGAACTGGAGACTGCCAAACGATTACAGTTGGCTTTCGTTACCGTAGTCTGGGTTGATTACAGGTACGGCCTGATTGAGTGGAAGCAAATGAACAAGTTTGGCCGTACATTTGGGGTAAACTTCGGTAACCCCGACTTTGTTAAGTATGCCGAGGCCTTCGGTCTCCCAGCCTTTGCCATTAACCATTCCAGAGAATTTCTTCCTACCCTGCGCAAAGCCCTCGAACTCAAATCGCCTTCACTCATTGAGGTACCCATCGATTATCGGGAGAATATGAAACTGGCGGAGAAGTGGGGGCAAGTGACTTGCACAACCTAAGCGAGTTGAATGTCTTTAGCAAAAGTGGGAGACTTTGGTCGTGGAACTATTGTACACTTTGCCTGCCTTTGAAGCCTACTAGAGTAACGACCCTCATTTTAGGTGTGCGGGTTTAACAATCAGCTAAAAAGTAGGACCGGATGTTGTTCAGGGTCAAACATCCGGTCTATTTGTTTTATTCTAGCAACCTTCTTGCTTACGTAGAAAATATAGCCAACTACTTGACAAGTGTTACCACATGTGCTATAGCATATTCAATATGACGAGGCTTGCCGATAAGATAAGACACTGCCGAATTAGCAAGGGGTGGACACAAGAACAGCTTGCCAGAAACATTGGCGTCTCACTGAACACTGTACAGAGATGGGAATCGGGTAAGACACGCCCATCACCACTTGCCATTGAGAAACTCCAGGGATTGCTGGAAGATGTGCTTGAAGGAGATCAGCTCAGGATGTTTTTAGAGTGAGTGTATCTTCTATCCTAGGAGATGGGACCGTTTATAGTAGAAGGAAGAACTTCTGTCCCTTCTCCACTTCTCCTTTGGAGAGCTATGCCTCAATCGTAGGCGACGAGAAGATAGAAAGACTACAGAATATAGGACAACGGCTCAAAGGTCTGAAGATATTGGAGCTGAATACCACCGCTCAAGGTGGTGGCGTAGCTGAGATGTTATATAGCTCTATCCCATTTCTGAACCTGCTAGGCATAGAGGCCGAATGGAAGATCATTAATGGGCGAAAAAGCTACTATGAATGCACAAAAAAGCTTCATAATTTACTACAGGGTATGAAAGGCTCCTTCACCCCTGAAATGAAACAGACTTACATCAGCCAACTTGAGGAGTGTGCCAACAACGATATTATTGACTATTCCCCCGATGTAGTGATCGTGCACGACCCTCAGCCATTGATGCTATGTCACTATCTTAAGAAACCCAAAGAGACTTGGTTATGGAGATGCCACATAGATATAGAGCGGACAATAAGGACTAATAATGGCCTGTTGAAGTTGATCAACAACTAGGTTGGGGAGTATGACGCTGCCATATTCTCCGCCGCCCGTTATGTTTTCCCACCCTGGCCTGTACCCAAGTTCATAATTCCTCCCTTCATTGATCCACTTTCTGAGAAGAACCGGGAGCTGACCCAGGAGGAGATAGATAGAGTTCTCCTAAAATACAAAATAGACCGAGAAGTTCCCATCATTGCCCAGATTGGAAGATTCGACCCATGGAAGGGATTGGATAGAACCATTGCCACCTACCGCCAAGTACGGAGAGAGAGAAAATGCCAGCTTATTTTAGCTGGGGGCTTCGCTGCTGACGATCCGGAGGGTGAGAGGGTTCTAGACGATATTTATTCGAAAACAAGGGAAGACGAAGGCATTCACGTACTCAACCTTTCCTTAGCCAATCGCCTGGAGAACTACGTTGAGGTAAATGCCCTACAGCGCGCGGCGAGTGTGATAATGCAACCATCAATTAGAGAGGGTTTCGGACTGGTGATTACCGAGGCACTGTGGAAGGCTAAACCAGTTATAGCTGGTAATGTGGGGGGTATCCCATTCCAGATAAAGGAAGGTCATACTGGCTATTTTTACCAGAATCCCCAAAGAACTGCACAGAAAGTAATCCACTTGTTGGATAATCTGAAGGCTGCTGAACTAATGGGCAAAAAAGGTAGGAAGTATGTACAAGAGCACTTTATCATTGCTGACCGGATAGCCGATTACCTCCTAGCCATAGACATTACTATGAACTCAACGTTAGGCAAGAAAATATTTGCTGAATGCGTAACAAGTTTTCATCCGTGGTGAGTGTACCGTCTATTAGCCACATCAATACGCAGCCCAACATTTCGTCAGATTGTGCAACCGCTGTATGGTAAAATAATAGCAAGAATCCATATCTATAATCTGAAGTGAAGATAAGCAAATCCAGCGAAAAACAAACCGAAAAAGAAGTAGTTTAAACTCAGTAGTGGCCAACATAAAGCTTGAGCAGACGCCTAGAAGCTACGCTGGAGAGTTTAAGAGGGAGCTTCGCCCCCTCTTTTTTTAAATAAATTCCCTCTCTCCTTGATAGGAGAGGGGGATACAGGGGGTGAGGTAGATTAAAACTAAATCAGCCCCATCTTCTGCTTGACCTCTTTGAGGGTTTCCTTGGCAATAGCTCGGGCTCGCTGAGCACCGTCAGCCAAAACATCAGTTAAATATCGAGGTTTGTCAGCTAGAGCCGCTCGCCGTTCCCGAAAGGGTTTAAGGGTGGAATTAATCTCTTGTGCCAAGAGCATCTTGCAATCAACACAGCCAATTTTAGCTGAGCGGCACTGCTCACCGATACTATCTAACTCAAAGGGATTAAAGTATTGATGAAGCCGATAGATATTGCATATCTCCGGGTGCCCTGGGTCATCACGGTATTGGCGAGCCGGGTCAGTAACCGCCGTCATTACCCTTGCTATCGTCTCCTCATCGGAAAGAGCTATCTCAATATCATTGCCTACTTGCTTGCTCATCTTATCTTTACCATCCAGTCCCAGTATCAATGGAAACGAGGTCAGCTTGGCTTCCGGTTCAGGAAAGGTGTAGCCAAATAGGTTGTTAAAGCGGCGGGCAATCTCTCTGGCTAACTCTATATGGGGCAATTGGTCTTCGCCAACCGGTATAAATTCACCCTTATACAATACAATATCGGCAGTCATCAGAACCGGATAGCCCACCAGCCCATAGTTTATATTCTGGGGTTGAAGTCTTGCCTTCTCCTTAAAGGTAGGCACCCTGAGTAGCCAGCCCAAGGGGGTAACCATACTGAGCAGAGTATGTAACTCCATTACCTCAGGAATATGAGACTGGACGAAAAGGATGCTTTTCCGTGGGTCAAGACCAGCCGCTAGCCAGTCAAGCATCATCTCGTGGATATTTCTTTGCAGCCCACCGGTGTCTTCCAATGAGGTCAGAGCATGAACATCAACAATACAATAGATACAATCATACTCATCTTGGAGGTTCACATAATTTTGTATTGCTCCCAGATAGTTCCCTAGGTGTTGCCTCCCTGTGGGACGAGCCCCAGAAAAAACGCGATGCTTCATCTAATTTTCCTCAATCAGAAAGTGTAACATAGAAGCGGGCACAGCGACAAGGTTGAGATTGTTTATTACCCTCACATGCTCTCCGGTGCTGTCATCCCCATAAGGTGAAGGTTCTTAGCCAGAACCAACTTGGCTGCCTCAACTAGCTTGAGACGAGCTTTAGTTAATGCTTCATTGCGAGAAATGACCCGGCACTGCTTATAAAAGCTATGGAATGCAGTAGCTAAATCCTGAGCATAGTAGGTAAGATGATGAGGTTCCAGAGTATGGGCTACTATCTCAATTATCTCAGGCAGAAGTAGCATCTTCCGGATTAGAGTCAACTCAGGCTCCGTGGAGAGCAAGGAAACATCCCCATTCTCATAGTCAATCCCTCTCTGCTGAGCTAGGCGAAGGATACTAGCGATACGAGCGTGGGCATACTGAACATAATAGACAGGATTATCCGCCGACTCCCGTTTGGCTAATTCTAAATCAAAGTCCATTTGACTATCAGCCGAACGGGATAAGAAGAAGAAGCGGCAGGCATCAATTCCCACCTCATCAAGCACCTCACGCAGGGTAATAATATCACCGCTGCGCTTAGATACACGAACTAATTCTCTACCGCGACGCAAGGTAACCATCTGGGAGATTATTACCTCAAGCTGCTCAGGGTTAACACCCAGGGCACCAACCACTGCTTTCATTCTAGATATATGCCCCTGGTGGTCAGCCCCCCAAATATTAATCACCCTATCAAATTTACGCTCCACAAACTTGTTGTAGTGATAAGCAATATCAGAGGCAAAATAGGTAGGTGAGCCATCGCTACGCACCACTACATTGTCCTTATCTTCACCAAGGGCAGTAGATACAAACCAGGTAGCACCCTCCTTCTCCCTTATGTAACCGGCTTGGCGTAACAGTGACATTGCTGTCTGGTATTGCTCATTATCATAAAGGCTTCGCTCACTGAACCAGACATCAAAGTTCACGCCTAATAGCTCAAGGTCACTCTTAATCTGGTTTATTATTTTTTCCAAACCGAGCTGACCTAACTGCGAGGTTGCTTCCTGCCTTGGCAGATTAATGAACCTGTCTCCCTCCTCAGCCACAATCTCCTTAGCCAGGTCAACCATATAATTACCAAAGTAACCCTCGGATGGCATCTCGGCGTCAATACCCAAACACTGCTGATAGCGAGCATAGAGGGAGCGATAAAAGGCATCTACCTGATTGCCAGCATCATTAATGTAATACTCCTTCTCCACCTTATAGCCAGCAGCAGCGAGGACATTGGCTAGGGTGCTACCCAGAATAGCCCCACGACCATGCCCCACGTGAAGCGGTCCGGTGGGATTAACACTAACAAATTCTATCTGGACTCGGCTGCCCTGCCCCAGGTCAATGTTTCCATAAGCATCGCCAGCCGGCAGGATTGAATCTAGCTGGTTGGTCAACCAATCGCTCTTAAGGGTGAAATTAATGAACCCTGGTGGCGCCACCGCAATAGTATCAATTTCAGGGCTGGGAGTGATAAGCCCCACTATATCATTAGCAATAGTTAGTGGGCTGACTCCGACTGCCCGAGCCAATTTCAAGGGAAAACTTGAGGCATAGTCTCCATATTCTGGATTCTGGGGGCGCTCTACAGTAACCTCAGGTAAAGTAACTGAAGGTAACTTGCCCAATTCCTGGGCTTCGCTTGCCGCTTGCGTCAATAATTCTATAAGCCTTTGCTTAAGCATTGAATATCCTGTTTGAGTCTCCTACATACCCAAATTATAGCACAATGCTGGTTGAAAAGGGTAAACATAGAGAGGTTTTATTCAATGATAATCCAATCCTCGATAACAGCTTTAGCTCTTGGTGCGTCTCTTGAGGGGTCGAAAAAATACATTGCTTGAAAATATAGATTCCTGAAGTGTCATTTTCTCACACCCCTTATCGGGTAAGAGCTAGCTGACCCTATTTGAGAAAGCCCCCAGCACTATTGACTTATAAAATAAATATTATATAATTTCATAGGAAAAGATTATATATATTCTAGTTATGCCTATGCTGAAAGTGCAAGCAATAAATTTATAGGCTTTGTTTTCTCTTTAGGAGGGTTAGAAATGCCAATCTATGAATTCCGATGCAAGGATTGTGGATGTGAGTTTGAAGAAATTTGCCGCACATTTGAGTGGGGCGATGTAAAGTGCCCGTCTTGCCGGAGCCCGAATGTGGAGAAGCTTTTCTCTCCTCCGGTAATCGGGATAAGTACAATCAGCGCACCCACAAGAGAGCTTGACGCCAAGAATGAAGAGATTGATTATTACGAGAAAAGGAAGGATTACGGGCGGGCAGCCAGGGCTGCTGAGAGAGTTGGGAAGAAGGAAAAGGAAATAAAGGACTTATACCGCAAGGCAGGGAAAGTGTAAAGTAAAAGCGGAGGCTTGCACTTTATAATGCATTGGCTCTCCAGTCTTTACTTTGTCAAAATTCCTTATTTTAGCCGGAATTGCCTAGCTTAACTCACCACCTCTTTGCCACACCTTGATCACCTCCTTAGCCAGGAGCTGATGCTCAGGTGCGGCTAAATCTGGGTCAGTTTGGGGTGCTTTTATCTGTCAGGTTCGGAAAGTGCAAATTTACTCCTCGAGCCGGGAAAATCTGAACTTCCTCGGATGTTTGGTTTATTTTAGGATTAGCTGTAGAGGGGATTTATTACAAAAATTACTTTCGCCCTATAGCTTGCAGAAATTCATCCTCTTTAATTTTAAGCTGTTTGAGAATGTCCGAGAGCAAGTAAGGGCTGATGGTTTTAGTGGGATGGATAGATATAGGAGTTCGGCGACAATCCTGATGATGGAATATGGCATGCCCACCTTTTTGACGAACCTTATCAAATCCTATTGCTTGGAGACCCTTGACCACTTCCCGAGCTTAAGAGGAGGTAACCTTGTCATACTGCCACTGCAACCCAGCTTGTGCCAATTTCCTCTGGGATTTCCTCGCCCCGCTCTTTGCGGTATTCGAGGCAAAGTTCAAGCACCTCTTTAATATTAGCCAAGCACTCCTCATAGGTCTCACCCTGAGCATGCGCTTCTGGAATCAGAGGACAACTGGCAACATAGAATCCGTCTGGTGCTTTCCTAATCATAGCTGTGTATTGCATGTTTCCTCCCCGTTGACTCAATTATAGCACAATGCTAGTTAGAAAGGATAGCTGCGCCCCTATTCTACCCCCGAGCAAGGGGAAAATCCAAAGCTTGTACTCGTTCATATGATTAGTGACACATGACCTCCTTTCTCGAATATTCTTTCCGCTGCTGCAAAAATTTAAGTGGTGTCTCTAGCCAAGCTGCCTTGAACCATACTACGACTTGCTTAACTCTACTCGGTAATATATCATAGGTTCTGACACAAGGCAAAGTCAACTTCAAATCGACGATGAGGATATTGGATGAGTGATGCTATAAGACTTGAAGGTATCTCCAAGCAACTGGGAGGGCGTGAAATCCTCAAGGGTGTTAGCTTCGCTGTAAAGCAGGGAGATATTTTCGGTTACCTCGGCCCAAATGGAGCTGGCAAGACTACCACTATTAGAATTCTTCTTGGCTTGCTCCAGCCCACCTCAGGCAAGGCTACTATCTTGGGAGAGGATGTCTCCAGAGATGAGGCTAGAAGAAAGGTGGGCTTCGTCTTAGAGAGCGATGGGCTCTATGATAATAAGACCGCTGAGGAGAACCTGTGGTATTACGCCCGAATTTATGAAATGACCAGACCCGCAGAGAGGATCGATAGGATTTTGGATTTAGTAGGGCTTTGGGATAGAGCCAAAGACAAGGTGGGCACCTATTCCAAGGGGATGAGGCAAAGGTTGGCTTTAGCCCGGGCTATGACGCATAACCCAGAGCTTCTGGTTCTAGATGAGCCCACTGCTGGAGTTGACCCCTCAGGTCAGATAGAGGTGAGAGAGGTCATCCTTAACATGGCTTATAAGGAGGGAAAGAGCATCTTCTTAAGTTCACACAACTTGGACGAGGTGCAAAGAATCTGCAACCGCATCGCTCTAATCGACCGTGGTGAAATAAAGCTCTATGGCGAGCTGGAGCAACTACAACGAGAGATGAGCAGGAACGAGGTGGAGATTGAGACGACTGAAGCTATCGCTGAGCCTCTCTTTAGTGAACTCAAGAGCCTCTCCCATCTGGGATTGCGAGAGAGGGAGGACAAGTGCCTCACATTCGTTCTCCAAGAGGGAGTAAGGGTCCCCGATATAGTGAGCCTTCTCGTTAGGCGGGGAGTAGAGATTGAAGGAGTAAGCAGAAAGGAAGCCTCCCTTGAGGAAATCTACTTTGCTATACTCAAGGAAGCGGAGCCATCATGAAGGGAATGCTTGTTGTTCTGCAAAGCGATGTAGGTGATATCCTGCATAGCAGGGGATTTCTGATCGTTGCTATTATCATCGGTGTCCTTGCTGTTGGGGCAGCAGTAGGTGTACCTATCGCTCTCAACGGGTGGTTAGCCACAGGATTAGCTTGGGAGGAGGCGAAGCCTCTGTTAGAACTCTTTATGGGGTTAGCGGTCAACTATATGCCGCTCATAGTCCTATTTACCTGCATGGCAACTTGGGCTACTGACCCCATTGCTAAGGAAAAAGCCAAGGGACCTATAGAGTCTCTTCTGGCTACGCCATTAACCGCCAGAGCGGTTTGGATAGGGAAAAGCCTAGCCATCTTCCTGCCTGCCTATATCATCGGGCTTATCACCACGCTGATAATTATTCTGGTGATGAACTTCGCTTCTATCCTCCCAGCTACAGGTCACTTTGTCCTCCCGCTGCCGGAAGCACTTACCAGCTTTCTCTTTCTTCCCCTGCTCATGTTTGCCCTCATTTCGCTGGGGGTTATTTTCAGCCTGATTACCAACCCGGTTATCGGTCAGACCATTATTATATTTGTTGGGGTACTTCTGCTGCAGGTGGTGGGGCAGGTTGGAGGGCGGATGTGGTGGCTTTTAGCTTCATGGGACTACGCCCTATATAACTTAGCCGGTGCCGCCCTTCTGGGAGTAATTGCCTTTTATCTCTCCCGCTCCCTCAGTAAGGAAAGGATTATTCTATCAAGTAAAGGAAAATGGGCATAACAACTTTTTTGGCTTCCCTATTCAAATGAATCTCCCCACAGCAAGCTGTGGGGTATTCTCGCTAGATTTTATAAAGCTGCTTTAGAACCAGAGTTTTTACCTTTTATCCCACACGCTACCCTAAAAATGAAGCTGGCTCCCAAAACAGGATTTGAACTTGGGATACCTAGCTTAACTCACCACCTCTTTGCCACACCTTGATCACCGCCTTAGCCAGGAGCTGATGCTCAGGTGCGGCTAAATCTGGGTCAGTTTGGAAGAGTTTTATTGCCTCACTGCGAGCTAGCTCCAGTAGCCCTACATCAGAAAGCTTAGCCATACGCAGGTCGGGCAAGCCACTCTGCCGCGTGCCAAAGAATTCTCCGGGACCTCGCAGGCTCAAGTCCTCTTCAGCCAGTTCAAAGCCATCCTGAACCTTCTCTATTATGTCAAGTCGTTGTCTTCCTATCTCTGAAGGATTCTGGGCTAACAGCATACAGTAGCTTTGCTCCTGTCCTCGCCCCACCCGACCACGAAACTGGTGCAGTTGCGACAGACCAAACCGGTCAGCGCTTTCTACCAGCATTACCGTAGCATTAGGCACATCTATGCCAACCTCTACTACCGGGGTTGAAACCAGGATGTCCAGTTCACCAGAGCGAAAGCGACGCATTATCTTATCCTTTTCCACCGCCGGCATGCGCCCATGAAGCAAACCTAATCTCAGCTCGGGAAAGACTTCCTCAGCTAGACGCTCATATTCAGCAATAGCTGCCTTAGCCTGAATCGCCTCTGACTCCTCAATAAGGGGGCAGATAACAAAGGCTTGGCGACCGCTAGCTACCTGACGATGGATAAAGGCATAGGCGCTGTCCCTTTGCCCCGGTTTAAGCCACTTCGTCTTTATTACCTGTCTGCCTGGGGGAAGCTGGTCTATAACCGATAGGTCAAGGTCGCCATATAAAGTCAAAGCCAGAGTTCGTGGGATAGGCGTAGCCGTCATTACCAACACATGAGGGCTAGCTCCTTTTTGCCGCAGTGCTGAGCGCTGGGTAACTCCAAATCGGTGCTGCTCATCCACCACGGCTAATCCTAATCGGCTGAATTCCACTCCCTTTTGTATAAGAGCGTGGGTACCAATAACGATATCTATATCTCCATCGGCGATACGCTTCTGGAGCTCCTGCTTTCTGACCTGGTTAATGTCACCAATAAGTAGCGCCACAGTGAGAGGATGTGATAAAAGCCCGGAATAAGTATAAAGGTAACCCTCCCCTTCCTCTTGATGTCCCACTCTAGACAGAAGCTCACAAATAGCAGAAAAATGCTGCTCAGCCAGAATTTCAGTAGGCACCATAAATGCCCCCTGGTAGCTATTGGCAGCAGCCACCAGCAGGGCTGCGGTGGCTACTACTGTCTTGCCACTGCCTACTTCACCCTGCAATAACCGGGACATCGGTCTCGGTTTCTGTAAATCAGCCAGTAGCTCGTTGAGAACCCTCTGTTGAGCCGCAGTTAGTTCAAAGGGTAAGGACTTTATAAAGGTATCTAGAGCCGGTGTCTTGGCACTAAAAGGGCTACCCGGCTGGCTCTCCTGCCAGTCACGCTTCTTGCTCAGCACACCCAACTGGAGGAGAAAGAGCTCATCAAAAGCCAGGCGAACCCTTGCTCTGTCCTTCAGTACTTCATCTTCTGGATAGTGAGCCTGACTTATTGCCTCAGGTAGCTCCAGCAGGTTACACCGCCCCCTTATCTCTAGTGGCAAGAAATCTTCCACCTGCCATGCCCACTGGTCTACCACTTCTTTCAGTAATTTTCTTACCTGGCGGGGGTGCAATCCCTGAGTGAGATGGTAGAGGGGAACCAGGCGTCCGGTGTGAATTGGCTCTTTATCTTCCCCAAGCTCCCACTCCGGAGATTCAAACACATGTCGTCCCTTAAACAGACTTACTTTGCCACTGAGAATTATCCTGGTATTAGTAGCTAGCTTCTTAGCCAAGTAGGGTTGATTAAACCATACTACCCTGACATTGCCTGTCTCATCGCCCACAATAGCCTCAGTGCTACGCCTGCCACCCAGCATTATCTCCTGAGCCTGCCAGACATTAGCAATAATAGTCTGCTCTTCTCCCTCAATAAGCTGCGAAATAGATTTCCTCTGGCTGTAGTCAAGGTGACGGTGCGGGAAGAAATAGAGCAGGTCACGAACTGTCTTTACCCCCAATCGGTTAAACTTGGTAGCCAGGCTTGAGCTAATGCCCCTAATAACAGTAATGGGTGAATCAATGGATTGTTCAGCTATTACACTGGGTTGTTTTGGTTTGGGGGAGCGCCTACCAACTAGCGGGGTTGGCTTTACTTCACCCTTTTCCTCTTCCGCAAGCTCTGCCCCATCTAAAAAGTGAACCACATTATTTATCCATTCTTTACGCTGCTGCTTAGTCAAAGAGGTATAATTGGGGTTAATAAGATGAAGTTTATGAAAACGGCTTAGGAGTTGAGGGTCAGTTATCGACTCTATAGCCTGACCAGCCCAGTTGCCAAGGAATCTATCCAAACCACCGATTACCGCTGAATCAACATAACCCTTCTTACATTCTAGCTCGAGAATCTTACGCAGAGGCTCAATATTCATTACCAAGGTTCTGCCTCCATTCGCCTCGGCGGATAGCCATTATTTGTCCCCCCAATATAGCTACCAGCAGGAGACCAGGACCGGTATGGGTGCCGATTGCCGGGGTCATTTTTGAGCGATAGATACGCTTCTTGGGAAATTTAGAGCTAAGCCGCTTAGCCAGTGCCTCAGCTTCATCAGGACAGGCGGTATCCTCTACCGCTATCTCCTCAATATTGGAATAGCTCATAGCAAAGTTATATAAATACTCTATTGCCTTAGCCCGGGAGCGCGTTCTGCCAGCAGGCTCAACTACACCATCTTTTAGAGTGATAATTGGGTTTATATTGAGCATTGACCCCAGAAAAGCCTGCGCTCTGCCGATACGCCCACCCCTTTTGAGATATTCTAGCGTATCAAAGGCAGCACGAAAATCTACACGAGGAATGGTCTTTCGGGTTACATCTATCACCTCATCAAGGCTAGCCCCAGCGTTTGCTGCCTGAGCCGCCTTCATAACTATAAATCCCTGTGCCATAGTAGCCAATTGTGAATCAATTACCTCTACCCGGCATTTCCGCTTCATTAGTCCTATACTTTGTAACGCTACATCATAGGTGCCACTAAGTTTGGAACTAAGAATAATAGCCAGGATTTCGTCTGTCTCTTCAGCCAGCTTGTCATATGCATCAGCAAAGCTCTGAGGCGATGGCACTGAAGTAACTGGTAGAGTCTTGCTGTACTTTAGCTTTTCATAGAACTGCTCAGCAGTCAGGTCAATACCATTGCGGTAGACCTCAGTTCCAAAACGAACATAGAGGGGCACTACTGTAATCCCTAGCTCTTCGGCTATTTCGGGTGGCAGGTCAGAGACACTATCAGTAACAATCTTGACCGTCATCAACTATTTGTTTTCTGCCTCCAGAACAGATACCGCTATAGCACCAGGTCCGGCATACGTTCCCACCACCGGGCTAATTGTTGACTTGTAGATGCGCTCTTTGGGGAATAACGAACTGAGGCGCTCAATCAGCTCGTCGGCATCATCAGGGGTGGTAGCATGCTCCACCGCCAGCTCCTCGATATGGGAGAAGCCAGCTACAGAATTATACAGATAGTCCATACCTGCTGCTTTGGAGCGAACCCTGGTTAAAGGAGACATTTCGCCATCCTTCACAGTAAGTATTGGCTTTATTGATAACATTGCGCCCAGTAGCCCCTGGGCCTTACCGATGCGACCCCCTTTGGCTAGGTATTTAAGAGTGTCAAAAAAGGCAAAAAGGTGTGACCGAGACCTAGCCCTACGCACCAAATCAGCAACCTTATCCAGGTTTGCCCCAGCCTGGACTGCCTTGGCAGCAGCAATGACTATCAGCCCCAGACCCATTGCTACCGTTAGGGAGTCAATCACTTCAATACGGCATTTCTCCTCTACCATACTCTTGGCGGCAAGCGCCGACTGATAGGTGCCACTGAGCTTGGTAGATAGAGTAATAACTAGAATCTCGTCAGTTTCCTTAGCCAGCTTATTATAGACGTCAACGAAAGTACCGGGAGGGGGCTGCGTTGTAGTCGGCCAGGTAGCATCATGAGTCAACCTGTAATAGAATTCATCGGTGGTCATAGTAATCCGGTCAAGAAAGGATTCCTTACCAAAAGATACGGTTAAAGGCACAATGGTAATCCCCAGCCCTTCGGCTACATCACTGGTAATGTCAGATAAGCTATCGGTTACAATCTTGACTGTCATAGTAAAAATCCTCCTTATTATTCTATGGAGACAATGTAGTTATAGTGAGGCTGACCTCCCCGAACTACATCAACCTGAAGTTGAGAGTACTGCTCACGAATACTAGCGCTAACCTGCTCCGCCTCAGCTAACTCAGTATCCGCTCCATAGTAGATGGTAATTATTTCAGTTTTCTTTAAATCTAGCTTAGCCAGCATCTTATTAAGGACGTCAGTAGTATTATTGCCTGCCGCTAACAGTTCTCCATCGAGAAGACCGATAGCCTGTTTCTTCTTAATGGTCAGACCGTTTAGATGAGTCGAGCGCACAGCCCGGGTAATTTCAATTGACTTTATTGCTGATTTTGCCTCTCCCATAAGCCGGGCGTTTGTTTCCAGGTCAGCCTCATAGTCAAAAGCTAAAAGGGCAGCCACACCCTGTGGGGTTGTTTCCGTAGGTACTACCTCAACAGCTTTCGTAGTCAAAGACTGAACTTGCTCAGCGGTAAGCACGATATTCCTATTATTAGGCAAAATAATAACCTTGTCTGAAACCACTGACTCTACAGCCTGAAGCAGGTCTTTAGTGCTGGGGTTCATTGTCTGTCCACCAGAGACAATAGCCGACGCCCCTAGGCTGGTAAAAATATCACTAAGACCATCACCTGAGACCACAGCAACTACAGCTATATCAACCGCTGGCATCCTTTCTCTCTGCATCTTCAAGAAGTCCTGATGCTGCTCGTCCATATTCCGGATTGATACCTGATGCATTGTGCCTAACGAGGCAGCATAGTGGATAATACTACCCGGGTCTAGGGTATGGATATGAACCCTAACCGCGGATTTATCACCGACTACCATTAGACACTGACCCTTATTCTCCAGCCTTAATTTAAGCTTATCTGGGTTAAGCTTCTGTCCTTTAAGTAGAAACTCGGTGCAATAGCCGTAGGGCACCTCCTCTGCTGTCACCATTTGTGGTAACCTAGTAACCAGAGGTATATTGCTAGCAATCATCTGGGGTTTGCGGAACTGCATCAGCTCTGCCTCACCCCTAAGGTAACGGAGTGCCCCCTCCAGAATGGTATATAGACCTTGCCCACCAGCATCCACCACTCCGGCTTCCCTCAATACTGGCAGAAGGCTAGGGGTATTAGCTACCGACTCATTGGCGGCATTAACTGTAGCCTCCATAACCGATATCAGGTCGCCATTGCCGCTGGAAGCTTGCGCCTCAGCAGCCGATGCCGCTTCTCTAACCACGGTAAGAATAGTCCCTTCCACAGGGTTGCTTAACCCCTTATAAGCCATCTTGGATGCCTGTAATAAGGCATCAGCTAGGTCGCTGCCAGTAAACGATTCCTTTTCCGCCAAACCCTGCGCCAGGCCACGCCAAATCTGTGACAGGATTACCCCGCTATTACCCCGAGCCCCCATCAGCGCCCCCTTGGCCATAGCCTGAGCCACGGCTGAAGCGCTACGGTCAGGAGCCCGATATGCCTCATCAATAGAGGAACGCATGGTAAGCAACATATTAGTCCCGCAATCGCCATCAGGTACAGGGAAAACATTCAGAGCGTCAATATCTGGCGCACTCTTCTCTAACCAGGTAGTAGCAGTAGCAAACATCTCCCTTAGCTCTTGTCCGGTGATGGAATTAACTTGTTTCATTCTGTGCCGTCCTTGAGAGATTGTTTATTAACCTCGCTCCTTTATCCCCACCTTGTCAAGCCTGTCTGGCTATGATAATATAGTGTACGGCATTTTGCAACAAATTCATTCAACAGTCAAGGGGAAGAGATATTACCAATTGATAAAGGATGATTTATAATGAAGAAAGTCATTGTGACAGGTATGGTGTTGATTCTGATGCTTTTCCTGTTGCCTTCCTGTGGAGTATCTCAGGAGGACTATGACCGGGTAAGTAGTGATCTTACGGCCGCTCAGAGCCAAATTCAATCCTTGCAAGGTGATTTAACTGCGGTGCAAGGTGATTTGACTGCGACAGAGGAGAAGCTGGCAGAGGCATTGGCTTACGCCGAGTTATTGGAATCGGTTTATGCCGAGTTCTTGGATATACCTATGTATCAAGCTTGGCTAAGAGTTGAGGTTAACCAAGAATTTGTTATTCCCCTTGTCTCTAATCCTACCACCGGCTATAGTTGGCAGGAAAGCTACGACGAGACCATGCTGGAACTGGTGGAAAAGACATATGAGCCGGGCGTAGCGGCTAAACAAGGTGTGGTCGGTGCCGGCGGCACCGAACTTTTCCGCTTCAGGGCACTAGAGAGAGGCCAAACCGAGATAACCCTGGTCTACAAACGACCGTGGGAAGAGCCGTCCCCGGATGATGTAACCAAGGTATTTACAGTTAACATAGTACCCACGGTAATTATAGTTGAACCTCCACCGCCACCACCCCCACCGGTAACGCCAGGGTATATCCGGGTTTATGACTATATACTTGGCTATGGCTTTGAGTATCCTGAGGATTGGGAAACGCAGGTCATTGAAGTCGTAGATGGGGAAGACACTGAAAGCATTTTGGCGTTTACTAAGCCAGGGACACCAACAACCCTTATCGTGACAATTAAATTAAGTAATTTGACAAGCTTAGAAGAAGTCAAGGAGGAATTTAAGGAGGCACTCAACAAGCTTGGCATGACTATCTTAGAAGAGAGAGAAATCGTAGTAAATGACAGAGAGGGTTATGAGGTGATTTACAAACCAATTACCCCTGTGAAAATGAGGCAAGTTATATTTATCGCCAATGGCAAGACCTATATGCTAGTATGCTCTACCGCAGAGGTTCTGTATGATGAATATGAAGAAGTTTTTGACCACTTCATAAATTCATTTGTCATCGAATAGCCACGATTTATCATAAAATGAAAAGGGTTATTTAGCATGAAATGCGATTTATGTGGGAAATCCCCTCAATTTGGTCATAATGTGAGCCACTCCAAACGGCACACCAAGCGTCGCTGGGTGCCCAATATTCACCCGGTTACTATCATTATACACGGTCAGCCAAAACGGCTCAACCTGTGTACCAGATGCCTGCGCAATCAGCACAAAGTGGCTAAAAAGCTACTTTCAAGCTAGCCCGTATCTTTCCCAGGGCTTCACCTATAGTTTGTCCTGAATCAAATACGGCTGCCCCAGCTACTAGCACCCTAGCCCCTGCCTTTACCACTCCAGGGGTAACCTCAGCATTGATGCCACCGTCCACTTCCAGCTCAGTAGCCAAACTCTTTCTGTCCAGCTCGGCGCGCAAGCGGGCTACCTTATCTAGCATGGACTCAATAAAGACCTGCCCGCCAAAACCGGGATTAACTGTCATGACCAGGACTAAATCTAGGGAGGGAAGAACCTCCGTAAGCGTGTCTATTGGTGTGCCTGGGTTGAGGGAAACCCCTGCCCTAACCCCAGCTTCCTTAATTGTTTGCACCACTCGGTGAATATGGGAACAGGCTTCTATATGAACGGTGATAATGTCTGCCCCGGCATCAACAAATTGACTAATTTGAGACTCTGGTGCTTCAATCATAAGGTGGACATCCAGGGGAAGGTTAGTCCATTTACGGATA
>Ga0209979_1002494_pt1 | contig 17536 bp, 16 predicted proteins | sample AnhtaG_FD_183114 | JGI IMG/M metagenome (GOLD analysis project Ga0209979, IMG submission 183114) | Deep subsurface microbial communities from Anholt, Denmark to uncover new lineages of life (NeLLi) - Anholt_01485 metaG (SPAdes) (version 2) | ecosystem: Environmental > Aquatic > Marine > Oceanic...
GTTTGGTAGATTTTGTTCTCATTTGCCTGTTCCTTTCTCATTGGTTTTTCAATAACTGAATGATAACAGGAGCAGGCTTTTTTTTGTATAAATTTTCGCATAAAATCGTTTCCGCAACAGGAACTAATTAGTTAATTGGTTAATTGGTACTTCGTATAAAACTCACTACTCACAAATTAACTATTCACCACTCACCAAATACAGAAGCCGCTTGTCGAAGCACATCGCTTGCATTACAATTATCACTTAACGGCAACAACCCGCCAACGGCGGGTATCGATCCAAACCCAGCGTTGCTGGGCACGTTAGAAATAATTGGTGAGAGGAGTTAGCATGAAGAAGTATTCCGCAATTCTGTCAGGCCCCAGCGACTCCCGTCGCAAGACGGGGCTACGGGTCGGGTTAATAGTCTTAGCTTTCCTTTGCATGTCCTGGATAACAACCGGTTGTTCGAGGGGCCATTATTTTCCCGATAAATCCCTGCCGTCGGGTGCATTTAAGAATGGTGTTGTGGTTAGTGCGCACAGATTGGCCTCTCAGGCAGGAGTGGATATCCTGAAAAAAGGAGGTAATGCTGTTGATGCAGCGGTGGCGGTGTCCTATGTGCTTGCTGTGGTACATCCTGAGGCGGGGAATATCGGCGGTGGTGGATTCATGGTTATTCGAGCGCCAGGCGGCCAAGCTACTGCAATCGATTACCGTGAAAAAGCACCCGGAAAAGCGCATCGTGATATGTACCTTGACGAAGAAGGTAATGTCATCACACATTTGACCAGAGATGGGGCACTCGCTGCGGGGGTCCCCGGTACTGTTGCAGGGACAATGTATGCTCTGGAAAAATACGGCACTATGAGCAGAGAAGAAGTTCTTGGACCTGCCGTAGAACTTGCAGAAAAAGGATGGATTCTTGACCAACCAATGGGGGGAGAGAAGTTTAAACTGTTTGCATCATCTAATGCAGTTTTCAATAAGCCGGATGGCTCGCGATACGAAAAGGGCGAACTTTGGGTGCAAAAGGACCTGGCGGAAACTCTTAAGATCATAGCCGAACATGGACGAGACGGCTTTTACAAGGGCACAGTAGCTGATATTCTCGTCAGAACCATGGAGAAATATGATGGGATCATAACGCACGAGGACCTTGAAAATTACCGGTGTGTCGAACGGACGCCAGTTACAGGTATATATAGAGGATACCATATTGTCTCTATGCCACCTCCAAGTTCTGGTGGAATCAGTTTAATAGAAATGTTGAACATCCTGGAAAGATACGATGTTGGTGCATACGGCTGGAATAGTGCCGAAACCGTTCATCTTATGGTAGAAGCTGAACGGCGTGCATTTGCTGACCGTGCTGAATACATCGCCGATCCTGATTTTATTGAGGTTCCAATCAAAACGTTAACTTCGAAAAAGTATGCTGATATCAGAGCTAAAGACATCAATCCGTTGTATGCAACTCCCAGCGCACAGGTGAGATGCGGTGATGTAGCACAAGTGCCCTATGAGAGTGATGAAACAACACATTATTCCATAGTCGACAAAGATGGTATGGCTGTGGCCGTTACCACAACTCTGGAACGCAGTTATGGCAGTTATCTTGTCGTCGAAGGAGCAGGATTTCTGTTAAACAATGAGATGGGCGATTTTAGTGCGAAAACGGGTGTACCAAACTCCGCCGGGCTGGTGTACGGCAATGCAAATGCCATAGAAGCTAACAAGCGGATGTTGAGCTCTATGACACCCACGATTGTCACGAAAGACGGCAAGAATTTCATGGTCATCGGATCACCGGGAGGACCAACGATAATTACAACGGTTTTACAGTGTATTATGAATGTTGTCGATCATGGTATGACTGTCCGTGAAGCTATTGCAGCCGGACGTTTTCATCACCAATGGCTGCCCGATAGAATCGAGTATGAAAAAGGTGCTTTCTCCGGGGAAACTATTGCAACACTGAAGGGCTTCGGGCATTCATTGACAAATGTAAAACGAATTGGAAATGCGCAGGGAGTTCTTCTCGACCCCAAGACAGGGCTGCTTATGGGCGGACCAGACCCACGCAGAAGCGGCGCCGCTATTGGGTACTGAAATTGTGCGTTGGGAGTCAATTCTCTATACTATAGTGCTCTCGATTGAAAGTTCCCGTTTGTGCGCGGGTAAGTAGCTTTACAATAATAGTTTATGATTTTACACGCGGTAATTTACTACCCTGAAGGGTATATTATATCTCAAGATTTGTGCGCCACGCGCAAATCTTCTTGGTCTTGATCTTGGCTTCAGCAAACGATTATTCCTCACATAGCATAAAAGAACGGCAGACCCAAAGAGGACCTGCCGTTCGAAGGAAAATTATGTGTAAAAAACTATTCTTATATCGGCTGATTTCATTCTTAATCTTGAACCTTTTTAACTGTCCCCAGGCACAGCAATGTAACGCGGTTTGACACGGGCAAAAATGCCAACGGTTCACGGGCTTCTCACTCTTTCTTGTACTCCCGGCAGCCACACGCTGAAGTAGAAGTATGTGAAGGATGTGAGTGATTCCAATGGTTTAGATTGCGGCTGGGTGGACTGCGTGCAGTGGACGGGCTCGCCGCCAATTAAATACCCGGACCCGGCGGATTGGGACACCATTACCTACGGATATGACCCGGCCGGCAGGCGCATCGAAAAGACCGTCGATGATAAGTACACCACTAAATACTGCTATGACGGCGGTAACGTTATCGCCGAATACGACAGCAATAACAACCTCCTGCGCAAATACATCTACGGTCCGCGCGTTGATGAGCCGGTCTGTATGATAGATGCGGTCGCTGATGACGCCGAATACTACTATCACTACGATGCTCTGGGTTCCGTTGTGGCCTTGAGTGATTCTAACGGCGATACCGTCCAGACCTACGAGTACAGCGTCTATGGCCAGGTGGCGGCCGAAGACCCCAACTTCCTTACCAATCCCTACATGTTCACCGGCCGCAGATTCGATTTAGAAACAGGACTTTACTATTATCGCGCGAGATATTATAATCCCCACATCGGCCGGTTTATGCAGACCGACCCCGTCGGGTATGGCGCGGGGATGAACTGGTATGCCTATTGTGGGAATAACCCGCTGGCCTATACGGACCCAAGTGGGCTTGGCGCCGACTATAACGAACCGAACGGACCGAACGAACCTCCCGATAGTAATTGGGTTGGGGCGAGTATAAAGGCAACCGTACTTATATGGGCTGATGTCTTGGGTATCTATGGTGACTTTGGCCGATTGGACACTTTTGATGCAAACTATTTGAAAACTTTGATTAATCCTTATCCAGAGGCCGGCTCAGAAGAAGTGATAGGAAATGAAGAGGCCTGGGGCTATGTCCACTACGGTGTTGGCTTTGCAATGGGGTTGAGTGGAATTGATAGAGAAAGCGCAGAAACCCTTATGAAAGTCTGGGAATGGACTGAACCTGGGATTTGGAGCTTCTGGGGCGAGCGGATTCCATTTCAAGGCAGAGATAATTTTGAAGGCGGTGAGTTAGGTGTGGAGTTTGACATAATGCGTGGACTGCAAGGTTATGATGACGCAGTATATTGGAAGCAGTATTTAGAGGAATTTTTTTTAAGAGACTTATGAAATTATAAGGAGCTAAAATTATGCGCAAGAGTATCCTAAGAATGGTTCGTTTGTGTTTGATGGTTTGTTCCCTGTCTTTCTTCGTTGGTTGTAAGCCAATCCATAAAGCTGCGTATAAAGGGGATTTGAAGAAAGTAAAAGAAATAATTGACAGGCACCCCAACCAAATAAACGTTCAAGATGCACAAGGTTTCACCCCATTACACCTTGCCTCCAGTAAGGGACATATCGAAATAGTAGAGTTTCTGCTCAACCATGGTGCCGATATTGAATTAGAAATTTTTAACGGAGAAACGCCATTGATGCTTGCTGCACAATATGCAAGACATGGGCAGCAGTATGAAACCATAAAGACATTACTTGAGCACGGGGCAATGGTGAATCATAAATATTTGAATGGCCGAACAGCATTGCATAATGCTGCAATGTACAGCGGTGAAAAAGTAATGAACTTACTCATTTCATACGGCGCCGATGTTAATGCAAGAGATAAACATCAAAGTACCCCGTTACATCAGGCGGCTATGCTGAACAATATAGAGGCGGCAAAGGCACTCGTTGAGCACGGGGCGGACATTTTTGCGAAGAACTATCATGATTACAGCAAACCACTGCCTGAAGAGATGTTGCTTACTCCTTCAAGAGGTCAAATGAATAAAACTGCAAAAGAAATAGCGTTGACGAGGGGCGACAAAGAAATGGCACAATACCTGCAGACAAAAGAGGAAGAAAAGGAAAAGGAAAAGGAAAAAGAAAAGGAAAAAGGCGATAAATAGCGCTGGTCACCGATTAGCGGTGTCGGGAGAACTAGGGACAGCCAATATTATCTTACAACATATTCAGTTATGGCGACGCGGGCGACCGAAGCTCGGTGGTTGCTGGCGGGACCACGAACTACGCCGCCAATGATCTCAACCAGTACAATTACGTCGGTTCGGTCTATTACGATTACGACCTCAATGGCAATACGACGCCGTTCGGGCAGGAAAATGGGAAAATGGGGACAGTCACCTTGAGGGTCATATTCTGATTTATTAGGTGATTATTCGCCCAAGAAGAGAGTGGATGAAGAGGTCAGGAGAGCAGAATGGTAAGGACACTACAGTCACTTAGTATATAGGGGCTGTCGGCAAAAAGGCATTCCAAACAATGTCACGCAGGCGAAAAATCAGGCGGTATCAAGTAGTTATAAACAACTCGGCGAAGGCGGATAAATGGCCAAGTTTGTACGAAAGACATTTCCGGAAATTCGCCTTTGGTGTAATCTGTATCTGGATTCTCACGCGCGTATTCGATTTTTCTCTCATGCCGCCATCGTACCAGGGGCTCTTCATTACCCGGCCGTTCTACGGTCTGCATAGCTGGGACAATGCCCATATGGCCTGGGCTGCCAGAAGCCATGTCAAATACGGCCTGGGCTATACCAGGGGATACAGTACCCCGGCGGTGGGGGACCCACCGTCGGCCCATCCCCAGCGCTATGTCAGCCATCCATCGCTGGAAACATTGATTACGGCCTTCGGCATGTTGTTATTCGGCACAGAGGAATGGGCGATCGCAAAGGGGCCTACACCGAATCAATCGGTATAAGCCCCGAATTGATTCAAATCTGCTATATGGATACATACGTGCGTCATCCGGCGCTCCGTCTGGCACCGGACCAGTCCGGCAATTCTACACAATCAAAGAAGGCCTGACGGACAGGCCGCATCGACGGATGCTTCACCCGGCGCCGCACCGACGGGCTTCTAACAGGCGTATCAACCACACCTCCATTTCTTGCTTCGCAATCCGCAGTCCACAGGATGCCTTGCGGCAGATGCCTTTCGGCAGAAGCAATGGGGGCCACCTAAATTCCAGCTTATGGTGTCGGTTCTGGTTCCGGCGGTGTCGGCCGATACAGCCGAATATCGTCAAAGAACACAACACCTGAACCGCCGGGCTGCAAATTGTTCTTATCGCCGAAACCAATAGCGATAGCATTAACATTGGTCAGGTTCACGCCCTGGTCCGCAAACTCCTGCAGGTCGATAGTCCATTCCGTCCACTCATCTATCAACGCTGCATCGGGATTATCGTGATAGACCGTCGCGATACCGTTGAGATTCACATACATCCGCTCAGCAGCGTTAGATGTATCACCGTAGAACCACAGCGACAATACTCCAACACCTTCTTCAGTCCAATCACGCTGAGTCGGCGTCATGGTTGCCTCAGAGTATTTGAAATTGTTCTCGTAGAACAATGGCATCGATTGACCACCACCGTGAACAATATCAGTTTCAACGAAATGTTCTCCCTGGTCAAAATTAGGGTCGGGATAACCTACCGTGGAACCGTTTGTCTCCACGCCCCATCCGTCTATCCACGTATCAAATATCCTGTCAGGTTCCCAGTCGTTATAATCCTCAAAATCCTCTATCCCAATGAAGTCGGCTACCGTAAAGCTCCATAAGTTGCCTTTGCTGATTGTCGCGTCGGTATTATACTCATCGATACGCCAGTAGTAAGGCCCGCCGCCCCATTCTACATCGGGTGGAGTGTAAATGGTAACACCCTGTCGGCCTCGATATATGCCGGTCGTATCGGATGCATCGGCATCGGCAACAGCGTCTTTATCGACACCGAAGTACACATCGTGTTGAGATGCATTATCTCCCGGCGACCAGCTAAGAGGCGTGGCATCTCTAATGTACAATGTTGACCCAGGACTCGGACTCGGAGCCCAGGCAAGTAACGGGTCGCCTCGCATAACCAGTATGATTTCTTCCTGCGTGAGCGCCTTGTCATAAATGCGCACGTCGTCGAGGTCGCCAGAAATGGGATTTCCGCTGCCCCTGCTTCCGTTGAAGCCACCTGCCTCGGAGTTGGCACCTATGAAGCCAAAACGCGTGTTGCCGCTGCCGAAGGTCGATCCTCCGGATGCCGAAGGCTCTGGAATACCGTCGATATAGATGGTGCACCGTCCGTTGTCGAACACCCCACAAACATGGTGCCAGCGCCCATCGTCGACGCGTGAGATGCTACCATTGTCAACCTGCCCTGAACTGGTCATCACATCCCAGCCGACCTGGCCGGGACCGCCCCCGTTGCCGTTGATTTCGAGACGCCAGTACTCGTTGCGGTCAAAAGAGATGATATACTGGTCGCTTCCGCTGCTGGTACGAATCCATGAGCAGACAGTGACCTCGGTGAGGTCCGTCCTGTCATAACTTAAGTTCTGAATCGCCACATAGTCGCCAGGAGTGAAATTCAGGCTGGCGCCATGCCGACCGAGGATGGCCCATTGAGGACCGAAGAGTGTCCCGTGATTGCTATGACCGGACCAGTCGACCGCCGTGGTTCCACTATCTTCGTCGAGCTTCCACCAGGCCACTAAGGTCGGATCCGTAACGGCGATTTCAGGCATAGTGCTAAAGCTCCAAACGTCGCCCTCGATCCATTGGGCTCCATCGAAAATGTCCACTCGCCAATAGTACATTGTCCCCAGGGCCAGCGGGCCTGGGTCAAAAACTGCATCCATCACCGGCGGAGCATCGGCCCCGTTGGTGACCGTCTCGACATCGGTGCCGAAATATACCGCGTACATCACGGCCTTCCACCGTGCCGTCCAACTGAGGCTCATCCCGGGTTGCACGAACTGCAGCCCGTCAGCCGGGTTGGGATCGTGCGCCTTCTTCGGGGGAACCCAGAAGCTCCAAACATCTCCCTTCCAGGGGCTATCATCATTGGCGTCATTAATCTCATCCACCCGCCAGTAGTATGTCGTGCCAGCTTGCAGACCCTCTGGAAATGGGAAACCGGGGAATCCAACCACCTGGGAGGCGGCCCCTGTGTTGCCGAGAAAGGTACCTTGGGCACCCTCGTTGACGTCGTGGAAGTCTGTGCCGAGGTACACATCATGCGAAACTGCAAACGCCCCCGGTCTCCAACGCAGGTTGGCCCACGTATTCTCATACAGAGAACCATCTTCCGGCTCGGGGCGCGAAGCATTTGGATTTGCTCCTCCCAGATGGCCTTCCATCGCCGCCAATATCTCGTCCTCGGTGAGTACGTGGTTCCAGACGGCAACCTCATCCAACGATCCGCTAAAAGCCCCACCGGCTCCAGTGTTGCCAAGACGCAGATCACTGGGCGTGGGGTAGATGGAACGGCCTGGTTCGCAGATCTTTGATGCCTTTAGCTCGCCGTTATAATAACCCTTGAGCTCACGGGTCGTACCGTCAAACGTGAACGCCAGATGATACCATTCGTCTTTGGGCAGATTGTCGGCGATGATGATATCACCACCATTCCAGGCGTCATCGGCGCCGTGGACCCGAAACCAGACTCCCCCCTCTCCCTCATCTCGCGAATATACCGCCCAGCCGGGAACTGTTGTGTAGTTGCCGGCCTGCTGCCCGAGCGGCCTTTCGAAAGTCTTCACGGGATTGAGACACCAATAGGACAAGGTCATCGAGGCGCCTAAGTCCACGTTGCCAAAATTCACATAATTGTTACCACCTGGGAATTCCAACGCTGTTCCCACGTGGCCATCAATCCATGTGACGTTGCCAGTAATAGTTCCATCCCATGTGCCCGTGGAGTCACTGACCGTCGTGCCCCCGCCCTCATCCATAGACCAATATGCCACCAGGTCCGCGTTCGCCACGCCTGCTGTCATACCCAGCACCAAAGCAAAAGAAATTAAACACATCAATTTTCTACACATAATAGTCCTCCTTCAAAAAAAAGTTAAAATAAATAACTGTGCTTTGGCCACATACCAAAATCCCGACCTCTCGGGATTGTCTTCAATATATGAACTGTTAATTGAGATGTAAGAATCAGTACTTGCGAAGCACAAAGTTACCGTTACAACTCTATGCCTTGCACAATACATAATAACTCCTCCCCTGTCGAAAAACTACAAGAATTGCGCCCGTAGGAAGACCAAAAATCCACAGATACCCGCCTCTACGGGCACAAGCTTCACTATTTTTATTTATACCAAATCACCCACTTTACCGTCAAGCAAAATCTCTTGATTTATGCATGCTTTTTTAACACCCTCATATAAGACAGGCAATCACTATGCAGCACGATTCCCCCCATGGCTGGCTGCGCTTCCTACTTCTTTGCTATCCTGACAGTATCATCAACTCTCGAACCCCCTTCAGTGTAGGACCTAGCGCATTCGCGGGAGATTTTAGTTTCTGCAAGCCTGCCCTCGACCTGATCGGGGGTCTCAGCTACTCCTGCCTTGAGAGCTGTCATTATACCAACAGCCTCAGGATAGTTTTCTACAATAAAGAGCTTACCCAGCCCAAACGGCCCCACATTGTCATTCCCGCAAAGGCGGGAATCCACTCCGTTCCATATCAGCCCCGTCCTCTGGGCGGGGGTGCAAACGCGAGGTATGCTTTGTCCTTCCCCGTCCTCCGTCCTCTATCCTCACCAGGGTTTATTGGCCAGCCGCCGTGGGTTGTGCAATTCTATTTTTTCTTTTTATGAGGCTTTTTTCGTCTGTTCACCTCATCAAAGATTGAACGTTGTGATTCCTGAATAAAGAAGCCGGTTCTTTTAAGCAGCTCTTCGTATTCGGCTTTCGATAACAGCACAAATTCACTTAAATGTGCCTTGACTGACACACACGCCAACATATCGTTCAAAATAGTCCCTCTCAAGTCGGTCTTCTCGATTAAAACAATCTGGCCGTTTCGTGCAACCGGTTCAAGGCTTGTGCCGTGCACTCGCACGCCCACAATCCTATCAAACCATCCATCACACAAACTTGCGGGCACCCACTCCTCTCCTTCACCTCCCAAAGGTATCTGCACGTTATCATACATAACACCCACAATCCTTCTTACCTTACAGTTGCCCCCGACTACGTGAACCGGTTCATAAGGCTTCGTAGGATTAGCACCTTCGAGCAAAATCGTCTTATCCTCTTTGATCCATATTCTCCGCACATACCTTTTCCCATCATTCATTTCTACAACGACGAGATCCTTGCTTTCAGGCTCCCTCTCCTCCCAATCCAAAACTAGATACTCCGGAACTCCTCTCCAACAGGGCAAAAGCAAATGACAAAAACAATGCTCTCATTCGACCGGCATTGCTGTACGGTCCCATGGGCACTAAATGTTTACCAGCACGAAGGTACAGATTGATTTCGTCCTTGATAGCAGGATTTGCGGCATGCCCTGGAGTCAACTTTTCGTACCCGAGTACCTCGTTGTCATACAAATGCTCATAATAACTCTTTGTTTGCGCTCCCACCTCTCCCTCCACAAGTTCTATTACCTCCTTTCGGACGCTTGTCTTCAATGCCTTGATAGAATCAGCATTATTCGCGACTTCCGTCAGGTTTTCAATCATATCCTTGAGTTCGTCCGCCTTTTTGGCACTTTTCCCAAGCTCTCCTGTCTTTGCCTGTATATCCGAATCACTGTATAAGGCGAGAAGAAATCACCTATTTGTTTGTCATTTTAATCTTGACAGGTCGGAATTTTTTGTGTTTTTTGAAGGAACTGCAGCGGCTGGGATTACTCTGAATGACGAAAAGTTCGGGATGTTATACGGAAACCAGATAAGAGACCTAATAAGAAGGAGAACTGGGCTAAGTCGTTTCCAAGGCATTACTTATGGACTTTGGGCAAAGGGGTGTTATACTGACACTCGGAGAGGTAAGGAGTTTTATACGGAAACCATATATACATAGTTATCTGCATGGAACGCGAAGCAGAAGGGAGGACGTATGAAGTATCCGATTGCAGTATTGACTCTTGCGTTGGCAGTTTGTGGAGCTTCTTGCACTAAGAAGACAACATTGCAAGAGAGTCAGGAGGGCGACGTCATACCTCAGGCCAGACCGATTGTCAGATTGCTTGAAGCCGTGAAGAACTCTGACGTTGAGGCGTTGAAGACTGTATGGTCCGAACATCTTATTTCCCAAGTCAATCCTAGCGGGGCGGATGAGCTTTGGAAAAAGATACTAGATTCCTATAAGCAGGTCTTTGAGAAAGAGTTCGGGGAATACGAAATCACGGATTTCAAGTTCGAGTTCAAAGGAGATGTGGAGAAGGGCAAAGTCGTTATCATATTCAGAGATGAGAAGGAGCCGGATTTGCTCGTCGTGAAGGAAGGCAATGAATGGAAGGTCAACGAGCGGTAAGGCTGCTGGCGCCGCAGTCCTTTTCAAAAAAGGAGCAGATAACAAATCAATCAATCTGACCCCGAAGCTTCGGGGCAGGTTATTTCAAGCGTTACGCGCGGTTCAACGGAATTCCATAGAATACACGAAGTTCCCTGCTGATTAGGGGAAAAAGCACATTTTGCCAGAACAGTATGAATCGGCCTTGGCTCTGAGTGACGCTCGTTTGGGAGATGGGTAGAGAGTTCCATCATCGAATTTTGCACCAAATACGCAACTCAAAAGCAACCAGAATCTGTGAGAATTTAGAGCCTATCCAAATAACCCGCTCTATTGCGGCCGGCTGCAAAGCCCGATGCCTGCGTTGTCGGTGAAAAAACGTTCTCAACGTGGAGAAAGCCACGCCTCCGAGCCTTTTTGGCCTGCCGCCTTGGCCTCGAACTTTTCGCTCGGCCTCATAACGAGACGGTTATTCGGATAAGCTCTAATTCAAATCCCTGTATTAAGCGAAAAGAAAGCACCTATTTGCTTCTCAAATCTTTTCTTGGAAGGCTATTGTTAGTGTCGGAGAAATAATGGTGGGGCAAGCCCCACCCTACCGCCTAAACCGGTTTTTGGGCAAAGCCGAGCAGGTGCATATCCGCCACCAGTTAGCCCCTTCCAGCCTCAAGATGTCAACTCGGCAATTCGGCTGGCCGGGTGGGTGCTGATGCGGCCTGAGTTTTGCAGGGTGTGGTTTCCTGCTCTGACCGAATAAACATAAGGCAAGCAATACAAGTAAGAGGTTTATTAATTTGCCGGTTTGTTTGTGACGTCCTGACAGGCTGAAGGTTTTGTTTAAATCAGACATTTTTGTCCTCCTTTGAAAAAATCGAGAAATTCCTCTTTTATGAACTGTAATTATATCAATTATCGGGGCTTAAGGCAAGGGTTTTTGGGGAATAACTTCCGATTTGCGATTTCAGATTGTTGATTGAGATTGCCACGGCCGGCTTTGGCGGACTCGCAATGACTTTTTCGTATTGCCTATTGTGTATAAGGAACCCTGGGTGAAACCCAGGTCTAAATATTTTGGATTCCTGCTTCCGCAGGAATGACATTTATTAAACAGATTCCTCGGCTTCGCTCGGAAGACAGAAGGGGTGCTCGAAATGACCCCACACCAATTCACCCCCGCTACCCGCCTACGCGGGCATAAGCAAAGAAATGCGGGGACAGGCGGCAGGGGCTTTTTCAATTGATTATTGATTATTGCGGAAGGCAGAGTGCGGGGCAGGCATCAGGGATTGCGTCGTCGTACCGACGACGGCTAAACGACCCTCAATACTTAATGATTGGTGAGTGGTTAATTGGTTAATTGGTGAGTGAATATTCACTACTCTCTACTCACTACTCACCACTCACCACTCACTACTCACCAAATTCTGGTGAAAGGAAACCCGCCGAGTAAATCGGCGGGCTAAATATAACGGCATAAACCCCCAGGGCAGGCCCTTCGACCCTTCGGCTGCGCTCCCCGCACCAAATGACGGCAGGAGCTTATTTGGTACGGGACAGGCAGGGCAGGCTTTTTTGGCTCAGTACAGGCCTGGGGGCTAAGCAACAAACCTGGGTGAAACGTGTAACCAAAGAGCACCCCCCGCTACGGCCTCGGCCTTCGCCGAGACGAGCCCCAAACAAGTTTGTACTACTCTGCGAAGCACAAGAGAGTACCATGTGGCTTTTTGGCTGACCAAATGAAGGATAACGCCGGCGAAATCGGCCCGCTGCCCGGACTTGCGTCGAGAGACGCAGGGGCAGGTGGTGAAATTGCGCTTGACTGCGCGGTTGATTGCAAGTATCCTTATAAGCACAAGGTGGTAATGTTCCGTGCTCCCAAACAGGTTTGAGGGTGTTACCCAGGGTTGTTTGAATAGCATAAAATTCAGTAATCGAAAGGAAATATTGATGAAAGGAAAGACAAACGAAAAAAGACACGAGTTAACTCGCAGGGATTTTATCAAGACCTCAGCGGCGCTGGGGGCGGCGAGTTTGGCTGTAGGAACGAACCGAATCTTTGCGGCAGGTTCCGACAAGGTCCGTATCGGTCTGATTGGGTGCGGCGGACGAGGCACGCATGATACAACAAAGTGCCTGAACTCAGCAGAGAACGTAGAGCTCGTAGCGATGGGCGACCTTTTTAAGGACCGCGTGGACAGGTGTCGCAGAAATCTTAAAAGGAACCTGTCGGATAAGGTAAAGGTAACTGAGGATAAGTGCTTTGTTGGCTGGGATGCGCACAAGAAGGTGGTTGGGTGTGATGATGTGGACATGGTAATCCTGACTGAGCCGCCTCACTTTCGTCCGGGGCATCTGAAGGCGGCGATAGAAGCAGGCAAGCATGTGTTTATGGAAAAGCCTGTGGCGGTGGACCCTGTTGGTGTTCGCTCAGTGATTGCGTCATCAGAGCTGGCGGACAGGAAGGGCCTGACGATAGGTGCCGGTACACAGATGCGGCGGATATCACATTTAGTCGAAGGTATTAAGAGTATCCACGACGGTGCCATAGGTGAGCTTGTAGGCGGCCAGTGTGTGAGAAGCAGTGGGGGAATGTTGGGCTGGGGGCCGAAAAAGAGAGAGCCGAACTGGTCGGATATGGAATGGCAGCTGCGGCGATGGCTGTTTTTAACCTGGCTTTCCGGGGACTTTATCACCGAGATGCACGTGCACAATTTGGACGTAATGAACTGGGCGTTCGGTGGACCTCCAGTCCAGTGTATGGGTATGGGCGGCCGAGAAGTACGAACGGCTCCGGAGTACGGTAATGCTTTTGATCATTTTGCGGTCGAGTATGAGTATCCGAACGGCGTGCGTGTTGAGTATATGGGTTACCAGATTGATTGTCCCATCGACCGTAATGACCAGCGGCTGGTTGGGACGAAAGGTCGTGCATATACGGACTTTGGCAGGGTTGTGATTGAAGGCCAAAACAAAGCCGAGTACGCATGGGATAGAATAGATCCATGCTTAAAGCAGCACGCGGAGCAGATTGCGGCGATTCGGCAGGGCAAGCGGCTGAACGAAGGCAGACGTATTGCTGAAAGTACGCTGACCTCGATTATGGGGAGGATGAGCGCTTATACCGGCAGGGCGCTGAAGTTTGACTGGGCGATGAAGGCCTCGAAACTGGACCTAAGTCCGCCGAAATATGAGTTCGGTGATTTGCCGATGAGACCGGTCGCTGTTCCCGGTAAGACAAGGCTGATTTGAAGCTATGTGTAATTGCAGTTGCAGCCGGGCGAAAGCAAACAGAGCCAGCAGGCCAAGCGCCGGCGAGGCGAGCAACATCCCTTGCCCGATATCCGCCGATGTAACCGGCTTAGCGCTCAACAATCGCAGTAAGCTCTTGTGGTGTCAAATTGGGTAAATTAGGCAATTTAATCATTGACATTTAATTCAAAAATGGTAAACTTGGTAATATCTATCTTAAATACAGCGGACAGTGTGAGTACGCTCATCGAAAACAGGGATTTTAGACTGTGGATAAAGACAGAATTGCCTGTTAGTGGTCTTTTACGAGGATTTTGTAAGAAATTATACAAAGTGAGGAAATAATAAAATGGAAAAGCAAATGCTACTCTGCGAAGTACTTCGCTGCGAAGCACGAGACGTGAAAGTTCATAGCCATCTGGTTTGTGCTATCGGAATTATTGTTGCAACTGTACTTTTGTCTGCTGTGTCGGCATTTGGCCAGCTCATAATACGGCCGATGAGGATAGACCTCACGTCTCGTCCCGGCACAGTAACCAAGGGGCGCTTCGAGATTCAAAATTATGACCCGAACGAGACCAACGTAGTCAATTTGACGTTGGTCGATTTGAGCCTGTGGGATGATGGCACATGGCGAATCATTGAGCCCGGCGACAATTTTGATACATTACATTCGTGCAAGGACTGGATAAAACTGGACGCAAACAAACTCGAGGTCGGACCGCGGAATAAGATGGTCCCTGCAGAATTTACCTTAAAAGTCCCACCCGGCTCCGGTACCCATGGCTCCTACACTGCGGGGATTATTGGCACGATGAAGCAGATGGATACGAAAGTTAGGCTGAATGTCCGGTACCTGATTCCTGTCATTCTCGATATACAACAGGGTCAGGCGATGCGGCATAAAGTAGAACTGCGTGACGTCGGAATGAGACCTGCCGAAGCGGAGTCGCTGGTAAAGAAGAATGAACCCATTGTCCTGAAAGAGAAAATAATGTTGTGGAACGGCAGAGATTTTACCGGCTGGAAGCTATTTACACGTGAGCCTGAGCATGATGTTACCAAGACCTGGTCGGTGGCCAATGGCGTGATTCGGTGCGTGGGTAAGCCAGCCGGCTATATGCGGACCGAGAAAGATTACGCCAATTACCTGTTTCACGTGGAATGGCGCTGGCCTGAAAAGGGCGGGAACAGCGGCGCGCTCGTGCATATGAGCGGTCCGGACAAGGTCTGGCCGAAGAGCCTCGAATGCCAGTTGGCTTCCGGTAATGCAGGCGACTTTTGGCTCATTGGCGAAGGACGAAGGTATCTGGAAAATATCGAGACCAGAGAGCACGCCAAAGGAGGCGACCGCGTCAAAGGGCGCAGGGTCATAAAGCTGAAAGTTAGCAGCGAAAAGCCACTCGGCCAATGGAACTCATACGATATCATCTGTAAGGACGACTGGGTGGTGGTTTTGGTGAACAACGTCTTACAGAATATTGCGACCAAAAGCTCCGTAACGTTCGGTAAAATCTGCCTGCAAAGCGAAGGCACGCCGGTTGAGTTCCGCAACATCTATGTCGAACCGCTCGAATAAACTCAGCTAACGATAGTGCTGATGTCGATGAGGTGCATCTGTCGGCCGTTGCCTGCGTGTGGTGAATCAATGACGACGCTGCGGCCATCGGGACTGAAACGTGGATGCGTATCGCAGCGCCATTCGCCCGTATATTGCGGGGGCAGATAGAAATGGCCGAGGGGGACTTTTCTGCCGGTCGCTGTGTTGTAGAGATAAACGTTTTGTTTCCGCTCTTTGTCGGGGTAGGTGTCGTTGAGAATCCACTTGTTGCCCGGCAGGTATGTGCAATGGCCGTTTTTGGTCATAACGTCTTTACCGACCACTTCAACCCTTCGGCTGCGCTCAGGGCGGGCCTTGTCTGTGCCGTCTTCGTAGAGATAAAAGGCGCTTCCGTGTGAGGGATGCCAAGCCCAGGCGAGGATATGGCGTGGGTCTCGCCAGATAAAGTGTGAGGTTTGGCCGTAGCTGTCCACAATGTGGATGTCGGAGCCGTCGGTTTTAGCGGTTAGCATCCGTGTGCCAAAGCTACGCAGGCCCTTTGCACGCCAGCGATGCAGAAAGATGAATCGAGAGCCATCGGTGTTAAACAATAAATGATTGAAGTAGTGCTTGGGCTCCTTGGGATTGCCGGGAATTTGGCCGAACTTAGCGATATCCGCAATTGAGATTATCAAATCCTGTTTACCGGTTTTAAGGTCGATGCAGAAAATGCCTGAGTCTTTCGGCGCCGGCTCATCGGTATATGGGTCTGACAGGCCAGCGTACCCATAGCCGGGCCGCATATCCTGAATGCGCCGAAAATCCGGCGCCACGGCTGTTCGGCCGTCCGGGCTGATGGTATAGATGGGGTGCGGCAGCGTTCGTTTTTTGCCGGTGAAGACATTGAGTATGTGGCATACGAACCGGTCGTCCTGCCGGTCGTTCCAGATGATTTGCCCCTGCTTGTTGCCGGCAGGGGCGGGCAGCCATTGGAGCATACAGCCCTGCTGCCAGCACCATGAGCGAGATTGGCCCAGCTCTTTCCAGCGGTCATCGTCTTTCAAATCCACCATACCAATACTGATAACGTCATCGGGTTTGGGACCGCGGTGCTCGAAATCAATCTCCATCCCGAGCACGTAACGGCAGGACGGGTCGAACTGTAGCTTGTCGTAGTAGCTGAACCAGTGGAATTTTGGCCCTTTGGTGATAGCCCGGATTGGTGGTAATTCTTCGGGTTTTGAATTTGCTTCGGTTTCGTAGCCGGGTAAAACTGTCATTGCAACCATGCTGCCGGCTGTGTACTGTAGAAATTCACGACGAGTCAGCTTGTTGTTGTCCATACGGAACAATTCTATTGCTTTTAGACCTGAACTCAAGGACGAATTGCTTTTAGGATATTTTTGGGTGTGGCCAGATTTTTTAGCGAGCGATTTTAAGTTCATTTTGGCCTTTCGGAAATTGGCCCATTCGACTGCGCTCAGGACAGGCTTTGATTGGGTTTGAATTGGGTTTGTTTTTTTGGGGCCTGAAGGCGGTTTCATTTTCATAATCCTTTTGTGAAAAAGCGTTTGCGTTCATTTTGGGCTTTACGGAAATTGGGTTTGAATTGGGTTTGTTTTTTTGGACTGCGAAATCATCTTTTTTTCTGTAATCCTTTGTGATAAGAGAGGTTACATTCATTTGGGCTTTTTGGAGATTGGGTTTGTTTGGGTTTGAATTGGGTTTGTTTTGACCAAGTGTCCAATTGTATTTATTTTCATAAGTCATTTTTGAAAAGATACTTACACTCATCCGGGCATCCTGGAAATTGGGTTTGTTTTGCATAAAAAGTAGCTGATTTGTAGAGGGTTCTCGACAGATGTAGAGGGCGGAGGGAGGATCCGGCAGAAAAGCAAGTGAGCATACACCGGGGACAAGCTGGATAAAATTTGGGGTTCGGTGGCCATGAGGAACTCCTCCTGATTTACTATTTACT
>Ga0209979_1002495_pt1 | contig 17529 bp, 15 predicted proteins | sample AnhtaG_FD_183114 | JGI IMG/M metagenome (GOLD analysis project Ga0209979, IMG submission 183114) | Deep subsurface microbial communities from Anholt, Denmark to uncover new lineages of life (NeLLi) - Anholt_01485 metaG (SPAdes) (version 2) | ecosystem: Environmental > Aquatic > Marine > Oceanic...
CAGGGAAGGGGTGCTGAGCTCGCCCTCGCTCACCAGGAAAATATTGGCAGTGCTGCCTTCGGCTATGTAACCCAGTTCATTAAGCATGATAGCTTCATCGCAGCCAGCTGCTTTGGCTTCCATCCTGGCTAAGATGTTACTTACATAGCAAGTGCACTTTAGTCGGGACAGAGGTGACTGACTGTCACGGCGCAGGAAGGATAGCGCTGCCTTAAATCCCTGCTCATATCTTTCCGGGGGCAACGGAATGAAATTCCTGGCGGCGACCAGAACAGTTAGGTTAGAACAGGTGTTGAGGTCAGGAGTCATATCACCTTCTCCTGCAGTGATAGTGAGCCTCACGCGGGCATCCTTGAGTTTATTGGCCTGTAAAGTTTCCACACAAGCATTCTCCAGGTCGAAAGCATCCAGCTTGGATCTCAAGCCAAGGCTTTCGGCTGAGCAGCGAAGGCGCGTTAGATGACAGTCAAGGCGAAATATATGCCCCTCATAAGCCCTCATAGTCTCAAATAGCCCATATCCGTAGAGAAACCCGTGGTCGAAGGGGGAAAGTTTAGCCTCAGCGCGAGGGACAAGATGCCCATTGAAGTAAATAATTTCTGTCATCATTTCACCTTCACTCAACTAAGTGTCCTTTAACTCCAGGCTGGCTGAGTAAAATGGAAGAAATTACTCAGGAGATCATGCCCAGCCTGGGTGAGAATCGATTCAGGATGAAACTGAACCCCTTCCACAACGTAACTCTTGTGCCTCACCCCCATTATTTGCCCCTCCTGATTTTGGGCGCTTATTTCCAGAGACGATGGAAGGCTTTCATTTTCGATAATCAAGGAATGATAGCGGGTTGCCGAGAAGGGGTTAGCTAGGTCCCGATAGATAGTCTTACCATCGTGGTAGATAAGGGAGGTCTTACCATGGACTGGCAAAGCCCGGCCAATTCTACCTCCGTAGGCATATCCAATACATTGGTGTCCCAGGCATACCCCCAGGATAGGGATTCTCCCGCCAAAGTATCGCACCACGTCGTTGGAGATACTAGCTTCCAAAGGGGTGCACGGTCCGGGGGAGATGATAATGTGGCTGGGATTCAGCTCTTCGATGTCAGGTAAACTAATCTGGTTGTTGCGAAACACCATGGGCTCCCAGCCTAGCTCCCCTACATATTGAGCCAGGTTGTAAACAAAGGAGTCATAGTTATCAATTATCAGTACCATCCATACCCCAGGGAACCTGTAATTTTTCCCTTCCCTTCATTTTGCTGCTATGTTCACTTCCGGTGCCAGTTGCAAGGCTTGAATTAGCCCCCTAGCCTTGGCCAGAGTCTCCAGGTACTCACCTTCGGGATCGGAGTCATAGACAATGCCACCGCCTACCTGGAAGTAAGCTTTGCCTCTCTTAATCAAAAAGGTGCGGATAACGATATTGATATCCAGGTCTCCATTGAAGCCCAGATAACCTATAGAGCCAGTGTAGACACTTCTTCTCGTTGGCTCCAACTCATCAATGATCTCCATAGCCCTCACCTTAGGAGCGCCAGTAATGGAGCCGCCGGGAAAGGTAGCTTTGAGCAGGTCAATGCTGCTCTTCTCCTGGCGCAACCTGCCGACGATAGTCGAGGTAAGATGAAACACGGTAGGAAAGGTCTCCAGGATAGCCAGTTCGGTAACTTTTATTGTGCCATAGCGGCAAACCCGTCCCAAGTCGTTTCTCTCCAGATCAACGATCATGATATTCTCGGCTCGGTCTTTGATGCTGTGAACCAACTCTTGAGCCAGGCGTTCATCTTCCACAGGGTCTTTGCCTCGCGGTCTTGTCCCTTTTATCGGTCGTGTTTCCACCAGGTCACCTTGAACCTTGAGGAATCTTTCCGGGGAGGCACTGACAATCGTTATTCCATCGAAGTCAAGGTAGCTGGCAAAGGGAGCAGGGTTAACCTCTCTCAGCCGCCGATACAGCTCGTAAGGCGGAATAGTCAATTTGGTCTCAAACCTCTGAGAAAGGTTTACCTGAAATACATCGCCTGCGGCGATGTATTCCCGCACTCTATCCACAGTTCCGATATATGCCTCGGGGGTGAAGTTGGACTTAAGTACGAGCTCCCCATTTCCCCCAGGGGATTGAATCTCACTTTCACCCAACCTCTTCTTCGGAGAAAGAGAGGTTTGATCCTCCGGGGCAGGGAGGGAAGAATGAAGCCAGCCCTTCATTTCTTTAATGCGCATTTTAGCTCGTGCTAACCTCAGACTTTCTTCCATCTCAGGAAAACCTGTGGCAACAAGGTAAGCTCTCGTCTCAAGGTGGTCAAAGGCGACCACAGTGTCATAGAAGGCAAAATAACTCTCGGGAAACTTGAGGTCATCTATAGCTATAGACGGTAGATGCTCGATAAAATGGCGCAGGTCGTAGCTGAGATAGCCAACTGCCCCACCAAGGAACGGCACGGGTGCCGAGCAGTGGTCCAACTTATACTTTTCCAGCAATCTCTCCAAAACATCGAAAGGGTTATCATACAAGGTCTCTCGTCTATCTCCATCGACTAAGGTAATCTCCGTACCTCGGCTGCTCATTACTAGAAATGGATTGCTACCAATGAAAGAATAGCGTCCCAGCTTCTGCGGGTCCATGCCGCTGTCCAGGAAGAAGCTGTAGGGATTGTCCTTGATCAAAGCAAAAGCCTCTGGAGCAGTCAGAGGGGTAGAGATTTCCTCAACAAAAGGATAGCGACTCACGTGCACTGGCTTTCCAATTTGAACTTTTTGCCATTCTCCAGGCAAGATTCTCCCTCTCTTCTTCTACGCGCTGATTCCGTCTAACACTTTTTTGGTAGTGAGACCGATTTCTGCAGGGTTAGGAGCAATCATAGCTCCGACAGCAGATAGGGCCTTTATTTTCTCTGAAGCTCTACCCGCAATGCCGGTAATAATAGCGCCAGCATGCCCCATCCTTTTGCCCGGTGGAGCAGTGCTTCCGGCAACGAAGGCAACCACAGGCTTTGTCATCTCACTTCTGATAAATTCCGCAGCCTCCTGCTCAAAAGTACCCCCTATCTCACCAACAAGGACCACAGCCTTAGTATCATTGTCAACATTGAACAACTTTAGCACATCTACAAAAGTGCTTCCCGGCAGGGCATCGCCGCCAATCCCAACACAGGTAGATTGCCCAATCCCCAAGCTGGTAAGCTGAGCCACCACATCATAAGTCAATGTGCCACTGCGGGAAACCACCCCTACACTGCCGGGAAGATGAATTTCTCCCACCATAATCCCCACTTTACATTTCCCCGGAGAGATAACTCCGGGACAGTTGGGACCGATAAGTCGAGTTGATTTTCCTTTGAGATAGCTATGTACCTTGACCATGTCCATGACGGGTATCCCTTCAGTGATGCACACAATCAAAGGTATGCCAGCATCCGTTGCTTCCATGATGGCATCAGCGGCAAAAGCAGGGGGGACAAAAATGATACTGGCATTGGCTTCAATTTCAGCCACTGCCCGCTCCACATTATTGTAAACAGGCACTCCTAAAATCTGGTTGCCTCCCTTCCCAGGAGTAACGCCAGCCACCACTTTTGTGCCATATTCAATACAACGCTGAGTGTGAAAACTACCCTCTCCTCCGGTAATACCCTGAACCAAAAGCCTGGTCCCCTTGTCAACGAGTATACTCACTTTATCTGCCCTTTCGCTGCTTGAACTGCCTTATGGGCACCATCGTAAAAATCCTCTGCCTCAATAAAATTTATTCCTGATTCAGATAAGATGCGCTTGCCTTCATCAACATTCGTTCCCGCCAATCTAACAACCACAGGAAAAGGAATATCCATCTGCTGATAGGCTTCCACTACGCCTTTAGCAATAACATCTACCCTTGCCATGCCACCAAATATGTTTATCAGGACTACCTTTACTCCTGAGTCAGCAACAAACATCCTGAAGGCATTGACTACGCGGTCAGTAGTGTTAAGCGTGCCAATATCGAGAAAGTTTGCTGCGCTACCCCCACAATATTGGATAAGGTCATTCACCGCCATCGCCAACCCGGCACCATTGACCATGCAACCGATGTTGCCATCCATTTTCACATAATTATTTATCCCCCACTGACGAGCCTGGACTTCCAACGGCTCCTCTTGCTCTTCATCATGGAGTTCCTGAATATCCTTATGACGGAAAAGAGCATTGTCATCAAAGTTAAGCTTGGCATCTAAAGCTAACAGTCCCCCGTCAGCGGTAACAGCTAAAGGATTGATTTCAGCCAAACAGCAATCTTTGGTCATGAAAAGCTGGTAGAGACCAGTCATCAGCTTGGTTGCCTCAGTTACCTGCTTGCCAGTCAAATTCATCCCATAAGCCAATTTGCGTCCCTGGAAAGGCTGGAACCCGACAGCAGGGTCAATAGAGACCTTGAATATTTTCTCCGGGGCTGCCTGAGCCACCTCTTCAATCTCCATGCCACCAGCTTCGCTTGCCATCATAAGAGGCAGTCTCGTGGTGCTATCAACAAGCACGCTGATATAAAGCTCACGGTGTACCTCACTTGCCTCCTCCACCAACACCCTGCTTACCAGCACACCTTCAGCACCGGTTTGATGCGTCACCAACCTTGTTCCTAAGAGTCGGCTTGCTATTTCTCCTGCTTCCTCCGGAGTATCAGCCACCTTTATCCCTCCAGCCCTTCCCCTACCCCCAGCGTATACCTGAGCCTTGACCATCACCCTGCCACCGATTTCCCTAGCCACTGCTCTAGACTCGGCAAGGGTGGAAGCCACCTTCCCCTTGGGGACAGGAATGCCAAATTGCGACATCACAGCCTTAGCTTGATATTCGTGAACCTTCATGCCGAAACACCACAGTATAAGGGGGAAAACAGCCAGTGGTCAATCTGCTGTATTCGTCTTATCGCCTTCCCAACCCAAACTGCTAAGTGCTATGATATACAAGCTGTTTAGCAGCAACCTATCGCGAGGAAGCAAGTGAAATGGAAGTAGCGTTTGATGGTGCTAGATACGAGCATAGTTAAAGAAAGGAGGATGAATTATGCCTAAGCCTAACAGAAGAGTAGCTATATGTGGTGGAGGGATATTCAGGCCAGATCTGTGGCATGGGGAGAATGCCGAGGAAGGTGTTGCCACAGCTTATCAGGACCTGCTACGCCAATGCCCTAATTTAGAACCGGATGATATAGACGCAGTAATGATGAGTTACTTCAGTGACCACCTGAATCAGCAGTTATGCATGGGCTGGATAATCCAGGATTATCTTGGCTTGCACAACAAGCCTGGCTATCGGGTTGAGTCTGGTGGCTCTACACCACTGGATGCCCTGATTAACGCTTACTATATGATCCAGTCAGGGTTCTTTGATGTCATCTTAATCCCCGGCTGGGAATGGATGTGTGAGGTTGATGTTGCCAGCACGAATGAAATGATTGCTTCCGCTGCCGATACTGATTGGGACTTCCCAGTTGGTGGCTATTACAATGCATATTATGCCGCTATGGAAGTAAGACACATGCAATTATATGGAGAGACCTGCGAGGACCTTGGTAGAATTGCTGTGAAGAACCACAATAATTCTACTCATATTCCTTTCTCTCAGTGGGTAAGCCAACGCGGTACTGCGCCTATAACGCTGGAGGATTACTGGAAGAGCAGATTGGTATGCTGGCCTTACAGGGTGCTGAATAACGCCGTGATGAGCGAAGGGGCATGTTGCATACTCATGGCAGCGGAGGAGAAGGTTAACAGGTTCACGGATACACCTATGTGGATAACCGGCGTTGGTTTAGGAACAGACTCAATGAGACCGGGAGACCGAACAGTTGATTTTGTCTATGCCGGATTCAAGGACGAAGCGAAGATATATCCCGACTTTGTCAAAATACCTAAGACACCTTATCCCGACATGGCAAACTTCGCCAGTCTGCATATAGCAGCAAAGAGAGCTTATGCCCAGGCAGGTATTACCAATCCGTTAAAGGAGATAGATTTAATGGAGCTTTTTACTCCTTACGATGGTGTCGAGCTTTGTCTTTATGAGGACCTGGGGCTTTGCGGCAGAGGAGAAGGGAAATACATGATACGAGAAGGAATAGTAGAGTATGGCGGTGAATGCCCTGTTTCGTTAAGTGGCGGCTTGACATCAACGGGACATCCCGTTGGTGCTACTACTCTCTACTATACCACTTTCCTCTACTGGCAGCTTGCCGGAAAAGTAAAGGAAATATGTGGCCCAGATGGCTTACAGGTGCCAAATGCAAAAAGGGCACTTATCACCGGACATGGCGGCACTGGTTGCCAGGGCGGAGTGATAATTTTTGAGCGAGATTAAAAGAGAGGAGAAATAAAATGGAAGAAGAAAAGGGATTAACCGAGATAAAGTTAAAAGTAAGGTCAGTAAAGAGAGAGCGTGAAAAGAAATACAGGGATTATCCTCCAGTGGTGGATAACTCAACAGCGGCTCATGATTTCTGGGAGCCGATAGTTCACCTTGGATTGTGGGACATTAAAGGACATCAGATAGTGAAAGGACCCTGGGGTGGTGGCACGGTTGAACAAGCGAAGAAGAGAGCTCCAAAGGAATTCATGGTAATAGACCGTGCTAGCTTCGCTTTCTACTCCCATAGCTATGGTCTTGTTTCTCCGTTCTTCCGGGGCTTGCTGGAGGGAAAGCTTATGGGCACAAAGTGCCCGAAATGTGGCACGGTATATTGCCCTCCTCGAGCTCACTGCTGGAATCCACAGTGCAAGGTAGCTGACTGCTTTGATAACTGGGTAGACCTTCCTTCAGCCGGCATTATTCATACTTTTACGGTGCAATGTCTGGCAGCAGCTCCCTTCGAGCACATGCTGCCTTTTTCCATGGGCTGGGTTCAAGTTGATGGTGCTGATACTACCCTGTCCATGTTGTTGCACATACGACCAAAGGAGCTTTTCATCGGGAAAAAGGTGAATATTGAGTTCATGCCCAAGGAAAGCAGAAAGGGAGATTTGATGGATTTGTATGCTGTGGCAGCAATCCAAGATGAGAAGCCTCCTGAGTGGGCTTGTCTGCAGAAAGACCCCAAGGAAATGGAATCTGTGGAGAACTCCACGAAAGCTACCCTGGAATTCATCAAGAATAGGTACGGGATAGATAATAGTCCCGAAACAAGGGGGTGGTAACATATTAAATGCTAAACTCTAATATCGAAATCCTAAACGTTTGGAATTTAGGATTTTGAAATTGTTTAGAAATTAGAGCTTAGAATTTAGAATTTTCAACTGAGGGGGAGCTTTGAATGGATTTTAACTTTACTGAAGAACAAAAGATGATTGCCAACACCGCAAAAGAAATAGCTAAGAGTTTCCCGCCTGAATATTGGAGGGAGAAGGACTTGAAGGAAGAATTTGGTGAGGAATTCTACAAAGCAATAGGTGAGGCGGGATTCACCGGGATGGTAATCCCTGAGAAATATGGCGGTGCCGGAAAAGGCGTAACCGACTTGCTCATTGCCATGGAAGAGTTAGCTGCCAATGGATGTGGTATGGCTGGTATATGGTATCTCGTTATAACTGAAGATTTCGGCGGCATTAGCATAATTCGGCACGGCACTGAAGCACAAAAGGAAAAATACCTGCCCGGTATTGCCTCGGGGGATATTGAATTTTGCATGGGGCTCACCGAGCCGGATGCTGGCACAAATACGCTTAACACAAAAACGAGAGCTCAAAAAGTAGATGATGGCTGGATAATAAACGGTAACAAAACCTGGATCAGCGGGGCTGATAGAGCCAGAGGAATGATGCTCATAACCAGAACGACGCCAAAGGAAAAAGCCCCTCGAAAAACTTTCGGACTGAGCCTGTTCCTCATAGATCTGCCCAATCCGGCGGTTAATATAACCACCATCCCCAAGCATGGGATAAATTACTCACATTCGTGCGATATCGGCATCGATGACCTGAAAGTGACTGAAGATGCGCTGATGCCACCACTGGACGGTGGCTGGTATTCTCTGCTGGATACCCTGAATATCGAGAGGATGTCATTTACCACTGCGGCTATCGGCATCGCCAGACTGGCGATGAGCAAAGCTATTGATTATTCCAGGGACAGGAAAATTTTCGGCGACACGCCAATTGGAAGCTACCAGGGGCTGCAGTTCAACCTGGCTGAAGCTTATGCCGGCATCGAGGCGGCAAAATTGCTCAACTTCAAAGCGTCCACACTATATGACAACGGTGCAAGCATTACTGAAGTAGGCAAAATTGTAAATCCAGCAAAAATTTTAGCAGTTGAGAGCGGTATTAAGGCAGTTTACTGGGCAATGCAGACCTTCGGAGGCTACGGATACGCTAAGGAATACGACGTCGAGAGATGGTGGCGGGAGATAAATTTAATCAGGCTTGCTCCAATTAGCCAGCAAATGGCATTAAGCTACGTGGGTGAACACATCCTCGGAATGCCCAGGTCCTATGAGTAGAACAACCCTCACTCAGCCTCTCCTTTGAAGGGAAAGGAGCTTCCATTGTCATTGCGAGCCCCTCCTTTTGTCATTGCGAGCCCCCATCCTTTTGTCATTGCGAGCCGAAGGCGCGGCAATCTCAGGAAAGCTGAAAGCTGATAGCTACTAATTGGCGGAGGGGGTGGGATTCGAACCCACGTTCGCTCAAAAAGCGAAAACGGTTTTCAAGACCGTCACCTTAAACCACTCGGACACCCCTCCAACCTACTAAAGTATAGGCAGCAAAATCGCCAACGGTCAAACATCCTGTGATATAATGTACGCCAATCCAACCAAGATTTTTAGATTCATCACGAAAGGAGGGAAAATGCTAGAAGTATTTATGACTGAGGAACGGAAGAAACTCAAGGAGGAAGCGGAAGATTTCGTCAAAAGCGTGCCACGACAGCTCATCATGGATATGGATGCTGATAAAATCACGTTCCCCAAAGAATGGGTGGCGGAGGCAGGGAAGCGAAATCTTCTCGGGTTGAGGTTCCCACCACAGTATGGAGGCAGAGGGCTTGGATGGGTGGATGATATTATGGTTGGCGGTATAATTGGTAAGTTAACTGTGAGTCTTGAATGCCTTTACTCCCTGGTCTCCATCGTTGGAGAAGCTCTAAATGTATTTGGAACCGAGGCTCAAAAACAGAAATATCTCAAGCCTCTTATAGCAGGGAAAATGTGGGCTGGTGAAGCACTTACTGAGCCTAGAGGAGGTTCTGACTTCTTCGGTGCCACCACCACTGCTCGAAAAGAAGGAAACTATTATATCCTGAACGGACAGAAACGGTTTACTGTGGGTGGTGAAGGCGCCGACTTCTTCTTAGTTTACGCCGTTACCAATCCTGGAGCAGCTCCCCGTGATTCCCTTAGCGCTTTCATTGTTGAAAGAGATATGGGAGTAGACGTAAAACATGTCTATGGTTTGATGGGGGTTCGGGGCACAGGAACGGCAAGAATATACTTCCGGGATGTAAAGGTACCTGCGGAAAATCTCCTGGGAGAAGAAAACGCCGGTTCAAAGATTTTCTACAAGATGATGGTGCCCGAGAGAATTATTTATGGTGGTGTAGCTGGTTCCCGAGCTATTCTAGATATCGCTGCGAGGTATGCCAACAAAAGAAAAGCCTTCGGTTTTCCGATAAGGAACTTTGAGGCAGTCAATTTCAGAATAGCTGAGAGTCTAACCAAACTTGATGCTGTCAGCGCTTTTGGCTATGCAGTGGCGAAGACCATAGACGATGGAATAGGCACACCAGGCTACCAGAGAAGGCTGGTATCTGAGTTAAAGCTACTTGCTACCAAAGTATTTTGGGAAGTGGCAAATGATGCCATGGATAATATGGGAGGCATTGGATATACCAATGTCTACCCTATCGAGCGAGCAGTGAGAGAGGCAAGGCTTCCCATGATCTGGACGGGAACAAACGATGTTATGAAACTCATTATCCAGCACGAGTATTACAAAGAACTCCTTGCCCGGGAAATTGAAGGAAGAGACGTTGAGTCCGATGTTCCGCTTAACGAAGAGGAAGCTGCCGAGGAAAAGGTTTACACAGATGCCGACCAGGAGAGAGCTCAAGCTGCGCCTGTATTATAGCTCAACTGCTCTCGGTTTAACTCTGCTTTCCTCAGCAGTAACGATGGCTTGAATCTGGGAGATAACTTCATCAAGTTTACCTTGATGGCTTGTGAGCACATGGTCAAAAAGGGGCAAGCTCTTCATCTCTTCTTCAGCCTTCCGTAATCTCAGTGCCAGGTCCCTGTCAGACTCACTACGGCGCTGCTTTAACCGTCTTTCCAGCTCCTCCATTGAGGGAGGCCTTAGAAAGATGAACACCGCCTGAGGCAATATTTGCTTAATTGTCTTTGCGCCCTGCACATCCACCTTCACAATGACATCTTTCCCCTTAGACAAAGCCTGACTTATCTCTCTCCTGGGCACGCCATAGTAATTCCCATAAACATTTGCCCATTCCAGAAGTTCACCATCATCAATCATTTGCTGGAATTCCTGCTGGGAAATGAAGTGATAATCCACACCATCTCTTTCGCGTTCACGGCGGGGACGACTGGTAACCGTTACCACACAGTGAAAGGGATACTTTTGCTCCTCCATCCTCTTGAGCAGGGCATCCTTGCCCACACCGGAAGGTCCCGAAAGGATGATAAGCAGCTGGTTTGAACTCATCGCTTCAGTTCCCTCGCTTCCTTTTCGCTTCGCTCAGAGCTTTGGCTCGGGACAAGGCTTGAAATAGCGGACCAGAATGAGGGATAGGAAACATTTACCATCTGCGCATGGTTGATGACCGTTTCACCTTCAGCCATCAAACCAGCTATAGCCAGGCTCATCGCCAGTCGATGGTCCAGGTGGCTGTCAACCTCTGCGCCCGACAAAGATTTACCTCCATAAATAATCATGCCGTCAGGCAACTCCTCAATTTTAGCGCCCATCCTGGTAAGCTCACGAGAGACCGTGGCAATTCGGTCGGATTCCTTCACCCGCAGTTCAGCAGCATCCTTAATCACAGTTTTACCACTGGCAAAGCAGCCAGCCACAGCCAGAAGGGGAATTTCATCAATAACACGCGGAATCATCGCGCCACCAATCTCGATACCTCTTAATTTGCTGGATTCCACCACAATATCAGCCAACGGCTCACTGGCATTCAATCTCTCATTTTCTATCTTCAGCTTAGCTCCCATAGCCAAAAGGGCATCAATAATCCCCGTCCGTGTTGGATTAACCCCACAGCCCCTCACCACTATCCTGGCATCGGGATGGACAGCGGCAGCAACCAGAAAATAAGCCGCCGAGCTGATATCACCGGGAATAGTAAAGCTGATTGCCTTTAGCGGAGAAGTTAAAGGATTTAACGAAATCAATTTGCCATCACTTTTCAATTCAGCTCCCATCTGCTTGAGCAATCTTTCAGTATGGTCACGGGAAGGAACAAGCTGTTGTAACGCCGTCCTCCATCGAGCAAATAGAGCGGCCAATAAAATCGCCGACTTGATTTGAGCACTGGGAATGGATAACGAGATTTCGGCGCCATACAACTTCTTGCCCTTGATTACCAGAGGGGCAAAGGAATCCTTTCCCCTACCCCAGATTTCTGCCCCCATCAGCCGTAACGGCTCAATCAGCCTCCCCATCGGACGGGAACGGAGGGAAGCATCGCCGGTGATGATAGATAAGAAAGGCTGGCTGGAGAGCAAGCCACCGAGAAGGCGCATGGTAGTGGCACTATTCCCGGCATCGAGCACGTTTGAGGCTTCAGTTAATCCTCTCCCACCAACACCGGAAACAAGCACAGTGGGAAAATCAGGAGCGCCAACTCTGCGAATCCTTGCTCCTAATGCCCTCAAACAACGAACGGTGCTCGAGCAATCCCCACCCGGGGAGAAATGCACAATCTCAGCTTCGCCTGAAGCTATGCTGTTAAGAATCACCGCCCGATGGGAGATGGATTTATCGCCCGGTGGGGTAACTTCGCCTTCCAGGCGATGGCATGGCTTGATGATTCTTATTTTGTCTTGTTCAGCCATTCCTGCCTTAATCTGTTAGCCTCAGCTAGTGTCTCTTTTAGCCTTTCATCGCCTAAATTCACCAGGTGACGATACTTTTGTAGCTCATCAATAAACCTATCGAGCCAGTGAAGTATCGCCTGCTGATTGGCAAGGCAAATTTGCGCATTCACCTCAGGGCTTCCCGAAGCCAACCGGGTAACGTCACGATAGCCGGAGCCAGCTAATTTCTTCATCTTCTCCCAGGTAGGTTCACTGGCGGTGCTCGTTACCAGAGCGGCTGATAATAAAAAGGGGAGGTGGCTAGTGCCAGCCACAAGCTCATCATGCTCTTGAGCATCAATGAAGAAAGGCACAGCCCCCAATTTTTTCACCATATCTGCCACTTTATCCACCGCCTGTGACGAAGTCTTCTTGGCTGGAGTAAGACAATAAACAGACCCTTGAAATAAATCAGCCTCAGCAGCCTTCATCCCGTAGGTTTCCTTCCCCGCCATAGGATGCCCACCAACGAAGTCCACCGTTGGTGGTAATAAATCCCCAGCCCATTTCATAACCTGAACCTTGGTGCTTCCCGTGTCAGTAACTATGCAACCGTGGGGAAGATAACCTGATATTTGAGATAAAATTTCCTTTATAACCAAGACTGGAGTGGCAACAATGACCATCTCAGCTTCTTTTACCGTGTCCTCGAGGCTTGTTTCTACTCTATCAACCATCCCCATATTCATCGCCAGCGAGGCAGCTTCAGGACGACGAACATAGCCCACCACTTCACAGTCAGATTTATCAGCCTTTTTCAAACCAAGCCCGATGGAACCACCGATAAGCCCCAGCCCAATAATGGCAACACGCACACCCTTATTATGTCATTGCCATCAAGGCATGACAATCCTTGTTGGCAGAATAGGAATTGTTAATCACCCAGCAGAAATCAATTCAATCTCAAAGAGCTTAGGCCACAATTTTCCGGTCACAAACAAGCGAGCATTCTCTGCATCATAGGCAATGCCATTGAGGACATCAACCGGCTCACCGCGGTCTTCGGGAGTTAAAAGCCCTTTCAACTCTATCCAGCCAACCACCTGACCTGTCTGAGGGTCAATCCTGGCAATGCAGTTTGTCTGCCAGACATTGGCATAGATTTCTCCTTGAACATATTCCAATTCATTGAGTCTGTTCACGGAACCATCGTTGTCATATACTCCAACCCGACCAATTTCTTCAAAGGTTTCAGGGTCTAAGAAATACAATGTTGCCGTTCCATCGCTCATAATCAAACGCTCTCCGTCATGGGTAATGCCCCAACCTTGAGTGGAATAATTGAACTCTTGTAGTAACTCAAAGCTGTCCCTATCATAAACAAAGCCGACATGCGACTGCCAGGTCAACTGGATGATGTCGTTTCCATAAACGGTCACACCCTCACCGAAAAATTGGGCTGGTAACTCATGAATTTGCAGCACCTCTCCGGTTTCCAATTCCACCCTGCGCAAAGTGGAGCGCCCATTAAGCCCTGTTCCTTCATATAAAACGCCGCCTTCAAAAACCAACCCTTGTGTGAAAGCACTTCGGTCATGAGGATAGGTGTTGACAACATTGTAACTATAGACTGGAGTGATATTAGAAGTTGTGGGAGCCGGGGATTCTGAGCAAGAGCAGGCACAAACCGCTCCTAACAATGCAAGGAGCCCCAGGACAATGATGGCAACACGCACACCCTTATTGTGTCATTGCCATCAAAGCATGACAATCCTTGTTACCAGCCATTACCTGTTATTCTGACAAGTAATAGCGACGAAGCAATCTCCGGGAAGGCAAGAGAAACTCACCCTCACCCAGCCTCTCCCTTGAAGGGAGAGGTATTTTTATTGAGATTGCCACGCTGCCCCTTCGCGGAGTTTACCCTGAGTGAGATTCTTCAGTCGCTTTGCTCCCTCAGAATGACAAAAACGAAGGGTTCAGGGCTTCGGCTTACAATGACAAATACAAAGAGGATTCTAGCAGCAGAAAGCTGTGATGTCAGCCATCATTAGCAATATCTGCTGGAAAGAGTAATCCCGCAAGCAAGGCTGATTTTGGAAGAGAATCCCAGGAATTTGTTCTTAGAATCGCCGCTGGACACTGGCAAGCGCCTCCTCAGCCTCCCTCACCATTCGCTCGAGGAGTTCCCGAGAACTGACGATTTCCTTGATGAGGCCGATAGATTGACCGAGGGCCAGGGGAGCATATTCCACATCGCCGCTCTCCCAAGCTTTCTGGATGCGTTCCCCGGAGATGAGGGATATTATTTCTTCGAGTCCGCCGTGGCGCGCCTCCACCTCCAGCACCTCCTGGACTAATTTGTTCTTCAGGGCCCGCATCTGCAAGTTAATCGACTTGCATACCAAGGTAATATCGTTTTCCTGGCGGCGAACGAGCTCCTCTTTGATTCTGGGATGTGCCAGACACTCCGTTGTAGCGATAAACCGCGAAGCCATCATGACTCCATCCGCTCCAAGGACCATAGCAGCAGCCATGCTCCTTCCATCTGCAATGCCTCCTGCAGTAATAACAGGGATATTCACAGACTCACGGATTCGGGGGGTGAGCAGCATGGTGGTCACGTCATCATCCAAAGGATGTCCACCCTCCTCGAAACCAGCAGCAATGACGGCAGCATAGCCAGCTTTCTCCGCATGCCTCGCATGTCTGACAGCACCAACTTTATGCATCAACTTCACGCCTGCTTCCTTTGCCTGGCTAATGGAGTCCGCTCCCAGGTACTTATCTAAGGGTGCACCTGAGATTTCAAGGGCAGTCACCTTCTCTTCGCAGCAGACCTGAAAGTATTCCTGATGTAACTCTTTTGTAATATGCACGGATGGCAGAAGAGTGATGTTCACAGAAAAGGGGTTGTCGGTCAATTTTCGAGTCTCATCAATAGCCTTTCGAAGGTCAGCTCCCGATTCGTAGTTCCCTGCGGTCAAATTTCCAAGCCCACCGGCGTTCGAGATCGCCGCACAGAGCTCAGGTTTAGCCAGCCACATGATACCACCGCATATAATAGGATGTTGAATACCAAAAAGTTCTGTAAGTCTAGTTTTCACGAGGTTTCTTCCTTTGTCTGGCGTAATTATACCGCACTAAGAACACAGGACAATAGAGTGTGCTCGTATTCACGTTCCTGGTAACACATTGGTTTTCACACATCCACCCTCACCGGGCCTCTCCCTCAAGTGAAAAACCAATACCCAAAAATTTGATGATGCAATGCATGAAAGAATCGGCTAAAATTAGAGTAAGAGCACCCATCAAATGTGGAGATATAGCTTGTAAAAATATCTTAAATACCGGGGTAAACATAATCGCTTCCCGAGATTTACTAAGGAGGAAATAAGATGGAAAAATATATAATCGCCCATGATTTAGGGACAACCAACAATAAGGCGGTGCTTGTTACTACAGATGGCAGAATAGTTGATTCTGTGAGACAAGCCTATCCCTCGGGCATAATTATGCCTAAAGCAGGCTATGCGGAGCAAGTCCCTGATGAATGGTGGGATGCAGTTGCTTCGACAACAAAAGCCCTTCTCCAAAAGACCCAGATTAAATCTGATGACATTGCCGGAATGACGTTTGCCACCCAGATGCAAGGCTTCACGCCGGTAACAAAAGAGGGTAAGCCTCTTACTAATAGTTATATATGGATAGATGCCAGGGGAGCCAGGTTAGCCAAAGAAAGGCTATATAAGGGGCTAATAAAGATTAAAGGCTATCCCCCGCTCAAGATTTTGAATTTCCTGCGAATAACAGGCGGAGCACCCGGCATCACCAGCGGTAAGGACCAAATTCCGAAGATTTACTGGTTGGAGGAGAACATGCCTGAGATATATAAAAATTGTTACAAATTTCTTGATGTAAAGGATTATATAATCTTCAAGCTGACCGGCAAGATGGTCACATCCACAGACCTTGCGGTAGTATGGTGGCTCCTCGACACCAGGAAGAACAGTCCTCAATATAATCATTGGTCTCAGAAGCTCTGTAACATGGCTGGTATCCCTATGGAAAAGCTTGCTGAAGTCCAAAGTCCTACTTTTATTGTTGGCGGCCTGACGGAAGAGGCAGCAAAAAAGACAGGTTTAAAACAGGGGACGCCGATAATAAATGGAGCAGGCGATATGACCTGTGCCGCGGTTGGTTCAGGAACAATGCATGACGGGGAACTCCACATCAATTTGGGTACATCGGGCTGGATAGGAGGCCACGTAACAAAACGGAAGGTTGATATTGCTCACTACACTGGTTGCGTCGGAAGCGCCTATCCTGAAAAATATTATCTTGTCATGGGACATCAGGAACTATCTGCTGGGGCATTCGAATGGCTGATTAGAGAAGTGCTCTATCCTAAAGAGGCGCTATGGAAGCAGACAGACGTGGAAGCGGGAACACCACCATATGCTCTTTTTGAAGAAGAGGCGAGTAACATTCCCCCAGGGTCTGATGGGCTAATATTTACTCCCTGGCTCTTTGGTGAGCGCTGTCCTCTTGATGATTATGCAGTGCGGGGCGGTCTGCACAACTTAAGTCTTGATCATTCTCGAGGTCATATAATCCGTGCTGTCTATGAAGGAATAGCCCTTAATCTGAAGTGGGCTTTATTTACAGTCGAGAATTTGTATTCTAAGGTCGATGAATTACGGATAATCGGCGGCGGGGCGACAAATGACCTCTGGTGCCAAATTATAGCTGATGTAATGGACAGGAAAATACAAAGAGTCGAAGACGTGCAAACGGCAGTGGCAAGGGGAGCTGCCATGCTCGGCAGCTTCGCTCTGGGTTATATAAAAAACTTCGAGGATATAGGAAAATATATAAAGGTTGAAAGGACATTTAGCCCCGACAGTAGAAACAGGGCCATCTACGATGAGCTTTTTGGTAAGTTCAAAGAGATTTATAAGCTCAACAAGAAATGGTATAAGGCTTTGAACGGATAGGTGAGCTGGCTCACACGATGAGGGACGGGATTGTCATGCTTCGGCTCGCAATGACACCCTGCAGGGAAATCCTAAACTCAAAGCACTAAACCCTAAACAAATTCCAGTATCTAAACTCAAAGTTCAAAACTGTTTTGGCCATTTGGATTTTGGTCATTCGATATTTGTTTAGGATTTCGGATTTAGGGCTTGGAATTTGTATGCCCCTGTCATTGCGAGGCACAACGTGCCGAAGCAATCCCCGGGAAAAGCAAGAGAAACTCACGATTTTTGCTTGGTGAAGTAGCTTACCGCAAACAGAAGGATGGCGCTTACTCCAAAACCGATGAGGCCAAGGTCATCTTTGAAGGAAAAATCAACAGCGGGTATTTTGCCCAGCAATCCTATTGCTCCACCGCCGATGATTGCTGCCAGCGCTCCCTGCCAGGTTACCTTTAGCCTTTCCTTGTAAAATCCGGCAATCACAGGGACGACCAGGCCGCAGGTGAAAATGGTATAGGCAAAGAGGAGAGATGCGATTACCCCT
>Ga0209979_1002497_pt1 | contig 17524 bp, 12 predicted proteins | sample AnhtaG_FD_183114 | JGI IMG/M metagenome (GOLD analysis project Ga0209979, IMG submission 183114) | Deep subsurface microbial communities from Anholt, Denmark to uncover new lineages of life (NeLLi) - Anholt_01485 metaG (SPAdes) (version 2) | ecosystem: Environmental > Aquatic > Marine > Oceanic...
AGATATACAATTGAGGCATATACCGATGGGAAATTAGTTGGTAATAAAGACGTTGAGCTCACAAATGATAGAAACGTGAAACTCGTTACAACAGTCCATTCGATTATTCCAACATTTATCGTTGTTTCAGCGTTGATTTTTATCAGCGTACTGATTGTATTGACCCTGATAAAAAGATTGGATGTCATGTCTTTTTTGAAACTTTTAGTTATTGCCCTTATAATACTTGCTTTAATTCAACCATGGTGGGGTCTTTCTGGATCAAGTAACAATCCACTAGCAGAGAGAAACACCCAGATGTTTATTGTCCCTCAAGTTATGATAGAGTCTACCAGTTATGAGGGTAAAACAACGTTTGATGTTGCTGAAATGCCTGAGCCGTTTGTTGATATGTTAGGAAACATAGTATTTGTAGCGTATGCTGTTTGTATTATGTTAGGTGTTAGTTTTCTATCAAAGAAATTACGCAAAAAAAAGTATTCGCTTTTGTTTAATGTGATAAGTATTATTTTGCTTATCGCAATCATTTCAATGTTTTATGTTGGCACCTCTAAATTATGTGAGGCAAGTATTGGCGATGTGCAAGGGGAAGATATTATCAGAGTATCACTTGATTATGAAATAATAAGTATGCAGTCAAGCTGGGGTTTTAGCACAGGTTTTTATTTGGTCATTGCTTCGGTAATATTGGCGATGACTCTCTTATTTTTTGAAATAAAAAATATTATGCCAACTAAGCAAAAGAAATAGTGATGAGTGCAAAGCTTAGTGCAAAAATAAAGTATGTCGCATTTTTGTTTTTCGCATTAAATAGTCTCATTTTCTACATAATTACAATTTTGCACAATAATCAATGATAATTGTTATTTTCATTGTGTAAGACATTATAGTTGTAAACATTTATATAATATGTCATCTTATAGAATTTGATAAGGGGCGGAAAGAATGGGTAAAAAATCCTTATTTAAGAAAGCAACTGCCTTTGCTATAATTACTATATTTTTCACTACAAGTATTCTACCAACAATAAGTGGTAATACTATAGAAAATAATGAAAAACAGAATATGAAATCACAAAAACTTGTGAAAACTCAAGAAGATGTCGTAGTGACATGTTACACCTTTGGAATGCTAGGGGAACCATCCAAAGAAATTGAACTACCTCTAAATGAAGCAGAGTATTTATTAGATAAAATAAAAGAGTTAAATTTTAAGGTAGCTTCTGATCCTTTATCTGAGGAAATACAGCAACTACAAGATGAGATAGTTGACCTGGCTGATGGGTATGGCTTGTTACCAACTGGATTGTCTAAAAGCAAGGTCAAGGAACATCTAGTTCATTCTTTCACCCCACAAACCAATAGAAGAGGAATTTTGCCAACTCAAAGTAAGGCATCAGAGTTTCTCTGTACATTCGTTTCAACAGGATCTGGAGGAGTACTCCCTATTATTGCATTACCCCGGCTTATTCCCATTCTTATGATTCCTATTCCCCGGTTGTTTATGAGATGGAAGGCACAAGAGGCAATGACTTCTTGCGGTGGATTACGGTCAGGTACAGGGTTCATTGCATATGGACAACAGAAGGGCGTAGCTCTCGGATTTTGGGGGCTTGGGTTTACTTTTTCATTGCCACCTTTTATGGGGGTGTATGGATTGGTAGGATATGCGTTATTTGCTACTGTCACTGCTGAGGAAATTGAATTTTATCCGCCCAATAATCCACCTGAAATTTCACAAATCGATCCTAGTGACGGAGAAATAAATGTGCCCTTGTCACTATCTGAACTTCGTTTTCAGATTTCTGACTATGATGGTGATCTCATGAGTTACACAGTTACTACAGAGCCGGATATTGGTTCTGGTAGTGGAAATCTCAAGAAGGATGGTGTTTACTCGGTTCCGATTAGTGGACTGCAGGGAAACACAAACTACATGTGGCAAATTGAAGTTACTGATGGAAAAGATACTACTGAGAACCATTTTACATTTACTACGGAAACCGTTGCTCCTGTTGTCTCGAATCCTTCCCCGTTTGATGGTGATCTCTTTGTTTCTATTGTTTTATCCCAACTTAGCTTTGCCTTAACTGACTATCAAGGGGATCTCATGGACTACACGGTAGAAACATCACCAGATATTGGATCAAGCAGTGGAACAAGTGTTAGCAGTGGGAGATATACAGTGAATATCTATGGGATGTATTATAATACAGACTACAGATGGTATGTGAATGTCACTGATGGAACCCATTGGACATATGAAGAATTTACGTTTAAAACAGATTGGAGAATGGAATTTGATCCGTTTCTGGAAGGATGGCAGTATCGAAAGCAAATCACAATTAATCAATCAAAAATTGATGAGGATCTTACGAGTTTTCCTGTCCTCATCCACAGTTATGATTCCGATCTTCGTGATAAAGCACAGGAAAATGGAAATGACATTCTTTTCATGGACGATGCTGGAGTTGCAACGCGACTATATCATGAAATAGAACTGTATGATGATGCAACTGGAGAGCTTATTGCTTGGATAAATGTTTCTAATCTTTCTGGTACTGAAGACACGGTTTTGTATATGTATTATGGCAATCCAGAATGTAACAGTCAAACAATCCCTATGAGAGTATGGGATTCAACCTTTGAAGCGGTCTATCATATGAGTGATTATACATCATCTTCTGTTAAGGATGCTACAGGGAATGGTCATACGATGATAAAAACAGGGACCCTAATTGAGACAGCTGCAAAAATCGGGATGGGTCAGGACATGGAGGCAAGTACAAAAGAATATCTTAGCTCCACAGAGATAATAGATACTGCCCCTCATCAAGATTTCACGGTTTCTTGTTGGTTTAATCCTGAGTCATTACATTCACATGGTCTTGTCGGAACTGACGATGGCGATGATCCATATTATTGGAGCTTGCAGGCAGTAGACGGAGGTGAAATAGCAGCAACCATTGCAGATGGAAGCTCACGGGATGCAATCTGGGATGGACCATATTCTCCATCAATGTGGTATTATGTTACTCTGGTTGTTGATAGAGGTACTGATTATTTTTCGCTGTTTATCAATGGGATAGAAGAAGCATCTACAGATATGGGTGATGTTGGTAATTATGATGATGAAGCATCAATGTGGTTCATTGGACATAAGGGGAACTTGCCTGATGGCAATTGGAGATTGGACGGTCTTGCTGATGAAGTACAAATTTCGAAAGTAGTTAGAAGTAGTGGATGGATTCACACTTCGTATCAAAATCAAAATGATCCATGGAGTTTCGCAAGTATTGGACCTGAAGAACCTGTTCCATGATGCTGAGTTTTTAAAAAATAAATAAAATCGTCAGTTGAATTTCTTATTGTGCAATTGAATCGATTAGCATGGTTTATTGCGCAAAGCCATACATTTTAACTTAAAATAGGCACACTACTAAAATATGTTAAACTACAAAAAATCATTATGTAGGCGATGTATGTTGCATACATGAGTGTCCATGCAGAAGTGTTTTCGCATTTCTCATTTTTATGATTGTGGATCATAAGCCAAAAGATGAGAAAACTCAGAATAATGAGAAGGGCAAGTGGAAACAGGTAAAATTCTATGATGTTAAGAAGTATTAAGGGAATAATTAAGGCAAAAGCACTGCTCATAAAGAGGAGGGAAATGAATGCGGTTTTCTTTATTCCCAAGGCATTTACTAGGGTTTTTGTTCCTGTTTTTTTATCAGCATCTGCATCAAGTATATCTTTTGTCGCTGTTCCTCCGAAGAGAAATAATGCTGAGATACATCCGATTGCAAGCGGCAGGTTTTGAAATGGATTGGCAAAGACACTCCATGATGCAAGGATTCCAAGGAATCCTCTTGGTATAGCCACCCATAGTTGATTGATAAAGAGGAATTTTTTCATTCGCGGTGGAAGGGAATAGGTAATTGAAAAGAATGCGATAAAGAGAACAAGTAAACTAAACGTTACGTTAATAGTGAGTGATAACAACATTGCAAAGATGTAGAGGAGAAATGATATGTTTCGCGCTTCTTTTTGTGATACTATATCCTTAGGTATGGGCCGGTATGGTTTAGACAGCTTATCTTCCTGATAATCTGTTGCTTGATTGAGTGCATTCGATGCACCGTTTACTAAGGCAAAACATAGGCTTGCAGGAATAACCGTTAAAACTATCGTTAGAAATGAGACATCGGTTCTTCCAGAGTAGATAAGACTTGCTATCATAACGCTACTTGAGACAATGATAGGGGCAAGTAATGTGAAGGGGCGAAGCAGTTCAATATATCCCCTTATTTTTTTATTCATTTGCCCTCACCCGTCCTTATCATGATTATACATTGCGATTTAAGAGTATATAAATATATCTTTACATTTATTATCAGAAAATAATTTTTATTAAAAAATTAGTGCGATAAACCTTTCACTCGCTTCACACCGTCAATGTCTTTAATTATCGTTGCAACTGCTTCTGGAACCAAATCCTCCCATGTCTCATTGTGTATCATTCTTCTACGGATCTCTGTACCACGATACTTATTCCTATTAAAAAGAGTAGTTTCTTTTACATCATAACCTTTCTTAGAGAATAATTCTTTTGTCAGTTGATTATTTGAATAGACAACATCAAATTCGGGTACACATGACAGAACATAATCAACCCATTCTATAAGTTTATCCTTTGGGATTTGTGCAACAATTGATGAATCCTCTGAACTTATAATCGAAGAAACTACATCGAATAAATAGCTCCATCTTACCTTCGATGCATCCTGAGCGGCCAACTTAAAATCTTCTTTACCAATGCTAGACAAAATAAGCTCTTCTCCCTTTGAAGTATCTATTCCGTCTGATTGTATTATTTCAAGTGTGACTTTATTTGTATCTTTTTGTATATTTTCATTTAGATATTCGCTCCATACTATAAGATTAGTATTAGTTGATGACCATATTACATTAAGATCTCTAATTTCGAATATTTGATAATTCTTTATACCTTCATCTTTAAGAAATTCTTTAATCATTGCGGTTCTTTCTGCTGCCGTAAAAGGATTTTCAATGGTATGACTTCTCTGTGCAGAACCAATTCCTATTATAATCTCTTCATATTTTTTAGAAATTAATCGAATCTGCTCTGCATGTCCTTTATGAAATGGTTGAAAACGTCCGATAAACAATGCTTTCATATTCATCATTGAAATAAGAAAGAACAATATTACTTTTGCTTATGTTCCGGAGAAAATATATCTTTCTCCTGTTTCTTTTCCACAGATTTTAAATGAGACTCTGGTTTTTTTCTCTCAGATTCAAGCTCAACCTTTCCCACTATCCTCAGAGGCCTCATCGCTTTTAGCTTTCTCAGAAGCTCTTCTTTTCCCTCGCCGACAAGAGCGTTCTCTAAAACATCAGTAAGTGTCTCGACAGGGACAATCTCAATTTTTCCTTTGAATTTTTCTTCAATTAATACATCGTTGAGATTTGCTTTAGGAATTAAAACTTTTTTGATTCCAGTCAACGCAGCTGCCTCTATCTTTGCGGTAACCCCACCAATAGGAAGGACAGTACCTCGAATACTAATAGAACCAGTCATAGCGACATCCTGTCGTACATAGACGTTTTCCATCGCAGAGATAACAGCAGTAATAAGCGATACGCTTGCAGAGTCCCCCTCAACACCTTCATAGGTGCCAATGAATTGGATATGAATGTCATGTTTTGAGATATCTCTTCCCATATATTTTTTGATGATGGCAGAAATATTTTGGACAGACTCTTTTGCTATTTCTCCAAGTTTCCCTGTTGCAATTACCTTTCCTTCAGACTGTGACCCTGCAGGAGTAACTTCTGCAACAATAGGGAGGACTAGTCCTGAAAACTCACTCATAGAAGGATCAGCAGAATGCACAGCAAGCCCATTCACCGCACCAATCTCCTTTCCCTCTGTTCTAAAAGAACGATATTCCTTCTGAGACTCCAACGCTCTATCAACTACCTGCTGTTCAAGGGATCTCGCTGTTTTCTTCGCATCAATGACATGCTCTTGAGTTACTAATTTATCTCCTCTTTCATATGCAATATCACCAGCGACCCGTACAAGTCCACCAAGCTCTCGTAGTCGAAGGGAGAGTTTTCCTTTTCTCCCTGCTCTTCTCTGTGCTTCATGAATAGTTTCTGCAACCGCTTCTTTATTGAAATGAGATATTCTTTCATCCTTTTTTATCTCTTGAGCGACAAAACGAACAAGTTTCTCTCTATTTTCATCGGTGTCATCCATAGTACTGTTCAGATAGATTTCATAGCCATATCCTCTAATTCTCGAACGTAAGGCAGGATGCATTCCTCTCAGTGCATCTAAATTACCTGCAGAAACCAAGATAAAGTCACACGAGGCAGGCTCTGTTTTCACCATTGCTCCAAAACTTCGCTCTGACTGCCCAGTAATCTGAAACTTTTTCTCTTGGATCGCCGTCAAGAGATGTTGTTGCGATGGAAGGCTCAGTGTATTTATTTCATCAATATAGAGAACGCCTTTATGCGCTCTGTGTATAGCACCTGCCTCAACAAGCTGATGCGGTGGCGTTTCAAGTCCTGCAGATTGAAAAGGATCATGTCGAACGTCTCCAAGAAGCGCTCCTGAATGTGCAGCTGTTGCATCAATAAATGGAGGCGGCTCATCTTTTTCATGGGAAACCAGTATTTTTGGAACCTGTTGCAGTCCTTTTCTCTGAGCAAATCCCCCTCTTGCTACAATGATGTAGATCATAAAAGCAAAAATTCCACCAAAAAGAATATACTCAAGGTGTTCTGTTACTATGGCTCCCAGTACTGATATGACAACGATAAGGAGAACAATTGAAATCATTAAACTATTTTGTTGTTCTGTTTTCTTTTTTGCCTCATCTCGTTGAACCTTGATTATCTCTTTTGCCTTCCCACCAGGTACAACTCGTATATGTGGTGTATTTGTATCATCGTTGTTAGGATATGCGATGATGTCTTCTAATTGGCCTTTCGGTAAAAACTCCGTCATTGCTCGAGCTACCATCGATTTCCCGGTTCCTGGATCTCCGATAAGCATGACATGTCTTTTCTGTTCTGCAGCCTTCCGAACAATGTTAACGGTTTTATCCTGTCCTATTACTTGATTTAGGAGGCTTTCTGGAACTTTGATATCTTTTGTCGTATCGAATTTAATTTTTTTAATCCATTCCTTGATAGGAGGTAACTCTTCTTTTTTCTGTTCTTTTGATTCATTCTGTTCTTCTGTCAATTTTGTCACCGTTTACAAAACTTGCTTATATATGATCATCATATGTATTTTAATCGCTTCAGATTCATATAGATATAGCAAGTACGTATATCAATTTTTCTTTAGGGACACTATCCGCTGACTTTATAATACAATATGCGATACTGCAGTTGCAATGACATTTGACAGAAAAACACTGGTGATTCCAGATAGAACTAGATTTGAGGAACAAATTATTTCTACAAAAGGTGACGTCGTTATTGGAGATAGATCCTTACTTCAATTCAGCATCAACACAGATGGGAGAATATTTATTGGAGAGCATGTCATAACAGGAGGAAATCTTGAGGCATCAAACGATGTTAGAATCGATATCTTTTCAAACATTGGTGGGGATATACAAAGTGGAGGAAACGTCTATCTTGGGGAGAAGGTGAAAGTGAAAGGAAAACTCTCTTTAAAAGGGGATCTTGATGTCGGAGATAGTGTTGAAATTGAAAGCGGATTTGAAGCAAAGGGTTGGATAAATATTCGTAGTCCAATACCAGTTGTTATATATATCTTTATATATCTATTGCAGCTTTTGAAGGTGGGGCATAGCGAAGAAATAGAACGAATACTTGAAGAACTTGAACAAAACGATGGAAAAACTATACCTATCTCAGAATCATTTCTTTTTATCCCTAATAATTCAATTATTGGACGTTCAAAATCACAGGTAGATTACAACCTTCGCATTGGGAAAGAATGCAAGGTTCTAGGAAATTATGACATAAAAGGAAACATCTATGTTGATGACAGATCAGATGTGTATGGAACATTACATGCCACAGAAGATGTTTTTTGCGGAAAAAAAGTAAAAGTACATGGAAACATCATCTCAAATGGTGTTGTCAATATTGGTGAAAAAACCCATGTGGTCGGCAATGTGTCAGCAGATAAAATTCTCCTGTCAAAAACGGCAACTGTTCAAGGAACACTTCTTGCAAAAAAAGGTATCTCCTTTATTGATTCATCAAAAGAGGACGCGGCTGAAAAAGTTAAACGATTTGAAAACGATGCAGATGTTGTTGATGAAGTAAAGGAAATGTTGGAGTAGAAAACAATGCAGCTCGGCATAGTTGGAAAACCAAATGTTGGGAAATCCACCTTTTTTAATGCTGCAACAGAGGCACATGCAGAGATTGCAAACTATCCTTTCACAACCATTGATGCCAATCGCGGGGTCATGTATATACGGAAACCCTGCCCTTGTAAAGATTTTGAAGTGACCTGTACGCCACACAACTCGAAATGTAGCGATGGAACACGTTTTGTGCCCATTGAAGCAATTGATGTCGCAGGACTGGTTCCTGATGCTCATAAAGGAAAAGGTCTTGGAAATAAATTTCTCGATGATTTACGACAAGCCCATGCCCTTATTCATATCGTTGATGCATCTGGTAGTACCGATGAAGAAGGCAATCCTTGCGAAATAGGAACGTATGATCCTTTAAAGGACGTCGAGTTTTTAGAAAAGGAAATCACGTATTGGCTTTTTGGCATTATTAAAAAAAGTTGGGAGAAAATCGCACGGCAATCTGAACTTGAAGGAAAAAAAATTGAACGGATGCTTGCCGAGCAATTAACTGGTCTAGGAATCAAAGAAGAACATATCCTCAGTGCCCTTAAAAAGATAAACCTCGATCGTTCCAAACCATCTCAATGGACAGATGATGATATCCTTAAACTTTCTGACTATGTACAACTAATTAGTAAACCTACCATTATCGCGTTTAATAAATGTGATAAAGCACCAGAAAGCCTTATGGCAAAAATGGATGAGTTAAAAGACTACATTGTCGTTCCAACAAGTGCTGAAAGTGAACTTGCGTTAACTAATGCAGCTGAGAAGGGAATTATTGACTATATCCCAGGTAGTAGTGATTTTACCATTGTAAAAAAAGATGAGATTTCAGAGAAGCAGATGAAGGCACTTGAATACATTAAAAGTCATGTGCTTACTAAATATGGTTCCACTGGTATTCAAAAATGCATAGAAGAAGCAGTCAAAATACTTGATCTCATCGTGGTATACCCAGTGGAGGATGATACCCACCTTACTGATAAAGAAGGGAGAATTCTTCCAGATGCCTATATGGTTCCTCGAGGTTCTACCGCCAAAGATCTGGCCTATAAAGTCCATACCGATCTGGGTGATCATTTTATACGAGCCATTGATGCACGAACCCACCGGGTTATTGGTGCAGATCATACGTTAAATGATGGGGATGTAATAAGTATCATCGCAGATGCATAAACTCTCAGTATATCAACATACATATGAATCTGCATATTCTATGAAATAATGATCTAAGTAGCATGTGCATACTTATCTACAAAACAAGTTTTTAAATACATCTGTCATTACTTTTTTTGGGATCACTCAAACCATTCTTTTAATAGGAGGGAAAGCGTGCCTAGAAGAAACATCAATAAGATTGCACTATCGAAAAATATCAAGAAAAACTCTTATTCAAAAAACAAGCGAAACAAAAAAATTGACTTGGAGGAACTCCCCTTTACAACAATAAAAGTTACCCTCCGCATGTTAAAATGGATTTTTGTGTTGATTTTTATCTACATCGCAATTAGTATTGTGTTTCTTATCGTACAGGGCGGGGATGAACAAATACGAAACATAGTTGTCTATAGTGTCAGTGGGTTCTTTACGTTTTTCATGGGATACTTTGGATGGATGTTTGCGCGAAGTGTCTCAGAGATTGTGAGTGGTAAAAAACTTCAAGAAGATGGGTTTTAATAACTCGTTTTCTTTCTTCTTTTTGAGGTACAGTTGTTGATCATCTTTGATAATCATATGCATCTCCGGCGAGACGGACGGTTTTTAGAGGCAGTGAAAGATTTTACAAGGGCAGATGGGACACATTTTGTCTTATGTCAATATCCCATGCCTTCATTAGTAATTAAGGAAAAAAGCTACAAGTCTTGTTATCGTGAGACATTGAAAATGGCGGAGGAAATTCGTTCTGAAGTTGATGTGAGTGTTTTTGTTACTGTTGGTCCATATCCTGTTGATTATTTGAAGCTACATGAGGTATTTGAACGAGAGAAGACGATTGAAGTTATGAAGGAGGGGATGGATGAGGCAGCAGATCTTTGTGCAGAGAAGCTGTGTATTGCTATTGGAGAGATCGGACGGCCGCATTTTCCTGTTGACCAGCAAGTACTTGATGATTCCAATGAGATCCTTTTGTATGGTATGAAGAAGGCAAAAGATGTTGGTGCTCCTGTTGTGTTACATACGGAGAGTACGACTCCAAAACAATGCAGGGAGCTTATGGAGATGGGAAGAGACGTTGGTTTGTCCGCAGATAAGATAGTGAAGCATTTTGCTCCTCCATTGATTCGAAAGGAGGAAAACTTTGGCCTTATGCCTTCTGTTCTTGCAAGTAAAAAAAATATAGTCGAAGCACTTAAGAAAGGTTCACGTTTTCTCATGGAAACAGATTATATAGATGATCCCAGACGTCCTGGTGCTGTTCTTGGTCCAAAAACCGTTCCGAAACTCACGAAAAAACTACTTGATGCTGAGGTGATGAATGAAAACCAAGCATATAAAATTCATGTGAAAACCCCTCAAAAGACATACGATATTGATTTGGAAGAATAAATCTTATGGGAACCAAAATAGATTTTTTTGTTTTTGAAATACAGTTTTAAAGTAACAGACGATTAATTAACAAAAAATATGGGAGATACTATGTCAACATTTAGAGGATTCATTGCGATAGATATCGATGTAACGCCAGGTATTATAGAGTTTGAAAAAGAAATTAAAAAGACTGATGCTGATGTAAAACTCGTTGAACCGCAAAATATTCACATCACTGTAAAGTTTCTTGGAGATGTAGATGAAAATCTAATTGATGAGATTGAACAAATTATGAACGATTCTGTTAAAGAAATAAAACCTTTTACTATACAATTGAAAGGAACTGGTGTTTTTCCAAATCAAAACTATATTAGAGTTATCTGGATTGAAATAAAAGAAGCACAGGTGATAGAAACCATTTCAAATTCCATTGACGAAAAACTATCAAAACTCGGTTTCAAAAAAGAAAAAAGAGGTTTTTCGCCTCACCTTACAATAGGGCGTGTAAAAACAGCAAAAAATAAGCAACGTTTGCTAGAGATAATAGAAAACTACGTCGATGCAGAATTCAGTAGACAAGAAATAAACTCGATAAAGCTTAAGAAAAGCGACCTCACCTCCAAAGGACCGATTTATACAACAATAAGAGAAGCTGCATTATAGGGGTGGTGAAAACAATATATAACTGGTTGTTAGTCTTAGGAATCCTTCATCTCATACTTTTTGTAATGAGCATGTTTTTATTTATACCAAAAAAGATTTTTAAAACAACTCTTCCAGAATATAACCAGATATTTGTTACTCATTTAAAATATCTTTTGATTATTTTTGGAGTTGTTGCACTTCATCTCATCGAAGTCAATATGTTAGACCCATATTTTACAAATATAGTGGGCGTTGATTTTGCTAACAACCTCCAGATGCTTGAAGACGGAGTTGTTTATTGGTTTTCGCAGAATTGGATGCCAGCGCTTGCCTCTTTTTTTGTGGTCATATATATTGTCGTCTATCCATTTACCCTGTGGTTCTCACCGCTGTATTTCATACTTACTGATGACAAAAAAGCAATGAAAACACTTGCATATGGGCTGGTATTACTCTATGCTATAGCATTGCCATTCTATCTATTCTTCCCAGTAACAAATGTGTACACATTTTATGGAGCAGAATCAGCACTTGAAACAGCCATCCCTAATGTTGAACACTTCTTCTATTCAACCACTACCTCAAACAATTGTCTTCCATCGCTTCACGTCGCTATGACGCTTCTTATAGCAAAGTCTGTATATGTAACAAAAAACAAAAAATATACATATTTTGCATATTTCTGTGCAGTTTCAGTTATTTTCTCAGTTATTTATTTAGCTATTCACTGGATTACCGATGTCCTATGCGGCATTATACTAGCGTTTTCGGTATTTTATCTTCAAAACCGATTTATCAAGGAGGAATAAATGATAAGAGATTCAGAAAAGATTGAAAAACAAGTACTTCAGCAAATCACTCCAACAAAAAAAGATCGGGAAACATTAGAGAAGACGATAAAGGAACTTAAAGATAAAGTGACCGAAGAGATAGAAAAAAACAATGTACCTGCATCAATTGAGCTTGTTGGATCAACTGCAAAAGATACATACCTGACAAATTCGTTGGATATTGATTTATTTCTCATATTTCCTACAAGTATTTCAAGAGAACATCTTCAGGAGATGGGACTTTCAATAGGCCGATCTCTCCTTGAAAAGAAAGAAGAATGTTTTGCGGAACATCCCTATATTAGGGGGTATTTCAAAGGATATAAAACCGAAATTGTCCCATGCTACAAGATTGAATCTTCCTCGCAGAAACTCTCAGCAGTTGATAGGACACCACTTCATACCAAGTATGTAAAAGAACATCTTGCAGAAAAACAAAAACACGAAGTGAGACTCGTTAAACAGTTTTTGAAGGGAATAGATTGTTATGGAGCTGAAGCTGAAGTTGAAGGTTTTTCAGGCTATTTATGTGAAATACTTGTTTTGAAATATGGTTCCTTTCAAAATCTGCTTTTGCATGTTCAACACTGGCACTATGGCAAACAATTATCCTTAAATACTGGGACATTTCCTCGTTTTGACACACCATTAATATTTATCGACCCAGTTGACAATGAAAGGAATGTTTCATCAGCATTATCGAAAGAAAAATTCAATCTTTTTGTAAAAGCATGCAAAGAATACATAAAAAAACCACGAATCACTTTTTTCTTTCCAAATAAGATAAAACCATGGCCACTTGATAAAATCAGAAATGAAACCAAGACACGTGAATTTATTGGAGTGAAAATAAAAAAACCAGATATCATCGCAGAAAATCTTTATCCTCAAGTCAGAAAAGCGATGCGGTCAGTAATCGATCTTTGCGCGAAATACGACTTTCCAATAATGGACTCATTCTTTCATATAAATGATAACTCGATTTATATTATACTTCTTCCTGAAAAAAGTAAACTTTCAAAGACAATGTTTCATATGGGTCCACCAGTTGACTTGAAATCAAATGCAGATGATTTCATTAAAAAATGGGTAAATAATCCAAGGACAATCAAAAAACCCTTTGAAAAAGATAAACGATTATATGCAGAAATAGAACGGGAATATGTGGAGATTAAAAAACTTTTGAAAGAACAAATAAAAAATCTAAGTCTTGGAAAACATATTGATCTTATTGTTCAAAAAGATTTTACTATTTTAGAACACCAGGATCTTTTCAAAGAAAATCTATGTACTCTCTGGACAGGATATCTTGATAAAAAGATGCATTGGGAACGATAAATCTTCCAAGTCACAAGTTATTCCTTAATAATCCCTTGAAATCTAAATAGGTAGCTTTATTGTAAAAGTACTTCCTTTACCAATTTCACTTGTCGCCCAAATCTCTCCCTTATGCTTCTTAATTGTCTCCTTACATATATATAAGCCGAGCCCCGCACCTTCGGTTCCCCGATCCTCACCAGTATATGCCTGATAAAGTTTCGTGAAAATCTTCTTGAGCTCGCCACTTGAAATACCAACACCGGTATCTTCAACGGTTATGATAAGGTGGTCTTCTTCTACTTTTGCTTTCAGGGTAATGGATCCATAATCAGTAAATTTAATCGCATTTCCCAAAAGATTCTTCAGAACTTGCGACAAACGATATTTATCCGCAAGTATCTTAGGGAGATCCTTTGGAATTTCTTTAATAAACTTCAAGTTCTTATTTTCTATAGCGGGTTTTATATCTTCTGAAGCATCGTCAAGAATCTTTCCTGGATCAATCTTTTCCATATTAAACCGCATAGTATCGGTATCAAGTCGAGAGACATCCAAAATATCATTTACTAAAAGCGACAACCGCTCTGCGTTTCTCAAAGCAATTCTTGCCCAATTTTTAATTTTTTCATCGACATCTTTATCAGATTCAATAAGCTCCAAATAGCCTTTTATCGGAGTAACCGGAGATTTAAGTTCATGTGCAGCGATATTCATAAACTCAGTTCGAAGGTTTTCAGATTTTTTCAACTCTCGTACTACTTTCTCTCGTTCTGAAACATCTCTTACTGTACATTCAATGCCAACAAAACTCCCTCCTTTTTTTAAAGGAGCAATATTTGCTTCAACAGGGATTTCATATCCCTCTTCATGTATTATCCCTAGTTCTATGTTTTCCATCTTCTGATCGTTTTTCCTTATATCAACTATAATCTGCTGGAATGCATAGACAGATGATTCTGAAAGATAATCTTTAAATGAGGTTGCCAAAATTTTGCTTTTCCGTCTTCCCATCAGCTTTTCTAGTGAAGGATTTATATAGGTGAGTCTTCCAAGAACATCAGTAGTAAAAACACCATCGGCTGATGTTTCTGCAAGCACTCGATATTTTTCTTCAGATTTTGCCAGTTCATCCCATACTTCTTTCTGCTCCGTAATATCTTTTGCATTACCAACAATGGCAACCGCCTCATCTTTCTCATCAAATATTACTGAACGAATATCGCTAATCCAGCGATAACCAAGGTTTTTGTGTTTAATGCGATATTCTAACGCTTGGACGGCATCTTTTTCCTCTTTATGATTCACGATTTTATTAAAATGTTCTCTTAGAATCTTTCTATCATCAGGATGAACGAGATCGTTCATCTTTTTTACTCCAAACGAGATAATTTCTTCAGGGGCATATCCTACTACTTTTATTGAAGATGGACTCACATAATCATACGTATTTGCCTTTATGTTCAACTGATATATCATATCAAGAGAGTTTTCGAGAACAACCCTGAATTTTTCTTCACTCTCTCTCAATGCGTCCCCTATTTTTTTACGATTAGTAATGTCTCGAAAGATACCGCGGGTGGAAAAGGGTTTGCCATCCTTAAAGCGACAACTGATGCTTCCTTCTACAATTATTTTCCTGCCATCTTTGGTTACAAACGAGGCTTCAACGTTTTCAATATTTTCTCCAGACATAATCCGCTTGAATATTTTCATGCAATGTTCTTTACTTTCTGGATGAATGATATCAAAAACAGAGAGGTTGGTGATTTCATCTTCATTATAACCAAGGGTTTCTCTCCATGTGCGATTGACACACGAAAAAGATCCATCTGGTTTGACTGCTTGGATAATATCATTAGCATTTTCAAACAGGTCGCGATACTTCTCTTCACTTTCTTTCAGCGCGTTCTCCATCTTTTTATGTTCAGTGACATCAGAAATCACGACAAGATCTGCTACTATCTTCCTATTTTCATCTTTTATTGGAGTGGCTTGTATCATCCCAATTCGTTTTTTCCCATTTTTTGCGATAAAATCGAGTTCATAAGGAGCAATTTTCTCGCCAAGCATTCTTTGAATGAATTTTTTCTTAACCTTTACCCTACTTTCCTTAGGTAAAAAAGGCAGCTTAAGAAGGTTCTGTCCAATAATTTCTTCTGGCTTGTATTGAAGCCAGTCGCATATTCTTCCATTTGCATCTAAGAGAGTCCCTTTTTTGTCTAAGAGTACAATTGCTTCAGGAGAAAGCTCAAAGATTGTTCTATATTTTTTTTCGTTTTCCAAAGGTGCTTCTTTTGTCTTTTTCAGATCTGTTATATCCTTTGAGATTACTAAAACAGCTGTTATTTGACCAGTCATATAATCTTTTACTGGGCTTAATGTTCTAAGAAACCATTTGTCATTTTTGTTATGTTCATCTTTAATGGGCTTACCATTTTTAAAGACCTGTTTTATTTTATCAATAAACTCTTTAGTTTCTTCTGGTGAGTGAAGCTCGCTAATAGTTTTACCTAAGAGTTGATCCCTTGATAGATTAAAACGTGACAAAAGTTCGTTATTTACCAGGAGATATCGGTACTCTCTGTCGAGCAAATATATGGAGTCGCCTGTATATTCCATTACTGAATTGAGTCTTCGTTCTATCTCTTTTTGTTCAGAGATATCTCGGATAACTCCGATAGAGCCGATTACTTTTCCTTCATTGTCTTTTAATACGCTTAATGATATATCAACATCAAGGGGTTCATCGTTTTTTCTCAGGATCTTTGTTTCCAAATGGTGCTGCCTTCCCTTCTGTCTTACGTTTTCTGCATGTATTTTCTTCCATTCTTCAGGTGGATATAGTAAGTTGACAGGCATCTTGAATAGATCTTTTTTGTCCATGTTTAAAAGTTCTTCAGCATACTTATTCCAGGAGATAATGCGTTCGTTTTTATCTGCGAGGATTACAGCGACCGCGTAATTTTCAAAAATCGTTCGGTATATTTCTTTGAGGTTTTCTGGTTCGATAGCATCCTCTATTCTTCTTATCTCATCTTCAGCAAAACAAATTGTCTTATCAGCTTTATCATCTGATGATTTCTCAATCATCTGAAGATATTCAAAGCTGCGTTGTGATTTTCCTTGAAGTCTCTCTAGTTTTTCTTCTTTTTTTAATATTTTTACAATTTCAGGTTCGTCTTTCATTTTTTGGCATCCCATCCAAATCTGTTGCAAATATAGACGTTTTACCTATTATATTGAATCTAATCTTTTAATATATTGTCCACTCTTTCCAGCAGGGTGTCTTTATCAAATGGTTTCATGATGTAATCTGCGAGACCTTCATCTAAAAGTACTTGTTTTCTTTTATCTGATATTTCTAGAACGCTCATAAATGCTACTTTGATGTCGCTGTTTTTCTTTTTGATGCGATTGAATACATCCCATCCACTCATTCCGGGCATCATAATATCTAAGAGCACCAGATCTACTTTTTCTTTCTCAAGCTTTCTTAGACATTCTTCACCACTATACGCAGGTACAACATTATAACCACCAAGCTCCAGAACAGTTCTTGTTAGATCAACTATATCCGGCTCGTTGTCTACAACCATTATCTTCTTCATGTTCTCCTCATCCTTGTTTGTAGTATAGATATAATATATGAATATATAAGTTACGTCATTTTTAAATTAATTTTTTTTATTGTATATAAAGTATAGACTCCGCTATGTAAGTATAGTTTTCCTATGATTGACCAGTCAATTTATAAATAGAGATTTTCATCTGTGTTCATGCCTGAAAAAGGTTGGTATTCGTTGACTGTTAGGTT
>Ga0209979_1002498_pt1 | contig 17499 bp, 19 predicted proteins | sample AnhtaG_FD_183114 | JGI IMG/M metagenome (GOLD analysis project Ga0209979, IMG submission 183114) | Deep subsurface microbial communities from Anholt, Denmark to uncover new lineages of life (NeLLi) - Anholt_01485 metaG (SPAdes) (version 2) | ecosystem: Environmental > Aquatic > Marine > Oceanic...
TTCCTCATCGGTAGCATCACAGGCAAGCTGAAATCCGCCTAGACCCTTAAGAGCCAGGATTTTCCCCACTTTCAGGAGTTGGCCGGCCGCTTTAATGACATCATTACCCTCAATAGGGTTACCGTTCCTATTAACTAGCTTTAAGCCGGGGCCACATTTAGGACAGGCATTGGGCTGGGCATGAAAGCGTCGGTCTAAGGGGTCATCATATTCCCGCTGACACTCGGGGCACATTTCAAACTGGCGCATGGTAGTCTGGGGGCGGTCATAAGGAATGTCCTCGATAATAGTAAATCGGGGACCACAGTTGGTGCAGTTGGTAAAAGGGTAGCCGAAGCGGTGGTCAGTAGGGCAGAAAATCTCCTGCTTACAATCCTCGCAGGTAGCGATATCCGGTGACACTAACTGGTATTCCCCCTCTTGGCTCAGACTTTTCAGAATCTGGAATTCAGCATAACCATTAGGGGGATAAAAAGTAGCCTCGACTCTTTCAATGCGTGCCATAGGAGGGGCTTTCGTTTTAAGGTCAATAAGGAAATTCTCTAAACTTGCTTCGTCTCCCTCTACCTCAATCTCTACATTGCCCGAAGTGTTGCGCACCCAGCCCTTCAAATTGTGGTCCTGAGCCAACCGATAGACAAAGGGTCTGAAGCCAACTCCCTGCACCACACCACGCACACTTATCTTTGCCAGTTTTGTTACTTTGGTCGGCACCATTTACCTTCATACCTGTAACTATCATAAACTAGTTACTTTTTGATATGGTTTGTTATGGGGTAACCCTCTAGCCCCTTAGCCGGTAATCCCGGGGAGGGCGAAATTCCTTAAGAAGCTCTAGCTTACCCTGTTTCCTTAGTCGCTTTCGTATTTAATGTAAGGGGACCCAGCTCGGTGACTTTATCAATAAACCCGTTTACTGCTGGCTGGAATTTGGACGCTTCAGACGCTGAAATCCATTCCATCTTTAATCTTTCGGGCTCTACCCCAAGCTGCGGGAGCATATTTCTAAGTAACATTAGTCTTCGTCTTGCTTTATAGTTACCACTATTATAGTGGCAATCCCCGAGATTACATCCGGCTATCATCACTCCATCGGCGCCACTACTAAAGGCATGTAAAATAAAGGTTGGTTCTACCCTTCCCGAGCACATGGTTTTAATTATCCTAAAACGGGGCTCGGTTGTTAATCTTGAAGTGTCAGCCAGGTTTGCCGCAGCATATGAAGACCAGTTACAACAGAAGACTACAATCTTAGGCTCAAAATCCTTCATAGTTTCTCCTTCTCAATTATCTGCTTTGCAATGAACGGTATCCTTTCTTTTACCTCCTCGGTGCACTCCTCGCCAAAGGTTGAATTATCCTTTATGTTCACCGCATATATGCTGACAAATTTGGGCATCCTGTATCCCAGCCTTTGCCCGAGCCCGAAGGCAGTGGCAATACCTATGCCGTGAGATGAGGAAAAATCCTTAGATGGCTTCAAGTCCTCCAGTTCAAGCTTATAAAGGTCTCCTGGTTTCCCCTTTTCAATTTTTATAGAGTCAATGATGATGAGCTTATTATAGCCGGCTATAAGGTCAAGGAGGGCGATTCCGGCTTCGCTTGTCTCTATTACTTTTAACCTAGCATTTCCCTCTTTGAGCTTCCGAGCAATTTTGATTCCAACTCCATCGTCGGTAAGAATTGGGTTCCCGATGCCTAAGATGAGCGTGTTCATCTTTTACCCTTTACCGTCTTGCCCTGCTCAATCATCTGTTTCATGGTTCCTTTCGCTAAACACCAGTTACTTTGATTAGACGGCAATCACTTCCTTAACCTCGGGTATCTGCTCCTTAAGTATTCGTTCAATCCCGTGCCGTAAGGTCATGGTTGCCATCGGGCAGCCAGCACAGGCACCTTTGAGTTTTAGTCTAACTATTCCCTCATTCACATCTACCAGTTCGACGTCACCCCCATCTGCCTGTAAAGCAGGCCTTACTTGAGCTAAAACTGCCTCTACTTTCTCCTTCACAACTTACTCCTTATCCACTGAATTATAATGATGCGTAAGCATCAGCTACGGTTTCTACAAACCTATCTTTGATAATTATTGCTCCAGCCGGACAGGTAGCTGTACATAGACCACACCGCTTGCACTTGAGGTCATCTATGACTGCGACCAGCCCTTCGTCAGATTTTTCCAGTCGGGCGGCATCATAAGGACATACAGTAGCGCAAACTCCGCAGCCGCTACATAAATCTTTATTAACTTCAATTTCTGCTATCTCGGGCTGGAGTTCCAATACCACACACCCTTTACAGCTCTTACACGGGCCGCAACAGAGACACCTTCTGGCCTCTTGCACCGCCTCCTCCAGAGTGAATCCCTTCTCAAAGGGGTCGAAATTTAACCTTTCTTCCACCGGTGCCCATATGAGTTCAGGCTGAGGCTTATAATCCATAAGCTTCGGGATAGCGGCACCTTCATACTCCTTTTCCCTCCCCACCCTAAGGTCCTCACCCTTCAGGTAGCGGTCTATAGACTCGGCGGCTATCATCCCATCTCTCATCGCCTCGGCGGCAAAACCTACACGCCTCACGTCACCACCGATAAAAATCCCCTCTTTGCGATTGCTCATCAGGGTAAGCTGGTCAACATCAAGTCTGCCCCTCTCGTCCAGCAGATTCTCCTGCTGGAAAAATGCCCGCTCTGGGCCCTGCCCTATGGTGACCAACAGCACATCACCCTCAAGGTATATCACATCACTTCGGTCGAATCTGGGATTAAATCTACCATCTTCATCAAAGACCGATGTGCATCGTGGGCACTTGATTTTTTTGAACTTTCCACCCTCTCCTATTATCTCCTCCTCACCTCGGGAATAGATTATTTTGAGTCCTTCTTCGGTGGCACCTTCAATTTCCTCTACATCAGCCGGTATACCATCCTTGGAGGATTTATCTTCATTCTCCAAGCAGACAAGAGAAATATCCCCGCCAAGCCGTCGGGCAGTCCTGGCCACATCAAAAGCTACATTACCACCCCCCACTACCACCACTCTCTTACCCTGAAAGAGCTGAGGGTAAACCTTGCCTTGGTTCACATCAAAGAGGAGATTCAACCCGAACATGACTCCCTCCAGGTTGGCTCCGTCTACTAATTCCCGACCGAAAGTAAGAGGTCGGGGAGCCGGAGTGCCGGTAGCTACGAATACAGCTCGGTAACCCTCATTTTTAAGGTCAGCTAGCGTCTTCCCATCATTGCCCATTTCTACTCCGAATTTGACTTCTGCATGAGCAATCCTTACCAGATTATTCAAGGTAGTATCCAATATATTCTTGGGAAGACGATATTGAGGGATATATCTCAGAGCACCCCCTAGCTCAGAGCCTCTTTCCAGGATGGAAACTCGGTAGCCATTTTTACTCAGTATGTAAGCACACATTAAGCTACCGGGCCCTCCTCCAATCACAGCTACCTTTTCTTTGGTAGGGGAGGGCAGTGGGGGTTTGGTATCTAGATACGAAAGGTAATAATCGGTGAGGAATCGCTTGAGCATTTTTCTTCTCACCGCCCCGGTCTGGTCTTTGTAATTACACTCCTTTTCACAAAGCCCGCAAATATAGCTGCATATCGGGAATAAAGGATTTTTCTCATAACTTTCATTACCTATATCTATTATCTGGTTGGTAGCTTCCTGAGTATCCAGAGGAAGGAGAGAAATCATAGCATTAGTGCGCTGAATATCCTCTCCAATGGGGCAAGCTATCTGACAGGGAGGCAAATATACCTTCCCGCTGGCTTCATCAATTACTTCTTCAACCTGAGCCTTTTCCTCCTGAGAAATATCCTTGGCCATATCACCCCCTAATTTACTTCCTAATATTCGCGTTCTCTCTGGTTCTCCTCCCTACCCTCTTTTAAGCTTCTTTACTAAATCTCCTTTGGCGTCATATACATTGACCTCAAGAGGCATTCTCCCTGGAAGTGAATGGGTGGCACAAGCCATACAAGGGTCATAGGCTCTAAATGCCATCTCAACCATATTGAGAATTCCATCGGGAACCTCTCCGTTCTTTATGAGTGATTTGGCTGCTTTCTCAATCGACATGTTAATGGCAGCCGAGTTATTCTGCGTGGCTACAATCAAATTGACTCCGGTGAGGATTCCCCTGTCATCAGTTTGGTAGTGATGGATGAGGGTTCCTCTTGGTGCCTCCACTACCCCTATGCCCTCTTTTGGAGTTTCAGTAGGTAGATTTACAATATCGGGAGAGGTAAGTTCAGGGTCACGGGCAAGCTCCAAGACCCGCTCCGAGGCATAAAGCGCCTCAACAAGTCGAGCCCAGTGAAAAGCCAGGGTACTATGAACTGGCTTGCCACCTAAGACTTGATACATCTTTTCATAGGCTCCCTGAGCCAGCGGTGTCGCCATTCCATCAGACACATTCAGTCGAGACAGTGGTGCTACCCTGAAAACACCACTGTCTTTCCCATCGACAAATCCCTTCCAGCCTACATTCTTGAGATAGGAGAACCTCACATAGGTCCAGGGCTCAACATGCTCCCTAATGTGGTCAAGATATTCCTGAGGCTTAAACTTGGCAAACTCTTTGCCATCCGGGTCAACCACTCTTATCTTGCCATCGTAAAAGTTTACCTTGTTATTCTCATCTACCAACCCCATATAATATGTCCTGTGCTTGTAGATATCTCCTGTAACCAGGTCAACATATTCCTTATTTTTAAGCACTACATCATCAAAAAGCCCGAGGGCAGCCTTGCAGAACTCCACCCCATATTCCCCGGCCTCTATGATTGTCTGCCTTTCCTCCTCATTAATTCCCTTTGATACCCCTCCGGGCAAACCACAGGAAGGCATTACCGGCTTCCCCCCGATTATTCTCAGCACATTCCTCATCCTTTTTCTCATTTCTATTACTTTCCCGCCAGTTTCCATCCCAACCTTGGCAATAACCCCCAGAATATTCCTTTCTCCGGCAGGAGCTTGCGGACCAACAACAAAGTCAGGACTACCAAGGAAGAAGAAGTGCAATATATGGTCTTCAGCCTGGAAGGCATTGTACATCAGCTCTCTTATCTTTTTCGCTGTCGGGGTTGGCTCAACCTTAAAGAGGTCATCAAGGGCTTTGGTTGATGCCATGTGGTGAGCGGTAGGGCACACCCCACATATCATGGTGGTTATTCTTGGCATCTCCTCGGCTGGTCTTCCCTCACAGAACTTCTCAAACCCACGAAGCTCGGGAATCTGAAGGTAAGCCCTCTCACAATTTCCTCCGTCATTAAGGAATATTTCTATCTTTCCATGCCCCTCAAGCCTGGTTATGGGGTCTATCGTTATCTTTCTCACTCTGTCCTCCTATTCCATTCTCCTTCTTCTAAGAAGAGAGGCAGGCAGGCTAAATCTGTAGAATGTTCCGGCTGGGTCCACAATCCCATCAATTAGTTTTTGGACATCTTCCTCAGTCATCCTCTCTTCACCTTCAAGTCCCAATATAGAGACAATCGCTGAAAGCCCTTTGGCTCCCTGGTCTACAACCCCGTCTACAGGACCAAAGCAACCCCGACATGGCATATTAGCTTTGATGCATGTTTCTCCACATCCCGAACGAGTAAAAGGACCGTGACAAATTAGCCCTTGCTCAAGGAAACATTTCTCGGGGTCGATTTTGATCTCATAGGGCCTCTTTATTTCCTTTATTGATATCTTCTCTGGTTTTGTTTCATTCCGCGGGCAGGTATCACACAAAGCTTTGTCAGGAGCAAGAACCGCCCCTTTCTCCGGCAGGTTGCCGGTGAGAATAGCATTTATGGCATTCATTACTAAATCAGGCGGTGGTGGACATCCGGGGAGGTAATAATCCACGGGGATGACCTGGTCTAAAGTCTTCACCGTATCCCAGAATTCCGGCAAGGTAAGCTCGCCGATATCAACAGCTACCTTCTCTTGCGGGGTAGTTCCCCCTGGATTTTCCACAGACGGGACCTCTTTATAAACCCTTTGGAAAATGGTATCCCTCGTCCAGAAGTTCCCCAGCCCGGGTATCCCGCCTATGTGAGCGCAAGAGCCAAAGGCAACTACAAGGCCAGATTTCGCTCTCAACAGCTTTACCATCTCCTCCTGCTCTTCCGTTCTTACCGCACCATTTATAAAGCTCACCGCTATCTCACCATCGCCTAAAGACTCAATATCCTTCCTCTTAAAATCCAACGCTACGGGATAGAGGACAATATCCACAGCATCAGCCACCTTTAATAAATCCTCATTAAGGTCAACGACCGTTTCCTCGCACCCACCGCATGAAGCGCACCAATAAAAAGCGACCTTTGGTTTAGCCACCTTTACCCCCTTTCTTTCTTAGCTGGCTGGAACCCAGCCTTCTTATCTCCTCGGTGAAATCAGCAGTTGCCTGAACAGACCTGGGCATGTTGACCGCCGAGATTCGCTCCAATCTTATTCTTTCTGGCGCTATGCCAACACAGGAAAGTATCGCTTTAAGACAAGCTACATTGTATGAGGCGCTTAAATTTCCAGTGTGATGAGAGCAAGCTTCGGAGTAATAAGGGCAAGCAACAATTAACCCCTCATCAGCCCTCTTAATGAAGGCCTCCAAAATAAAGTCCAATCTGTAGCATTCGTTAATTCTAACGAATTTTAGCATTATAGCTTAAAGCTGTCAATCTTGCTGCCAACTATTGGACACGGCAAGCTTTAGCATGCCTTGGGGGGTTACCTCAACTGCTACGCCTGTTAAATTCCTTCAGGGAGCGAGGTTGATAAGCAACCCTACCATAGTACTCTTGGCAAAAGGCACACCATTAGGTTAGTATTGTATAGTATTTAATTACTACTGACTCGGGGAGTAGCTCTTGAGAGAACGAATAGCTAACCTGACTTCCAATATCCTGAATCCCTTCCTGGTCAGTCTTGTATTAATCCTATTGCTTTCATTTAAGTCGACATCCAGTGCAGTTGATGCCGTTAAATGGTCGCTGATTTCAATAGCCGTTAGTATCTTGCCGGTTTTTTTGGTTATTATTTATCTTGTTCGCAAACAGAAGCTTGAAAGTCCCTTCATCAATGTGCGTAAGCAACGGACTAAGATTTATTTGTTGGCAGGTGTTTTCGCTGGCGTTGGCTGCATCATTTTTCCTTACCTTGAGGCACCACCAACGCTGAGAGCCACATTTGTAGCTGGACTTTCGGCGGTAGTCGTATTTATGTGTGTAAATCTCTTGTGGAAGATAAGCCTTCATACCGCTCTGGTAACTGCTTCAGTAACAGTATTGATTATTTTGTATGGTTCTATGGCTGCGGTAGCTGTAGTGCTGGTTCCTTTAATAGCCTGGTCAAGGATAGAATTGAAGCATCACTCACCAGCTCAGGTGGCGGCTGGTGCTCTTCTAGCCGCTTTAATTGTAGTTGTGGTGTTTTATCTTTTTGGTCTGGTTTAAGCTGTGTATTTCACATGTTTCAACGACTAGGGTTTTGGGAGTATTTGGCACGCGTTGAAAAAAAACTGGCTCCCCGGGTAGGACTCAAACCTACAACCTAGCGGTTGTATGACTGGTATTGTACTCAGGGGAGACACGGCCAAGTATTCTATTATGAGGTCGTTAGTGCGACGTATGACACTGGTGGCGTTTTTGAATCGTCTAGTTTGAGCACAAATGTTTCCGGATAATCCTTAATGAGCGACTGTAACTTTTGGTGCCCAAATGTCCGGGGATCGAATGCCGGATCCAATCGCCGAAGAGCATCACCCATCCACGATAGATGAATCCACTCTTCTTCCTTAGCAGCCATCTCGAACCCTTGGAGAAGAAGGGGTAGAGGGTCAAGTACACCGGTCCTTTCTTCCTTTTTCGTTTTCTTCCTTAGTTTCTTTTTTGGTTCCTTAGCTATGGTCAGGTTTTCACAGTATATGAACTGGTTACAGGCGTTGGTGAAGGCTTCTGGAGTCTTCCTCTCTCCAACTCCAATAACGAAAAGTCCCTCCTCCCTGATTCTTGTTGCCAGCCGTGTGTAGTCACTATCACTAGCGACGATGCAGAAGCCGTCAACATCGTTAGTGTGGAGTAGATCCATCGCATCAATTATCATTGCGCTATCTGTGGCGTTCTTGCCGACCGTATATCTAAACTGCTGAATGGGCTGAATAGCATATTTGTGAAGCGATTCCTTCCAGCTATTCATGCTTGTGGTGGTCCAGTCTCCATATATCCGCTTAATCGTTATCAGCCCGACTTTGCTGACTTCTGCTAATATTTGGGGAAGAAGGGATGCCTGAGCATTATCTCCGTCAATCAAGACGGCAAACCTCTGTTGCTCGGATTGTTCACCCACTTTGCACCTCCTTGCCTATTGATTGATATCTAACTAATGATTATACAGCAAAAGCCACTGTATAGCATCCTAAGATATGCCAGTAAATTCAGCCTATACCGCTTACAAATCCCCTGTTTCGCGGCGTGGGGCTTGTGGGGATCACTTAAGATATAGAGCGGATTACCCAGCATTTAGCCACTTGGGTGATTTCCTCTAATATTGACAGTAATAAAGTGCAGTGCTAACCTTAGCCTACGATTGAAACCTTAACATGAAGAATAGATGGAAGGATAATCATGAGTGCTCAAGAAGATAACATGGAAATCCTGTCTACTATTGCCTTTGGCAAATTAAAAACACAAATTAGTAGTATTGATGGACTTGATAATAAAATTGGAGTTATGTTTGGACTAACTAACGGTCTTCTTATTGGGCTTCTAGGTTTTGTCGGATTTATTGAAAAACCAATTCAATGCACAATTATATATCTTATTTATACCTCCTTCGCCACTTATCTCTTATCCATGGTGTTGCTAGTATATTCCTATCTTATTCGCCGTTGGAATTTTCGCCCAAATCTCTCTGCACTTAAAGAAATATGTACTGATGAGCAATACAATGGATTTCCTCAAATAATCAGAGGGTGGGTAGCAGAACAATGTATGGAGGCCTACGATTACAATAACATCAGAATCGTACAGAAAAGAAGACTAACCTTTCGGGCACTTGCCTTTGTTCTAGTACAAACAATTCTGCTGATTGTAATTGCTACGATGGTGGCGCTTGGTTAAGCCTACTCCCGTGGTGGAGGTGTTGGCCTAGGCTTAGGTGGATACCCTTTCTCAATCCAATCTGGTGGACCATGTGGTGGCTTCGGTGGTGTCCTGGGTGGTGTTGGTGGTGGCGTTGGTGGTTCATCCCTGAACCTTGGATTCAATTCACCTAAACTCTTAATGTATGTCATGTAACCACCTCCTTATAAAGCCATATTTCGTTTCTTGCTCAATATGAAGAAAATAATTACTTCTAATATATAGCTATTATATCACATCACTGAGAATTCAATAACAGATATTACACGGGGTGTTTAGAAATAAAACTTGGCTCCCCGGGTAGGACTCGAACCTACAACCTAGCGGTTAACAGCCGCCCACTCTACCATTGAGCTACCGAGGAACACTGTGGCTGGCCACTCTGGACAGTTCCCGAACTTTCATTCGAGAAGAAACAGCTTATTCCACTTCTACAACAGCTACTCTTATCCTATCCGAGTCCAGCAGTATAAGTTTATTATATCCAAGAGTGTTCGTCAAACAACTAAAGCTTCAGGTTGACCATTCCGAAGGACTGTACAATCAGCATCAATATCTCGAGTTGAGATTTTAGTTAGCTAACGAAATTCCTGTTATACCGGTTTGACAAACTGTCCCCCTATTCCTTAGTATGCTAGTAGCCACTTGCCTTTGACGAAGCATATTTAGACCTTGCAACTTTGAATCGCAAACCGGGGCACGATCACTCCAGAGATTTTGTGAAAAGGAGGTGAGGCGTCATAACGCTTAAAGAAAAGATTAATAAAGGTATTGTCCTGGCTGCTGGTGATGGTGACCGCCTGGGCTCTCTGACTGTCACCTGTCCAAAGGTTCTGTTGCCAGTGAGTGGTAAGGAACAATTAATAAGGTGCCCTATTGAGGCGTTGGCAGCCGCAGGGGTTTGTGACATAGCCATTGTGGTTGGTTACTTAGGGGACAAGGTAATAGAGGCGCTGGGCAATGGCAGCGACTTTGGTGTAAGGCTGCAATATATCTACAACTCTGATTATCCAGTGTGATTTTGATGGCACTATTATCAGAAACAATCTCAGTGTTCTGCTTAGAGAAAAATATGCTTGCGGTGATTGGCAAAAGATTGATTCAGACTATCTTCACGGCCATCTAACTGTTGAACAGAGCAACAAACTACAGTTTGCACTCATTAAAGAACCTAAGGAGAGACTGCAAGAGTTCGTTCGCCAGCACATTGAGCTAAGACCAGGCTTTGTACAGTTTGTCAGGTATTGTCAGGAGAGCGCTATCCCTTTTGCTATCGTTAGTAGTGGACTGGATTTTTACATTGAACCTGTATTAGTAGAGATTGGCATGCCGGATTTAGAATTACACTGTGGGCGAACCTCCTTCAGCCGCGATGGCATTGACGTATCCTACTATGATCCTGAGGGTAACGTCCTCAACCACGGATTCAAGAAAAGGTATTTGACTTGGCTTAAAAAACGAGGGGAGAATATCATTTATTTAGGGGATGGGCTTTCTGACTTGGAGGCAGCACGCCAGGCTGACCATGTATTTGCTACGGGCCATCTGCTGGATTTGCTCAACACACATTCAATTGCCCGCAGCGCTTTTTCTGATTTTTACGATTTATTACATCAGGTTCGCCTTCTTTGATACTTCAGTGCTATGCGGACCGGTTTTACTCACATTTCCCCACCCAAATAGCTTTATGATGGAGTTTTGGGGAAATCAACCTCGGGCAAAAAGCTACACAAGCCATTAGTTGATGAAGCCACTTTTTCTGGAGTCTCGTGAAGTACTTAAAGAACATGATAAACATAGGCAGCATACTCGTCGGCATAAGTATCTCCTGAAAGGGTTGGTTCATTCGCTGGATGCTGATAGTTCATGCTGGGCGGAGACAAACCCAAAGAAAAATATCAGCTATTATCGCAGTCGTGCTAAGGTCAATGGATCGCAGGTTTACTATAATGCCAGCAACATTGATTCCCAGCTTCTAGATATTGTAAGGGATATTACTATTAGTGATGGCCTTAAGCAAGAACTACGGAATGATCTTCAGAATTGGTTCAACGACGAAGGAAAAAGTAATGACGAGCTAAAGCAAGCAGAGGCAAGGCTGGCTAAGCTTAGAAGAATGGAGAAAAACTTACAACAGCTAATGCTGGAGGAGGAAATCACTCTTGCAGACTTCAAAGAGCACAGAATCAAGATTGAAGCAGAGAGGGCAAGATTACAAAACATTGTAGATGCCATAAAGCAAAGGCAACATCTAATAAAAGCTGACTTTGAGGTTGCCCTGCAACTGGCTACTGAACTAGATTTCCTTTTTGAGAAAGGGAATTTTGACGAAAAGCGATTGCTTTGTGAGACAGTGTTTAAGCGCGTTTATCTGAAAGAAGGCAAAGTGTCAGAGGTAGAACTAAACGCCCCTTTTGGCCTAATCGCCTCTAAAACTAAAGGTTCGGGAACAGTCCTAAATGGCTGCCGAGCCTGGATTCGAACCAGGGCTAGGGGATCCAAAGTCCCCCGTGCTACCACTACACAACTCGGCATTCTATCTCACAAATTATAAGTCTTTTTGTAAGAATTTTTCTCGTGGTGCCGAAGGTCGGGCTCGAACCGACATGAAGGTTACCCTTCAACAGTTTTTGAGACTGTCGCGTCTACCTATTCCGCCACTTCGGCTTATTTAAGTGGAGCGCAGGATGAGATTCCAAATCGCTACTCCCTCCTTGGCAAGCAGATGCTCTGCCACTAAGCCACTTCCGCTTTTTAACTTGGTGCCGAGGCCCAGAATCGAACTGGGGACACGCGGATTTTCAGTCCGCTGCTCTACCGACTGAGCTACCTCGGCACCAGAAATATTGTAGCTGTTACCAATATGAGTGTCAAGCAACCTTACCCCTCCTATCCTCTCCCCAAAGGCGAATAAACACTCTTTACAGGCTTATCTTGTTAGCCAGAAGGGTGATATACTGAGTCAATATTGATAAAACCATTAAATACTGATACGAGCGGCAAGAGAATCTGGGGTCTTAACCCTAATGTGTTCTTTCTGGGTATGGTCAGCCTGCTGACTGACATCTCAAGCGAGATGATTTTTACCCTTGTCCCCCTCTTTTTATCTAATGTGCTGAAGACACCATTTACTGTCATCGGTCTTATCGGTGGGTTATCGGAAAGTGTTGATGCTATCTTCAGGATATTTAGTGGCTGGATTAGCGACAAAGTGGGTAAACGTAAGCCTCTGGCAGTATTAGGCTACAGCATTTCTACTATAGCCAAGCCCTTTATGTACCTGGCTACTAGCTGGGGGGCAGTGCTGGGGATTAGGTTTAGCGACCGGATTGGTAAAGGTGTTCGCAGTTCATCACGTGATGCCCTGATTGCCGATTCTGTCTCCGCCGGAGAGAGAGGCAAGGGCTTTGGCTTGCACCGGGCTATGGATACACTTGGGGCTGTCCTGGGGCTGGCTATAGCCGCCATTATTATATACCTCGTCCAGGGTGGAGGCTTGCAGCTTAGTCGGGGAACCTATCAATGGATAATATTAGTAGGCGTTGTGCCAGCAGTGCTGGCGGTATTGGTGCTAGTGATTTTTGTGCATGAGAAGGGGAGAAAACTCCCACTAGGTAGTAGCTCTCGCTCTGGATTGAACTTAAGTAGACTAACGGCGGGCTTTGATACCCGTTTCAAGGTATTTTTGGCTATTATGGCTATATTTACCCTGGGCAATTCCAGCGATTTCTTCGTGATACTGCGGGCACAGAATCTGGAGATATCCCTTATTCAAGTGGTATTAATGCTTGTTCTGCTTAATGTTATCGAGGCAGCTGTTTCCTTGCCGGCGGGTATGCTGTCAGATAGGCTGGGCAGAAAGCGGGTTATCACTCTGGGCTGGTTTATTTATGCGTTGGTCTATCTTGGATTTGCCCTGGCTTCAAGCCCGTGGCAGATATGGCTGCTTTTTGCCTGTTATGGAATCTACTATGGAATAGTAGAAGGGGTAGCACGGGCTTTCGTCGCCGACTTAGTAACTGAAGATAAGAGAGGCACCGCCTATGGGCTGTATCACGGGGTAGTTGGCATTACCCTTTTACCGGCCAGCCTGCTCGCTGGCTGGCTGTGGCAGACTTATAGCCCGGCGGCTCCCTTTTACCTTGGTGCCGCTCTTGCCTTCCTGGCTATGCTGGGTATGATGGGGCTGATTAGGGAGTAGAGTCTATACAATAGCTATCAATTCCCAATAACCTAACAGAGTATTGACAGCAATAATAATAAGAACTACAATCTAGCCAAGAAACTTTGTTTGTCTTTCGGTATTAACGTTAAAAAGGGAGGTTATGAGAAATGAAAAGGTTATTTTTAGTTTCACTCGCTATTGTTCTGGTAATGAGCCTTGGTATTGCGATGTTTCCAATCCAGTCGGTAGAGGCAGGGCAAGACGGAGGACGTGTCTTCAATATTACTGCAAAAGGGCAAGGTGATTATACGATTAGGATTTACCCGAGCCCACCAACGAACGGGACAGGTGAATTTTCTATCAGCGTACATGGCCAAGCAAAGAGTAAGCAGCCATTGGGGCATGGGTATGGGTATCCCCCCCAAGCTGAAGTGGGAGGTCATATAAGTGGTTCATTTGATGGCCATAAAATCAACGTAGGCTTGCAGGGGAATCAAGTTGAATTTGATTGCTCTCATCTTGGTCATCCGCTAAATCTTATTCATGTTTTCGGCTTAAGACTAAGAGGTAACTATGATGGCAACGCGATTAAGACTGGCGGGTCGAATCATGTTTGGGTATACGGCGACGAGGGCAGCAGAACAATTGAGGCCCTTTTATATCACGCTGACATAGGTGGATACCTTTACATCTATGTATCTGAGGCTACAGCAGATACCTTCAAAGTCAACATACATGAGGTTGGCAATTAACGAGCATATGCTTGTTTTAACATTCATCAAGTCGTAATCGCTGAATAGAGCTTTAAGCTATCCTCAAACCTTAGAGACTTCTTACCCCAGCACTATATTATCTATCAGCCTCGTCTTGCCGATTCTGACTGCCAGTGAGACTAAAGCCGGGGGTTTTACCGTATCCATTTCGTCCAGGGTCTCAGTATCAGCTATGGAGACATAGTCAATATCTGCCAGCGGCTGTTTTTGAATAAGGGCTTTCATTTCTCGGCGTATGTGGTCGGCATCTTTCTCACCCTGCGACCACAATTGCTGAGCCAGGCTGAGTGCCTGATAGAGGACTAATGCTGCCCGGCGCTCCTCGGGATTGAGATAGATATTACGGCTGCTCATAGCCAGTCCGTCAGGCTCGCGCACTGTGGGGACGGTAACTATTTCCAGGTTCATATTAAGGTCGGCTACCATCTTTTTGATAACCAGTAATTGCTGAGCATCTTTCTGTCCGAAGTAGGCTCTGGTTGGCTCTACAATGCTAAATAGCTTGGTAACAACCGTGGTAACCCCCCTGAAATGACCGGGGCGGGCAGCCCCCTCCAGTCGTTCGGTAACTTTATCAACCTCTACCCAGCTGTTGAACTGCGGCGGGTACATCTCGGCTACCGAAGGCATAAAGACAATATCAGTTTTTTCCTTTTCTAATATAGCCAGGTCAAGCACATGGTCACGGGGGTATTTCTCGTAGTCCTCCTGTAGACCGAACTGGGTTGGATTGACAAATATGCTGACTAATACTGATGAGTTCTCGGCTCTGGCTTGCCTGACTAGAGCCAGGTGCCCTTCGTGGAGATAGCCCATAGTGGGAACAAAGCCAACCGGCTTGGTGAGCCGCCGTCTTAACTCCCTCATCTCATCTATTTTTTCAACGACTTTCATAGGTGGTCTCTGGTGGGGTAGGGAATATAAGCCCGTTTACTTTAGCCCGGCTAATATGCTTTCATCCATAGAGAAGCTCTGCTTGTCAGTGGGAAAGGTACCAGCTTTTACCTCATTGTAATACTCAGTAATGGCACTTGACATAATATCAGCAAGCTTAGTATATTGCTTGGTATGCTTGGGGACAAAGTCAGTATATGAACCCAGAATGTCGTTTATAATCTGAATCTGACCATCGCAACCTATGCCAGCCCCGATGCCGATAGTAGGGACGCTTATTTTCTGGGTAATAAGGGTGGCCAGTGGGGTAGGGACGGTTTCCAGGACGATGCCAAAGACTCCCGCCTCTTCCAGTGCCTGAGCGTCTTTAAGCATCTTGACCGCTGCCTCGGGAGTCCTACCCTGTATCTTATAGCCGCCAAATTGGAGGATTGACTGCGGGGTAAGTCCGATATGACCCATAACCGGGATACCGCATTCCACAATCCGCCTTACCTTTTCGGCTACGGTTACACCGCCTTCAAGCTTAATCGCCTGGGCTCCAGCCTCCTGAATGAAACGGGCCGCATTCTTGAGCGCTTCCTCAACGCTAGTGTGATAGGTCATGAATGGCATATCGCCGACTACCAGCGCCTTTTTGGTACCTCTAACTACGGCTTTGGTATGGTGTAAGCACTCCTCTATAGTTACCGGAATAGTCGATTCGTAACCCAGGACTACCATACCCAGGCTATCTCCGACCAGAATCAGTGGTATGCCTACCTCATCAACTATCTTAGCTGTGGAGTAGTCGTAAGCGGTGAGCATAACAATCTTCTCACCCTTTCGCTTCATATCTTTTATCTGGTTTATAGTAGTGCGCATTTGTCTCCTCCTTAAATTATATAGCCTTAGCTGCTTGTTTGGTTTCAGTGATAGCGTTGTTGGCATCAACATATACCAGCTTGGGTATAAAATTGTGGGCTTCGTCATCATCAACATAGCAGTAGGAGAGTATGATAATAATATCTCCTTTGATGGCTAATCTAGCTGCCGCCCCATTCAGACAGATTTCACCGCTGTTCCTTTTCCCCTCAATAGCATAGGAAGTGAAACGAGCACCATTATTAAGATTTAGCACCTCCACCTGTTCGAAGGGGAGGATATCAACTTCTTCCATGAGTTTCTGGTCAATAGTGATGCTGCCTTCATAATTAATGTTGGTTTCGGTAACATGGGCTCGGTGGATTTTACTTTTAAGCATAGTCCTCATTAAACTTCTCCCCTCGATTTTTATTTAGCTGGGTTACTTTAATATAGCCTGTAGCTCCTCAGCCTGGTGTTGATTTATTCTCCCCTTGGCCAGAGCAATGGGGATAGTCTGGAGACCAAGCTCCTGATAGGTGGAGAGCAAGGCGGGAGCTACTTTTTGTAAAGCGTCAAGATGCTTCTTAATAGTCTTGATATCACCACGGGCGATTGGTCCGGTGAGACATTGGGGTATGCCAACGGTATCAATATTGTGAATCGTACCACGTATCAGCGGGAGTAGTGCCTGAGTAGCTTGAGATTGTGGAATATTAAAGCTTTGCCACAGGTCAGTAGCTAGCTTAACTAAGGTTACCAGGTAATTGCAGGCAATGACGGCGGCAGCATGATAAGCTACCTTATCGTTTGCCTTCAGCTCTATCCAGTGACCATCAAGGGTGGTAGCCATATCCTTAAGCGTGCTTAGTAAGGGCTCCTCAGCTTCCACGGCAAAGGTTGAGCCTGGTATATTTTCTATAGCCTGTTTTACACTGGCGAAGGTTTGCAAGGGATGGAAAGAGCCAACCTGGGCACCTAGTTTTTTAGCTGGTTCCAGAATATCAGTTGACAGAGCACCGCTGCAGTGAACTACACTCTGTCCCCGGTGCCACTGTATTTCAGAGGCTACAGAAGCAATAGCATCATCAGGGGTAGTAATAAAAATAAGCTCAGCAGTATCAGCTACATCCTGGTTATTATTGAAAGCATGGCAACCACTAACTGCCTGTGCCAGCTTTTTGGCTGAGGTCTGGCTTCGGCTGGATACGGCTATCACCTGGTAGCCCTTACTGCTCAGTCTAACCGATAGAGCAGTGCCTACAGTTCCTGCCCCAATAAAGCCTAATTTGAGCATTTTATCTCTTCCCCTGAACCAAATTCATATAAAAAATGCCCTCTCCGATACAGCCAGAGAGGGCATTCAAAATACAACTTTTAATTTTTGCCGTCTCGGTCGTATCCGATCCAAGCGACCACGTTTGTTAATAGTACTTATTTTAAGGAGCTCACCGCCTAACCGGTCGATGGCCAGTAACTTACTATCAATTGTAATTGTATAAAACTAACACCAGTTTGTCAATGGCCTGTATGAGGTAGTTCTACGTCAATAGGTGTGAAACTATTCTGAGTCCATAGACGTAACTAGACTCTTCGGTAAAGCTACGCTATAATTAGAACACTGCCGTGTTAGCCAAGCGTAAGAGGCTCCATGCTGAATTTTGTGGGAAAATGATAAGGTG
>Ga0209979_1002499_pt1 | contig 17493 bp, 15 predicted proteins | sample AnhtaG_FD_183114 | JGI IMG/M metagenome (GOLD analysis project Ga0209979, IMG submission 183114) | Deep subsurface microbial communities from Anholt, Denmark to uncover new lineages of life (NeLLi) - Anholt_01485 metaG (SPAdes) (version 2) | ecosystem: Environmental > Aquatic > Marine > Oceanic...
TTACTGCCGAAGTTCAATATGAACTTAGTGTTCTCAAAGTCCCAATTGTCGTAATGACTTCCCCAGGTAAGCTCGTGGGCCGTCCACTTAGCAGACTCGCAGATGCTGGTGTGGTTGCCTACAGTGCCTGTGCCGTAGGCGGTGAGGAAGTAGTCCTTGACGATCTTGCCGTCGCTGCCCTTCATTCGGCCGTAGTGGAACATGAACTTTTCAGGGTGTCCCTCGTCGCGCAGGGTCTTTAGCCCTTTGACCTTGCGTCCGGCTATCTCGCCTCCATTGATGAGCAGATCCAGCGCATCGTCCCAGGAGATCTTTTGCCACTTTCCTTCCCCGCGCTTACCCACGCGTTTGAGGGGGAAAAGAAGTCGATCAGGGTTGTAAATGACATTGACCCCTGCCTGGCCGCGGGCGCAAAGCTTGCCGTTAGTGCGAGGCAGCTCCGGATTACCCTCGATCTTGACGAGACGCCCATCCTCTACATACCCGATGATCCCATCTCGCGTAACACACTGCCAGCACGCCGAGGGAATGGCCTTACGCTCTTTGCCCGTCTGGGGCGAAAAGTCCCTGCCCCCTTCAGCAAATTTGATGTTGCCCGCCAGGGCTGAACCTGTACTCAGACCGGCCGCGGCGAGCCCTGAGCTGGCCGCGCCAAGCTTTATAAAATCGCGTCGTGTTATATTTGACATTGTTTTTTTCCCTTTCAATATAAATTGACCAATTAGCTCAACGGCAGGGCCTGTCCACCCATCACGATGACATAACGCATAGCCAGAGTTCCGACCAAAACCAGAACCGCAGCAAACACTTGAACATTTTGGCTCGTCCGCTGCCGCGTTAAAACCATCAACGGCAGGACCAAACCAGCAATAAGATAGACCCCTATGAACAGAAAGCCGTAGCCGCCCGACAGAATAATCTCGGCGGCTGCTGCCTTCTCACCACTGCTCCAGGTAAGGGTCAGAACCTCTGTCAGGGCCAGCACTAAATCTACGCCGACCACAACAGCAAGAACTTTGGATAGCGTATGAGTTTGGTCAGGGTCGGCCGAACCCGAGAGAAGCAGCACTACCGCAAGACCAGAGGCGATCGCGGAGACCAGGAATATTACAGGTACCAGTGCTGAGTGCCACAGTATATGCCCGTGCATCTGGTAGAGGAGCATACCTGAGTAGAAACCCACCGCCAGGGCGAACACAAAACCCAGATAGGCTAATGGCCGTGCTATTCCAGCCTTACCTATCACGTGCAAAAACGCGTAGAGTACAGAGATCGCCAGGAAGATGTTAATTACCCACACTCCCCAGGAAGCAACGCTCGAGGGGTTGAAGTAGAAAAACATGTTCAAAAACCGCAGAGGCTTGCCCAGCTCGATAACCAGGCACAGCAAACCCGGCATAAGCAAAAGTGGGGCAGCAATGGCGGCGGTTTTCTCGATTCTCGCATACTTTTCGCCACCAAAAAGCCTCAAGCCGGCCGCAGTCAGAAAGGCACCAGCCCCCAGACCACTCAAGAAGAAGTATATCACTATTAGAGCACCCATTGCTTCGTGATGCTCAATATTGTAAACGATTACCTGGTCCATTTTAGACCTCCTTTCCAATGCGACCCGCCACGCCTGTGTCTGAGGCGATATAAAAAACGCGGGGCTCAGTTCCGAGTTCCGGTTTGAGTACATGGACGGCTTCTCTGGCAACGAGCTTGGCGACTTCACTCTTTGGGTCGTTCAGGTCGCCAAAAATTCGTGCCCTGCCCTGACATGTGTTGACGCACGCGGGGACCGCGCCGTTGTCCACCCGATGCACGCAGAAAGTGCACTTGTCAGCAACTTTCTTTTCGGGGTGTGAGAAGCGGGCATCGAATGGGCAAGCTGCTATACAAAGCTTGCACCCGATACATCGCTCCTCTCGAATCAGCACCACTCCATCGGCCCGCTGGTATGACGCTTTGGTTGGACAAGCCTCTACACACGTCGGGTGGTTACAGTGGTTGCACAAGCGAGGTAGAAAATGACGCTGGGTGTTTGGAAACTTGCCGCGTTCAATCTGCTTGACCCATGACCGCCAGACTCCCAATGGCACATTAAACTCTGACTTGCAGGCCACTGAGCAAGCGTGGCAGCCGACACATCTTCGCAAATCAATCACCATAGCGTAGCGTATATCCTTGTTAGAGGTTTCACCTCTTGCCAGGGCTTTGCCCGCGCCGGCCGAGGCAGCTAACGCTCCCAAGATGCCGACTTTGAGCACTTCACGCCGCCTATGGGGGCGCTCGTGCTCGGCGCTACACTGTCCAACATTATTTTTCTCTCGTTTTTTCATTTCTGTTACCTTTCTATAAAACGTTTACTTTACAACTGACTTATCCTCAATTTCCAATCTATGAGCCAGATGCCTTTGCAATAGACTTAGAAATCTATTTTTGAGACGATACGCAGTAACCACGGAACCAGAAACACTGGCCTTACCGGCAAAGAACGCGGCGTCTGCATCCATCTGGCCTGAAATGACCGCCCAAAGAACCTGTTCGGTAGCTCGAATCTTGACGTCGAAAGGTTCATCGGTGTAAGGGCACACGCGCACGCCTTTTTTGCTCAATTCGATCGTGAACTCGCGCCCGGTGTCTGTGGCACTGAGAACGAGGGTGATGCCCTTAAACTCAGTAACCTGCTTAATGAACTGTGGGTTGCGGTTCATCATCTCGACAAGCTGATTCACTTCAAGGATAATGTCATTACTCGATAAGTTCCGGCGCCAATCCTCCCTGGCAAAGTTGTTAGCATCATAATGGCGCCGGTTTGATTCCTTCTGCAGCCGCCCATCGGGAAGTACGCAGGACCGGGAACGAATCTCTGTGCTTGCCGGCGGCATGTTCGGCGATTCATAAATCCACCCAGCTTTTCCAAGAAACCATCCATTGCAAAGCCCCGTGGGAGAAATCGCCTTCAACTCTTCGGCGGCATCCCGACAATCCCTGCGATACTCCAGCACATCCCGATAGATACGCACGATACGGCCAGTATGATTCCACTGAGGCAGGACCCGCACAATATTGACACCCGCCTTGGCCAGTTGCGGGAGATATTCTACTAAGCAGTAGGTCGCAGCCGAGAGTGTTTGTGGACCCTCGATGCGAAACAGGGGCCGGTCGCCTGCCTCCAATACCATTCCTTCGGGATAACGCCGGCAAAGCTCTCCACATCCGTCGCCATTGCGCCCGAGTGAGCGTGCCGTCTGGCAAGCGGCGGATATCGCGATTGGTATGTGTCCGTGCACAACAACCTCTGTGTCCACTGTGCACCTCTTCGCAATGATGGCAACTGATTGAAAGCCAAGCTCAGGATGTAACACTATTCTCTTGACCTTACGTTCTGCCAGAATATCTGCAGCAGCTGAGTTATATACGTTAAGAAATATACCCGTTACGGCCGGGTAACGCCGGGCGAACCCAAGGAATGCAGGGCTGTTGATCTCTATGCGCTGGACCCGTTGTGCAAGGTCTCTGAAGGCGCGATATTGCTTTTCATCTGTTACAAGGGTCAACGAGGATGCATACACCTCCTTGCCGGCTCGTGTAAACTCGTCGCATATCCTACCCAAGAAATCAGGCGAAAAACATGAACGACACCCACAAATTGTCTCTCCCAGATATACGTAATCGGCGGGACTTTGAGCCAGCTCACGATAGAAGCTCTCAATCTTGTTTCTGCCCCAATGTGACGGGGCGGGGCCAACAGATATTTTCAATGTCCTAACCTCCGCTCAGAGTTCCCAATGAGCTGGCTATTCCTTCCAAGACCGACTCCAACGCCACGTTTTCACTTTTCCGGTGGTCAAAACTCTCACTTCGGTTAAGTGCGTCGATAGCCTCACGCCAGATGCTTGTAACCAATCGGACGTACACGGCAGACCTCTGTCTGCCTTCAATTTTCACAATGTCCACGCCAGCTGCTACAAGTTCGGGCAATAAGGGCAAAGCGTTAAGGCAGCAGGGTTCCTGGAAAGTATGCAACCGGCGACCTACAACAGGATTATAATACTTTCCTTTACACGGCGTTGGATACGTACGCTCCTGTGTGGCAACAAACTTGTTGATTGTTATACCATTAAGCTCGAGCGTCATGTGACCCCCTTTGGTCTCTTCAAACCGCACAAATTCTGCTGGCGCACATGCCCCGATGCTGTGGGCGCTGGTTCCAGTGATAAAGGACGACAAGCAGCACCTACCGTCATAGTTGGCGCACAAAACACCGAAGACCATCACTTCCAGGAGTACATCTGTTTGTTGGCGCAGAGCGGCAATTTGCTCAAGCGAAAGCACTCTGGGAATTATGATGCAGCTTACACCAAACTCTTCACGGTAAAAACGAACAGCCCCGGGATCGGCCGCTCCTGCCACACAGCTAAGGTGAATATCCAGGCGTGGGTGTCTGCTTCGAGCATACTCGAGCACCGCCAAATCCGCCACTATAACGGCATCGGCACCAATATCGTCGGCATCGTCAACAGCCCGAAAGCACTCTTCTAACTGATGATCCATTGGATATGTATTCACGGTTACATAAACTCTTATACCGTGTCGGTGGGCATACTGCACTGCCTTCGATGCTTCCTCGACAGAAAAGTTCAGCCCCGGTAAGTTTCGCAGGTTCGTTGGCGATCGGAATCCGATATACACCGAATCAGCCCCGGCATCCACTGCTGCCATCAGAGATGGCAGATTACCGGCAGGCACATTCAGTTGAATCTTGCTCTTGTGAGTCATGCGTTGTTCCAGCTACGGGTAAAGTAAACGAAAATGTCGTTCCCTTGCCCTGCTCACTTTCAACCCAGATCCTTCCACTGTGGGCATTGAGAATCTGCCTGACGATTGACAGTCCCAGTCCGGTCCCTTCCATGGCCTCAGCCTTGACATTGTCAGCGCGGTAGAACTCCTCGAAAATGTTCAGGATTGCCTCGGCAGGGATTCCCACGCCATTGTCTTGCACTTTCACCAAAACCTCATCGCCCGTATTCGACGCGCTGAGCTCCACTCGTCCGCCTACGGGTGTGTATTTGACTGAGTTTGTCACGAGGTTACTAAAAAGCTCGTAGATTGCATCTGCATTGCCGTAAACCGCCGGCAAGGCGGCTGGGAGTTTCTGCTCCAGAGTCAGGTCCTTTTCTGCCGCGCGCATCTGCAATCCCTCGAACACCTGGTTGATTATTTCCGGCAATTCGACCGCAGTCTTCGGAATCTTTTTTGCGGCCTTGATCCTCGAAAGGCTAAGCAAGTCCCTGATCAAATGCCCAAGATACTCGCTTTTGTGCTGGGCCCTCAGGACCATGTCCAGAGCTTTCTCAGGGATCGGACCGGTCAGTCCCAGGGTCACCAATTTCAGACAGCTCGTGATCATGCCTGTCGGCTCAGCCAGATCATGGGCCACCCTCATGACATATTGCGATTTTATGCGATCCTGCTCAGCGAGCACTGCATTCGCCTGCGCCAGTTGTTTTTCCCTCTCGTGCAATCTCTGGGCTATTGAACCTGCGAGGAAGGCGGCGACAAAAAGTGTTGTGACCAAGGCAAAGACAGCAACCATAACGAACTTCCAGTTATCATAAAGCTCATACTCAACTGGCAACAGTCCTACGATGTGGTGATGAGCCAGAAGGCCGGTAAATTCGGCTATCACCAGCGTGACAATACACATTGATGCCAACAGGACCTGTAAGTCCGCCTTGTGCCGCGGCAACAGTATAGCTGCAATAATTGTGTGAAATAAGAAATAGGAAACAAATGGGTTCTCGATGCCTCCGCCAAAGTGCATCAGAATAGTAAGTGCCACAATGTCCGTTCCGACCTGTATGAAGGCGAATCTGTCGCTCCACTTTCCCACTGGCTGAACTCTGTGAGCCAGAAGCAGAAACACAGCATTGTACAGGGCTATGAAAATACCGATGAACACAAACGGGCCGATTGCAAACTGCAATTGAAACAGCTTCCTTCCGACCACGGCAAAAACGAGCACTCCAGCCGCTGCCAGCCATCGCAATCTGATAAACCAGCTTATTCTCGCGGCTGCTTCCTCCGGCATTAGCGGGGGGTATAAAAGTCTCACGCCATTTTCTCCTCATAACTTGCTAATCGCTCTGCCCTCATGCTGGAAGTGATACTTTTTCGTTTAAGGTTGTCGATGCTCTGCCGTAAGGCATCCTGCGGAGATACCAGTTTCTACAACGCCAAACCAGCTTCTACACCTCTGAGAACTTGTGACTCACAGAGCGGCTTTTCTATGTTGAGCTTCAAATATGCTGCATGTACCTCAACCTCAATCGTCGCGTCGCCGGCCAGCCAGGAAGCGACCGTACGGGCCTCATACTGCTTGGGGTCAACACCATGAAATTTGAATATCCAGCTACGAGCCAGGCGGCCGAGCCCTTCACCTGTAACCAGCTTTGCGTGCATTCTCGCAGGAACGTCGGTTCGCAAATCGTATATCCAGCACCGGCCTCCAGGGACTGTAACCCGCAAACACTCCTGGATTCCTTTGGCAGGATCGTGCCAGTGATGCAGGGAAAGAGTGCTCACAACCAGGTCAAACTCACCGTCAGAGAAGGGAAGATTTCGCACATCTCCTCGAACTAACCGGATTAGCCCTGAACCAAGGTTGGTACTGACAGTTCTCGGCGCAGGGTCTGTTGCAGTGGTTCCTGCACAGACTTTTGCCCCCGTTCTTGCTTTCGCAAGAAAGCACGGGGGTTCGGTCAGCTTTTTTGCAATTTTGAGCATCTTTCGACTCAGGTCAAATCCTACCAGCTTTATATTGGGATTGCGCCGCTTGATCTCTATCAGCAGCTGTCCAGGGCCAGTCCCGACATCCAGTATCTTGCCGGACTTCAGCGAAGAAGTGATTTCGGAGGCCACCTGCTGATGGAATCCTCGAAGCCCGCCCATCGCGACCTTTTCATAGAGCACAGCGATAGGTCCGGGTATCTCTTGCGGCAGAAAAGGATAAATTTTTCGCAGCCAGCTTGCCAAGGTTATCTTTCGTTTTTTTTTATAATTCTATTTCGCGCCTGCTCGCCCCGTTAGAAATCTTCGGTACTTGTTCCGCAGCCACAGCCCTTTTGAAATTTCTAACGGGGCTCGCGTGGCCGAGGCACACATTTCTTCCTACATTTCTGCCGGCAGGGCCTGGAGCTGTTCGTACGTGAATACCGGCCCATCTCGGCAGACGTATTTGCTGCCGATATTGCAGCGGCCGCACAGGCCGATCCCGCACTTCATTCGCATCTCAAGCGAAGTAATAATTTCCCCGGGCTCAAAGCCTAACTTGGTCAAAACCGGAAGTGTAAATTTAAGCATGATAGGCGGGCCACAGACCAGGACAATTGCGTCCTTGGGACTGGGGGCAACATGTTCTAAGACGGTAGGTACGAATCCCTCTTTGCCGGTCCAGCTCTCATCACCCTTATCCACAGTTATATGCGTCTCTATATCTTCACGTGCTTCCCATTCCTTCAATTCATCCTTGTAAAGCAATTCGCCCGGGCTGCGCGCACCATAGACAAGCGTAAGATTGCCGAATTTTGCCCGATTAGCCTCGTGCAGGATGTATCGGATAGTCGAGCGCAATGTGGTGAATGCAAACCCCCCTCCGACAATCACTACATTCCTGCCGGTCATCTGTTCCATCGGGAAGCAGTTGCCCAAAGGCCCTCTCACACCGATACGGGTTCCCACAGAGCAGTTGTGCAATGCGTTCGTTACCAGTCCATCCGGGTAGCGTTTCACTGTGAACTCCAGAAATTCCCTGTCCATCGGGGACGAGGCAATGCCAATCGGGCACTCTCCAATGCCAAAGACAGTCAACTCAGCGAATTGGCCGTACTGAAAGTGAAAGTCATTTGCTTCCTCGTCGCTGCAGAATACCAGCCGGAACGTTTTGAGGTCCTTGGCTTCGTTTTCGACCGTTATCTTCTCGATTGTTGTTAGAATTGGGCGGTATGGGTTTTTCACAATTGTGTCACTTTTCTTTTGTGGCACTCGGTGCCGCTGCTATTTTTTCAAGAACTTGCCGAATGTCAAGGTTGACCGGGCAGCTGCGAATGCAACGCCCACACCCCACACAGCCATTGACGCCGTAGCGTTCCGTGTAGTAGTTAAATTTATGCATAATCTTCTGGCGAAGGCGTGCGAAATTCGCCGACCTCGGATTGTGCCCGGAAGCATGATGTGTGAACATGGAGAACATACAGCAATCCCATGTGCGTATCTTTTTTATACCGGAAGCGGTCTTCTCATCCACAAGGTCGAAACAGTAACAAACCGGGCAGAGGTACGAGCATGCGCCACAGCCAAGGCACTTGCACGAAATCGTTTCCCAAATCTCATCCTCGAATAGATTATCCAGATGGGACTTTAAGTTCTCAATATTCAATTCAGACCCGCCGAAGGCGGGTTTGATCAAGGTCGGCGCTGCCGACATCTTGTCCCTTGCCTCCTTCGCCTGTTTGTCCCAGCTCCCGGAGCCCGCAGTAGAAAAGAATTTGCCGTAGCGTGCCAGAAAGTCCTTGCCCTTTGACGTAATAGCTTTAGCCAGCAGCGAGTCTCCCACATCGCCCATCAGGACGTCCGCACCCTCCTGGCCGAAAGGGCCGCCCCCTACCGCAGTGCAAAAACAACTGCTCAATGGCTGATTGCACCCCAGCGCAACGACAATGGTATTCTGCCGGCGTGTTACATAAAATGGGTCCTTTACCTCATCCGTGTCAAAGTTCCGATCCAGCAGCGCCAGCGCCCGACAGTCACAGGGACGTATGCCAAAGATGACTCGCTTCTCATCAGGCAGTTTGTCATCGACGAATTTCTGCCCGTCAAACTCGTAAACCACCTCCGCCCTGGGCAAAAACAGCTCTTTGGCGGAAATAGTGGAATTTCGATAGTCCAGCATCAACTCTTCGGCAGAATGTATGCGACCCAGGGCAACAATCCCTGCCTCGGCTTTCGGGCCGTAAAGCGTATAATCCGCTGACACCGCCTTAATCAATTCCGGTATTTTGTTTTTAGCGATTTTGCTGTCTGCCATTACAAATCTACTCCGGTTCCGTTATGAAGCTGTCCGAATCGCTCGCATTGAAATCCATCAGCGGCGGTACATGCTCGAGGTCAAGGCCTGCCGTATAGTCGAACAATTCCCCGGCATCTTCGACCAGTTTGTAAGTGAATGTCCTCAGATCGACACCCATACTGCAGGCCCGAACGCATGCACCGCAGTCCACACATCGACCCGCCTGATGGAACATTCGACCGAGGTGGTACGAAATCACATCTCGCAGCTCGCCCCCCGAACCCGTCCAGTTCGGACGGGTCTGATCGGCAAAACACACCTTGCAGTAGCAATTCGGACAGGCGCTCCGGCACGCGTTACAAAGCACACACTTTGAAATCTCACGGCTGAACTGCTCCCACCTTTCAGCACTCGATTTCTTCAAAAACTCTTCGAAACGATTATCAGGTGCTAATGCATCCTTGCTTTGGGGCAGCTCCCCGACAGCTATATCGTACACGGGCGCCGCCCGGTGCTTACAGAATCGGCACGATTCCGCAAGAAGCTCTTTTCTGCTGAATTTCGTTTTCTTGCCCATCTCGTCTGTGATAGTAACTTCGCCGTTCTTTTCTTGGGCACAGACAATCTCATTTGTCCCTACAAGCTCCTGCGTAATATCTACATCCAGCATTCCCTCGCAGGGAGCTGCAATGATAATAAGATTCTCCCTCAGGATTTGCCGCTCCTTGATTAATCCCACTACCGAGCGCCCGTCACAACCTTTGACCACAATCGCCACCTTCGGGGCAGGCTTCTCTTCCTTTAGCGATGGAGCAGGTACAAAATATCCCGGCAGGTAAACTGCAAGATTGTTCAGACAGTACGAGTTCCATACAAGCTGCTGTGCAGCCTCCGGCTCTGTGATAAAGCACGGGGTGGCCCTCATCGGCAGCGAACCGGCGGCAAAGCCGATCACAATATCGGCCTTGCCTTCGGCAAGCAAATCCGCTGTCGTTTTCCTGATTTCTTCCTCAACAGCCGTCATTTTACTGCCACCGTCCCTATCTCGGATGGTCCTATCCGCCTGACACCTTCAACTACCTTTTCCACAAGCGCAGCAAATCGAGCACCTTCTGCTGCCGAGACCCACGAGAACTGAACCCTCTCCGGACAGATGCCTACGTGCTCCAGAAAGTTCTTCAGCATATTAAATTTCCGCCTGGCAACGAGATTGCCGCTGATGTAGTGACAATCACCCGGATGGCACCCGGAGACCAGCACTCCATCGGCGCCACGGTGCAGCGCCGAGATTATGTGCAGCGGGCTTATGCGACCGGAACAGGGCACACGGATGATGCGGATGTTCGAGGCATATTGCATGCGGCTTACACCAGCCAAATCAGCACCGGCATAAGAGCACCAGTTGCATAGAAACGCCACAATCCGGGGGTTCCAGTCCTTCTCGTTCTCTTTCGTCATAGTCACTCCACAATTGCCTCCATCGCTGCGACAAGCTGCTCGTCACGAAAACCTCGCAGATCAATCGCCCCCGACCGGCAGGTTGCCGAGCACGCACCGCACCCTTTGCACAAGGTTTCGTTCACCACAGCAACGTGCTTTATTTCATCAATTTCGATAGCACCAAACGCACATACCGCAACGCATGCACCGCAGGCCGCACAACTTTCCGTTCGCACCTGTGAGACCTTGCCCTCGGCCTCGATTGTTTCTTTGCTCAGAACGGTCATGGCCCTGGCCGCAGCAGCCTTGGCTTGCGCAACCGACTCGGAAACGTCCTTCGGGTAGTGTGCAAGCCCGCATACAAACACGCCGTCTGTCGCGAAATCCACCGGCCGCAGCTTCACATGCGCCTCTAAAAAGAATCCCTCGCTGTTCAGCGGTATTTTCAACATCTGGGAGAGAACTTTATTCTGAGAACCGGCTGTTATCCCCACGGCCAGCCCGACCAGGTCGGCCTCAATGACTACCTTGCGACGCAGTGTGGGGTCAAGCATGCGGACGTTCAGGATTCCGTTTTCGCTTGTAACCTCCGGCTTGGCATCCTCTTCGTATCGGATAAATATGATTCCCTGCTCCCGCGCTTTCCGGTAGTCCAGCTCGTGCAGGCCGTAGGCCCGAACGTCACGATAGAGGACATAAACGTTAATGTCGGGATTGAGCTCCTTGAGTTTTAGTGCATTCTTAATTGACTTGTTACAGCAGATCCGGCTACAATACGGTCGCTCATCGCACCGGGAGCCGACACACTGTACCAGAACGACCGACTGTGCTTTGTTCAATTTCTCCTTCAGCTCCCCATCATTTTGTGCCAGAGCCGTCTCTAATTCACGCAGAGTAATCACCCTCGGGTCCTGGCCCCTGAGATATTCATCCGTCTCGAGCTCCTGCGCCCCCGTGGCCACTATGACTGCGCCGTGTTCGACCTCGACTTCCGAATCGTCGCCGTTGCTGTGTATCTTAGACTTGAAATTCCCGATAAACCCTTCCACTTCCGCAACTTCGCAGTCTAAGTGGATATGAATGTTATCATTACTGGTAACTTGCTCAATCAAAGTATTAAGAAACTCCCTGCTCGGTTGACCGTTCATCGTGAAATGGACGTCTCGGAAGTTGCCGCCGAACTCTTTGTCGTGCTCGACCAGATGCACCTGGCAGCCGTGCCTGGCCAGTTCCATTGCCGCTGTCATGCCAGCCACGCCGCCGCCAATCACTAAGGCATCGTGGTTGACGGGCAAGCTCTGGGGCGAGAGCGGTTCGAGACAAACGACCTTATAGACAGCCATTTTTGCCAGATCCTGGGCCTTTTTGGTCGCCAAATCCGGTTCTTTCTGGTGCACCCAGGAACAGTGCTCGCGAATATTGGCGAACTCAAACAGATATGGATTAATACCCGCCGATTGAAGTGTGCTCTGGAAAAGCGTTTCATGAGTCCGTGGTGTGCAGGCGCAAACGACCAGCCGGTTAAGGCTCTTCTCACGAATTGCCTCGGAGATGGCACGCTGAGAATCACCCGAACAGGAGAACAGCAGCTCCTGAGCATGCTCGACCCACGGCAGAGACGAGACATACTCCACGACCGCAGGCACATCGACCGTGGAAGCAATGTTGATACCGCACCGGCAAACAAATACGCCTACTCGCGGCGGCTCGCCGCGAATGTCACGCTGCTCTGGATACTCCGTTTTGACTCGCCTGGCCGGGAGGTCGGCCTGAAGTGAAGCGGCGGCACCAGCGGCCCCGCTGGCCTGCATTACCGTTTCCGGGATGTCCCTCGGCCCGGTCAGCGTCCCGCAAGTGAACACTCCCTTCTGTGAGGTGAGCACGGGATCAAACGGGTCGCCCTTTACAAATCCGCTCTCGTTCAGCTCGACACCGAACTTCTTAGCTAATTGTTGTGTTGCCTCCGATGAGTGGAGCCCCACCGACAGCACGACCATCTCGAATTCCTCCTCGCGCAGCCCCGATACATCGGGGCCGCTCGGATCATACCGGATTCGCAAATTTTCATTGGCTGGATTAATATCCACCGCCGAGACGCGCGCCCGAACAAATCGGGCCCCGTATTCGCTCTGAGCGCGTATGATGAACTTGTCGAAATCCTTGCCCTGCGCCCGGATGTCCATATTGAAAATAGTGACCGAAACATCGGACATGTGTTCGGCCATAATAATCGCATCTTTCGCGGCCTGCATGCAGCATATCGCTGAACAGAACGAACCACCCGCCTGCATGTCACGCGAGCCTACACACTGGAGAAAGGCAACCCGCCTGGGCTCCTTATCATCCGATGGCCGCAGAACATGGCCCTGCGTCGGTCCTGAGGCGCTGAGCAAACGCTCGAATTCGATGCTCGTAAGCACATTGGGAGATGTGCCGTAGCTGTATTCGTCTTTGCGTTTCGCATCGAACTCCACCGAGCCGGCCGCCAGAATAATACTGCCGACCTCGATGTCCAGAACGGTGTCTTTTTGCTCGTAGTCAATGACTTTTTCTTCGCAGAATTTCTCGCAGATACGGCACTTACCCTTTGTAAGGTAAATGCAGTGCTCCTTGCTGATAATAGGTACAGCGGGCACCGCCTGTGGAAAGGGAATGCGAATGCACTTGGTCTTGTTCAGCCCCTTGTTATACTCGTCCGGTATGCGCACCGGGCACTTGCTCATACAGATCCCGCAGCCCGTACAGCGGCTCTCGTCAACGTACCGGGCGCGCTTGAGCACGCGGATGTGGAAGTCGCCCGCTTGACCTTCAACCGACTGTATATCAGCGTTGGAAATAATATTGATGTTCTTATTGCTGCCGACCTCAACAAGCTTCGGTGACAGGATGCACATCGCGCAGTCGTTTGTAGGGAAGGTCTTATCGAGCTGCGCCATCCTGCCGCCAATGCTCGGCTGCTGTTCGACGAGAAACACCTCGACCCCCATCTCCGCCAAATCGAGCGACGCTTGAATGCCGGCTATCCCGCCGCCAACAACCATGACTGTTTTATGGTCCACGCTTGATTCCTGTTAAATTGGCCAACTAAGCCGAGGCAATGGCTGCAAGGGTTGCTCTCGCCCTCGCCTTTTTTCGACGTGTAAAAGCAGTGATTTTCGCCATCATCTCCGTTCGATGGAGCTTGGCCTTTTCCTTGCTCCGGAAACGAAGCTCCTTAAGTACGCTATCGTGCTTTGCACCATTGTAGAATTTCTGTCCGACGCTGGTGCGGATGACCGTTGTCGTGTAGCCGTCCGGCGAGCCGAGTCCGCCAACCGAGATATCGGCGAAATCATTCGCAAAGTCGGGACAGGCCATACACGCCGGACGCGCAACCTCGTCCACCGCCTCGAAAGGCACATGATGCACCTGGCCGCTCGTGGTCGTCAGGATTACATCGTCTTTGATGTTCAGCCTGGCGACATCGCCGAGCTTCATACCCAGCTTCTTCTCCAGCGCCTTTACGGCCTTGGCATCAAAAGTAAAGTTCTCCATGCAGAACAGTCCCACTGTGAAAACAATCGAATCGGCAGGCACAATATTCAGGGCCTGCATCTTTCGCACCGTGTAGATCTGGCACGGCGTGCCGACCAGCGCAATCCTGTCCAGCCGGAGCTGATCTATCTTCTTGATCTCCTGGATTGTGGGACTGTAAGTGGAATAATTCTCGCCGAACTGGCCGAGATGCTGGACCTCGTCGAAGTGGGTCCCTGCCGCTTCGATCAGCTCATCCGGATCCGTGGCTAAGAAAGGTTGTCTGGCAAAAGGCCCCATCCTCTTGGAAACCAGCGCACCCTGGATCAATCGCTTTTTGAGCGCATAGCGCAGAACAGAAGTAACCACGCCGCCATCCGTGCACACCTCGGACACTTTCGACTCAGTGGTGCGAGCTGAAGTCATTGTGTCATACATGCCGATTGGCGCCTGCCAGCCAAACTTCTCACGCACTTCCCCATCAAGCGCCTTGATCTGTGGGCAGATCAGGTAGCAAATCCCGCACTTCACACAGTTATCTTCCGCGACCAGGCGCGGCCCTTCCTTGCGGTCAAACTCCAGAGCATTCATCTCATCCGCCGAGCAGAATGAAGCGCACCCGCCGCATCTGCCGCAAAGACCCCTGGCAATCACCTCTTGCTTGAGGTCCTCAAAGCTCTTGATTTGACCTTCTGATGCCTCTTGTTGCTCTTGTTTTGCCATTGGCTGACTCCTATTGCGCCAACGCCTCCTTCATAACCTTTCCGATTTGGTTCTCCAGCTCCTCGGAGCGGACGTTCTTTGCAAACAAGCCCTTGACCAGATCGTGCCGCACTACCTGCGACAACCTGTCCAGCTCATTGATCCGCTCGAACGTCTCGGCAGAAACGCGTTTCTCTTTGACCGCCAGATATCGCAGCACACGCATGATGTCCGTAAAGTTCACTTTTTGCGGACAGCGTACATAGCACCGATAGCATACCAGACACAGCCAGATCAGCGGTGAAGAAAGCACCTCGTCCCGCATACCCAGGAGTATTTGCCGGATAATACGCCGGCAGTTGTATTCGCTGTCCACGTCGGTCACCGGGCAGCCCGCCGCGCACGTGCCGCACGCGAAACATCGACGAATGTTTTCGCCGCCGGGGTGGCGGGCAATCTCATCACGGAAGCGCATATCCAGCTTGCTGAGCATTACCTCTGTTGTTTCAGGCTTTTGGGGTGGACTGTCGGCCTTGGTGGTGGTTTTGGCTTTGGGCTTATCTTTTTTCTTTTCCGATTTCGCCATCGTAAGCTCCTGAAAATCAGTTTTCCACAACGGAAAGCTCGTCTTCTCGGAAGGTTGTCAGGGGCAGCTCATCGTCGAGACTGCGTCCCGCTTCGTAGCCGAGAGCTTCCTGTGCCGCTGTCGATATCTTGTGGTAAATTTGTCCGAGAGGTATGCCGTTGGGACAGGCCGCCTCGCACTGCCCGCAGGCGACGCACGATGTTGCCACGTGGCTCATCCGCGTCAGATGGAAAAGCAGCTTATCCGGCGGCATGCATAAAAAACCCTTCTTGCCGGACAAGTTCAAATACTTCTCAAGCGGGTATTTGAAGACCTCGCCCTCGAACACGCACCGCTTGCAGTAGCAGATGGGACAAACGGCCCGGCAGTTATGGCAGTTGATGCACAGCGAAGATATTATCTCTAAGAAATCAACTTGATCCTGCCCGGCTAATTGTTTCTTATCATCCTTCAGCTTGGCCAGGGCCTTTTCTCGCTCGCCGCTTTCCGGCGTATCTTCCAGCCCGAGGGCGGCGAACAGCTCTTTGCCTTTTTCGCTCTGTGCCTGCAAATGAATCTGCTGGTTAATGTCGTCGCCGATGAGCTGGATCGCCACGTCAGCGTACGTAGGTGCAGGGTACTGACAAATCCGGCAGGCCCCACGGACCTCTTCCGGCAGGTTCCCCGCCGTCACTTGCTTCAAGAAATCAGCCGTTACCGAAGAATCCCCCGAGCCCTTCGCCTTTGCTGCGTACTCCTCGACCGAGTACGTTCCCCAGCAATCCACACCGATAATTAGAAATGGGTCCATACTTGCCTGCTGCAGTTTCACTAATTCGACAAGCGCACGGATCTCACACGGCCTGAGAACCAAAGCGATAGGAGCAGGTCCCGATTGTCCATCACCTCCGGCAGGCTGCTGCTCAGAAGCCGATGGTGTTTCCACAGGGCCCTGCTGTTTGGAATCATCTTGCCCTTGCTCGGATGCTTGTCCTTCTTCCTGCGCCGACGCCTTATCTTCAGCATCAGGCGAGCCGGCCTGCCGCTCCTGCTCTTGGCCCTGCTCCTGCCCGGGCTCTTGTTCTTGTTCCGGTTCCTGGACCTCGTCCACACCAACCGGGGCCTGGACCATTTGGTCAATGCACATCTTCGCTACGATCCTCGCTGAATTCACACCGAAGACCGGCGCCAATGGATTTACCGCTCCGAGCTTCGCAGGATCTCGCACCAGCGTCTGAACCACAGTCTTGCTCGAAGGAATCTCTTGAGGCACCAAAACCGCACTGACCAGTCCCTGGCTGAGCATCGAACGAAGCAGCTCTTGAATTGCCGCTACCGGATTATTGTCTTTGACTTTGATTATTGCCACCGCTATTTCTCCACAGTTCACCCTGTTAGAAGTAAAACCCCGACTTCTAACGGGGTTCATATCGCCCATGATTGGGCCAAAGTATTCGGTCCTCTTTTCTTGATGTCTGCTACTATTTCACGTATCGTCTCGGCGAACCGGCCGCCCTCGCTGGCGCTGATCCACCGAAGCCAGACCCTTTCCTCACCAATACCAAGCTCGCGAAGAATACTTTTTAGCACGGCCACACGTCGCCTGGCTTTGTAATTACCGTTCGTGTAATGACAGTCGCCGGGATGACATCCACCAATCAGCACGCCGTCGCAGCCGCCGAGCAGTGCCCGGAAAACATACAGCGGATCAAGACCCCCGCTGCACATCAGCCGGATGATCCTCACGTTCGGCGGGTACTGCATTCTCGAAGTCCCGGCTAAATCGGCCCCGGCGTAAGAACACCAGTTACAAAGAAACGCAACTATCTTTGGCTCAAACTCTTCTGACATCATCAGGCTCCATTTATATCTTCTTGTTTATATCAGGCAGTCCACCGCCGCCATAATCTCCTCTTTAGCAAAACCAACCTGCTTAGTGGCGGCGTTCGGGCATACGGCCGCACACGCGCCGCAGCCCTGACACAATACTTCGATAACTTTAGCGATTTTCTTTTCCGGTTCGATTTCTCTGGCACCATAAGGACAGACGCCGACACACAGTCCGCATCCGGCGCAGAGTCGCTCCTTGATTTCCGCCGTGCGGCCTTTGGCCTGGACAGTCGTCTGTGCCAGCAGCGTTGCCGCCCTGCCGGCTGCGGCCCGGGCCTGCGAAATCGCCTCGCCAACAAACTTGGGGCAGTGCGCCAGCCCACACAGATAA
>Ga0209979_1002500_pt1 | contig 17471 bp, 16 predicted proteins | sample AnhtaG_FD_183114 | JGI IMG/M metagenome (GOLD analysis project Ga0209979, IMG submission 183114) | Deep subsurface microbial communities from Anholt, Denmark to uncover new lineages of life (NeLLi) - Anholt_01485 metaG (SPAdes) (version 2) | ecosystem: Environmental > Aquatic > Marine > Oceanic...
TATCGTTATGAATTATTACCTCAATTTGATCGCAGAAGCCGGCCATTGCTTCATCTATGCTGTTGTACACTATTTCGTAAAGGAGACGCTGTAATCCTTCACGGCCAGTGCCACCAATATACATTCCGGGCCGTAAGCGGACGGCCTCTATCTCATCTAAGATTTGAATATCTTCAGCCGTGTAGTTATTCATCTCATTTTGGGACATAGCTAATTCGTCTCCTTATACTCATGCATTTTGGCGGAGTAAAAATTGCCCCATAGCCTGGCGGGAAGGATTGATGCTTTCTCTCGGTGTTAATAGCTAAGAGCACTATATCTATTATATCATATCTGAGATGGAAGGCGTGTTTGATGCTATCCTGATTTTTGCTTCCGTTTAAACGCTGCAGCTACTTCGGCTAGAGGGATCACTTTCTGTTCCCCGCTCTTCATATCTCGCAATATTACCGTTTGGCTTTCGACTTCTGCTTTGCCTATGAGGAGCGCATTATCAATGCCCAACGAATCAGCCTGTCTCAACTGTCCTTTTAGACTTTTATCGCCTGCGGCCGCAATGACGGCAATTCCACTTTGGCGTAGCTCGGAGGCGAGTTTTATTGCTCTGATTTTAGCTCCTTCTCCTAAGTAGGCGATAAAAGCGATAGGTTTAGACAGAGCGGGAATGGCTATTTTTTGTCTTTTTAAATTTAATATAATTCTTTCTATGCCAGCGGCAAAACCCACTCCAGCAGTGGGTTTTCCTCCTAGTTGTGCAATGAGGTTGTCATAGCGGCCACCGCCTCCAAGGGTGCTCTGTGCCCCTTCCTCTTGAGGGCCAACTTCAAACACTGTCCTGGTGTAATAATCTAGACCACGTACCAATCTGTAGTTTAATTGGAAAGGAATACCTAAAGCCTCTAAATATTGTTGCACGCTTTGGAAATGTGCTTGGCACTCAGGGCATAGGTAATCTGTGATTCTTGGTGCTGTCTCAGCAATCTTTTGACATGAGGCTTTTTTGCAGTCAAGTAAGCGGAGAGGATTTCTAAGCAGCCTAGCTTTGCAATCTGGGCATAAATGAGCTGTATAGCTGGAGTAGTGCCGCCTTAGCGCCTCTATATACTTGGGTTGGCAGAGGTTACAGCCAATGCTATTAAGCTGGCAGGAGAATCCAGAGAGGCCTAGAGAGAGGAAGAATCGCCGTGCCATCTCGATTACCTCGGCATCCAGGGCAGGGTCAGCGTCACCTATAGCTTCGTAGCCAAACTGATGATGTTGGCGATAGCGACCAGCTTGAGGGCGCTCATATCTGAAAGCAGGGCCAATGTAATAGAGTTTCACCGGTTGGGGTAAATTAAATAATCCATGCTCTAAGTAGGCGCGGCAAACTGGTGCCGTTCCCTCTGCCCTTAAAGCCAATTTCTGACCACTTCTATCCTCAAAGATATACATTTCCTTATCAACAGCTATCTGCCCCCCAGCTACAGTGGGGGCGAAGAGTTGAGAATCTTCAAAGATTGGCGTGGTCAGGAGCTGGTAGCCATAAAGCTGGCATAAGGAAGCAGCTTTTTCCTCCACATATTTCCAGTAAGCTTGCTCTTGTGGTAGGATGTCTGATGTGCCCCGGGGCGCTTTATACACGAAGCCTCCCTTTCATTGTTTTTAATTTAGTTTACCATAATAAGCTAGCATAATTTAAGTTAAAGATTTGCTTTGGTTTTTTTCTTACGTTATTATAAACTTAGGATATGGAGATAAGCGCGCTTATAGCGAAAGCCAGCGAATATCTACCTGGTGACAAGGTAAGTCTGATTAAAGCAGCTTACGAGTTTGCCTCACAGGCCCACCAGGGGCAAATGCGCAAATCGAGAGAGCCCTTTTTAGAGCATCCTTTACATACGGCAATGACCTTAGCTGAACTTCGACTTGATGCTGATACATTAGCTGCTGCCTTGCTGCATGATGTTCCTGAGGATTGTGGCATATCACTGGAAGAAGTTGAGGCTAACTTCGGATCTGAAGTAACCAGATTAGTTGATGGCGTGACTAAACTGAGCAAGCTCACAAGCCGAGCTGAAGGTGAAGAGAGGAAGTCGAAGGTTCAAGCGGAAAACTTACGTAAAATGCTTGTGGCTACGGCTAAAGACTTGCGAGTGGTTTTTGTTAAATTGGCTGACAGGCTACACAATATGCGCACACTAGGTGCTTTGCCGCCAAGGAAACGCCAGGCAATTGCCCAAGAGACGTTGGAGATATATGCTCCTCTGGCGCATCGTTTAGGCATGTGGAATGTGAAGTGGCAACTGGAGGATCTAGCCTTCCGTTATCTGGAGCCACAGCAATACCGTCGGCTTTCTCGCTTGGTGGCGGAAAAACGACTTCAGCGAGAAGGCTTTATAAACGAGGTTAGCCAGACGCTGCGTCAGGAATTAAGCCAGGCTGGCATAGAGGCTAAGGTTTTTGGTAGGCCGAAACATATTTACAGCATCTATCAAAAGATGGGCCGGTATGCTGCGCAGGGCAAGGATTTTGGCGACATCCATGACCTTTTTGCCTTGCGCGTATTAGTGGACTCAGTTGCGGATTGTTATAAGGCGCTAGGGGGAATTCACAATTTTTGGCGTCCTATAACCGAAGAGTTTAACGATTTTATTGCTAATCCTAAAGATAATGGCTATCGCTCCCTGCATACCACAGTAATGTGCCAAGGCGTTACCCCGCTAGAAATACAAATACGGACTCATGATATGCATCAAATCGCTGAGTATGGGGTAGCTGCTCACTGGAAGTATAAGGGGGGGGAGGCAGATGCGTCATTTGACAATGAAATATCTTGGCTACGTGAGATTAACGACTGGCGAGAAGAGCTCGATAGCGAGGAGTTTCTGGAGTCGGTTAGAACTGACGTCCTTGTGGATCGAGTATATGTCTATACTCCTAAGGGTGAGATAAAGGAGTTGCCCAAGGGTGCCGCCCCTCTAGATTTTGCCTTCCGAATTCATACAGACTTGGGCTACCGTTGTATTGGGGCAAAAGTGAATGGACGGCTGGTCCCCTTGAGCCATGTGCTTAATAATGGTGATGTAGTGGAAATCATCGCCGCCAAAGGGGAGAAGGGACCCAGTTTGGATTGGCTTAACTCCCAACTTGGCTATATTAAAACTTCTCACGCCCGGGGGAAGGTGCGGCAATGGTTCAAAAGGCAGGAGCGAGGTCAGAGTATAGAGACTGGCAAGCAGCTTTTGGACAAGGAACTTAAACGTTTAGGCGTCAGCCTACCCAATGTTGACAAATTAGCGCGTCAGTTTACCTATAGTAGTTCAGATGACTTTCTCTTTGCTCTCGGTTGTGGGAGTATCAGCCCTTCTGAGGTGGCGCTTAAACTAAGCGCAGATTTTGAGCCACCGAGCAAAGCAGTCGAGATTTCCCCTCCGAGGAAGATTAGCCCTTCAAGTATCCGAGTATTGGGCGTTGGTGACTTGTTCACTCGTTTAGCCAGTTGTTGCCATCCATTGCCGGGAGACGAGATTATTGGTTATATTACTCAAGGTCGCGGTGTCACCGTGCATCGCCAGGATTGCCCTAATATTATCAATGAGGTAGAAAAGGAGCGACTGATCAATGTCAATTGGGGTGATGTGGAGCAAGTTTACCCGGTAACTATTCAGGTTGATGCCTGGGATAGAGTTGGGTTAGTTCGGGATATTAGTGCTATCATAGCTGAAGAAGGGGTAAATATTACCGATGTTAATATGACTGGCCACGACGATAATATTATCTTACTATACTTTACCCTCGAAATTAAGAGCACAGCTAAGTTAAGTAGATTGATGTCTAAAATTTACTCGGTGTGGAATGTGATAAATGTAGTAAGGAAAGGAGAAGTGAGTGCCAAGCAGGAAGTCAATTAACAAAGCAGCGCGGATGGCGGAAAGAAAGCGATTACGAAATCGCCTGGTGCGAGGTAGCACTAGAACTCAGATAAGTAAGGTACGAAGGCTTATTACCTCTAGGGAATTAGAATCAGCAAAGCAAGAGATGGTGGCAGCCACAAGCAGCATTGATAAAGCTACAAGTAAAGGGGTTATTCATAAAAATAAAGGTGCTAGGCTTAAATCTCGGTTAATGAAGAAGCTAAATAAAGAGCAGTCAGCACTCAGTAGTCAGCAGTTAGCTGAAAGCTGATAACTGAAGGCTGATAGCTAATTTAAAGGAGGTTAATATTTCTTGGCTGCTAAAGCACTTTCTTCAAAGCAAAAGCGTATTATCAGCTTTATCCATGATTTTTTGCGCCAAAATGGCTATCCCCCCAGTGTTAGGGATATTGCTAAGGGATGCCAGATAAGTTCCACTTCAGTGGTAGCTTATAACTTGGCTAGATTGGAAGAAGCGGGATATATCCACCGTCATAGCGATATATCGCGAGGAATTGAGCTTCTGAAGGGCTGGCAAAATAGCCGGAAGGTTGTTTATATCCCTATAGTGGGGAGGATAGCTGCTGGAGAACCCATTCCTGTGCCTGCTTCAGACACAGGAAGTGTTATCTCTACTGAGGGGTTAGAGGTAAGCGAGGAGTTAACAAAGGGGAGACAAAATGTTTATGCCCTTCGAGTGAAGGGTGACTCTATGGTAGACGCTTTGATAAAAGATGGTGACATCGTCTTAATGGATTATGTCACTACTGCTGAGGAAGGAGAAATGGTAGCAGTTTGGCTTAAGAGGGAGCAAGAGGTCACGCTGAAAAAAATTTTTACCGAGCCAAACCGCATTCGTTTGGAACCGGCAAATAGTCAGACGAAACCCATCTACACTACTCTAGACAACGTTGAGATCCAAGGGAGAGTTGTTGCTGTTATTCGGCGCATGCCATAGCACAGATAAATACCAAACACTAATATCTAAATCCTAAATATTTGGAATTTTGGATTTTGAAATTGTTTAGAAATTAGAGTTTAGAATTTGGGATTTAAGGTAGTGTGATGTTATCCCAATTCAAGGCAGTAGGATATGCCCTTTTTACTCAAGGGCTTGTCTCTCCCTGTAGTGGCAACCTCAGTATAAAGCTGGGAGAGCATCTAGTTATCACACATCGGGGCAGCACTTTGGGGTCCATAGGGGAGGCAGATTTAGTAGAAACTGGTATTGCTAAGAACGATCGGGCTACGCCTTTGGCATCCAGTGAGTTAGCGGTTCATCGTTCTATTTATAAGAACACATCAGCATTAGCTGTGGTGCATGCTCATCCACCCTACGCCGTTGCCTTGTCCTTTATAGAAAAAGAGATTATACCTTGTGATATGGAAGGGCGAGCTCTGTTGCCAAAAGTGCTAATCTTGGGCCAGGGGATAGCGCTAAAGGCTGGAGACCTCGGCGAAGAAATAGCCGAAACCTTGAAGCAATATAAAGTGGTTTTGGTGTGGGGTCATGGAAGTTTTGCTGCTGGCCAGCTATTAGAGGAAGCTTATTACTATACTAGTGTACTGGAGCAGAGCTGTCGTCTCCTCTATTTGCTCAAGGCTTTAGGGCGAATCCTAACTTAATGGATAAATACGAAACACTAATATCCAAATCTTAAACGCTTGGAATTTTGGTTTTTGAAATTGTTTAGGAATTAGAGTTTAGAATTTGGGATTTAGCCAAAAAGGTATACCAATCAAGGTATTTAGGATTCCTGCCCAGTATCACCTCTGTGAAGAGCTCTTGTAGCGCAGATGTTATTTTGCCAATCTCACCTGTGCCTACTGGACGGTGGTCAATTTCCACAATCGGGGCTATATGGGCGGCCGTGCCGCTAAAGAAGCACTCATCAGCGAGGTAGAGTTCGCTCTTGTCAACACTTCTCTCTATAGTGTCTAGGCCTAACTCGTTCTTGGCTAGTTTTATCACAGTATCTCTGGTAATGCCCATAAGGATGTTGTCAGAGGAAGGGGGGGTAACTAGTTTCCCATTGATGACAAGGAAAATGTTTTCCCCGCTGCCCTCGGAGACATGTCCATCGTGAGTTAGCAATATTGCTTCGTCAAAGCCGTTTTCCCAAGCTTCGGTTTTAGCTAAAGCGCTGTTGACATAAATACCACAGATCTTGCCTCGAGGTGGAATCATAGTATCATCAACGCGGCGCCATGATGAAGTGCAGCAGCGCACTCCTTCTCCAATACCAAGGTAAGGAGGAAGAGTGGTCACGATGATAAAGAAATCGTCCTCCAGATCATGGAGGCGGACGCCAATAGTTTCGGAGCTTTTGTAGGCTAAGGGGCGGATATATATATCTTCATGGTAACCGCTCCTTCTTACAAGCTCAGTAGTCAATTGACATAGCTTATCACTGGAGTAAGGGAGATTGATTTTCAAGATGCGACAACCATTCAGAATGCGGTTATAATGGTCCTTTACGCGGAAGAGGCAGAATCTTTCTTGCTCACTATCCCAATTACCGCGGATACCATCGAAGCAGGCGGTACCATAGTGCAAGGCGTGAGTTAAAATCCCGATTTTGGCTTCAGACAATGGCATGAATTGCTTCTGGAAAAAGGCATAAGGTGGCATCTTTCCTCCTTTATTAGTTAATTCGGGTCAATTATACCTAGCGCCTCAAGGTAAAAACAAGCCTACTTAAATGGAAATGCCCTTGCCTGCCTTTATCGATGCTGGGCCGTATTTTTTTCGAATCTGGTCGATAGCTTTATCTAGATGCTCCAATTTTTCTCTTTCGGAATCAAACATATGGAGCTGCCTTTCCTTGCCAGATAAACGTGACACCCTGATACCAATAAGGCGGATTGGCTTTCCCCTTTGTACTAAAGCTTCGCTCAGCAATTGCCGGGCTGCGGCGAAGATAACCTGACTAACATTGCTAGCTTCTTTTAAGGTAACCTGGCGAGAGATTGTCTCGAAGTCAGCGTATCTTAACCTTAAAGTTACACACCTTGCTTGTTTATCTCGACTTCGTAGCTCGGCACTGACTTGCTGGCATAAGTGGTGGAGGTTAGCCTCAAGAAAATGGCGGTCTAAAGTATCTCGAGCAAAAGTTGTTTGCTGGCTAATGGACTTGGATTCCCCAGGTGCTTCTACCCTTCGGTCATCTATTCCATTGGCGTAGCGATGAATTACTACCCCGAATTTTCCAAAGTGTTTTTCCACTATATTTAAAGGAAGTGAGGCTAATTCACCTATGGTGGTTATCCCCATCCCTTTTAATACCTGCTCTGTCTTTTTGCCCACTCCGGGTAATCTAGCTACCGGAAGGGGGTTTAGGAAGTGGCGCTCTTTTCCCCGGGCTACTTCCAGCAGTCCGTTGGGCTTACATAAATCAGAGGCAATTTTAGCCACCACCTTGCATGTGGCAATGCCCACTGAGGCTGTTAGCCTGAGCTCTCTACGTATTTGGGCTTTTAGTGCTAATGCCATTTGGTGCAAAGAGCCATAAGGTTCTTCATATCCAGTAATATCAAGATATGCCTCGTCAAGCCCCAAAGGCTCGATACAGGGAGAGAAATCAGCCAAGATTTCCATAAACTTGTGTGCCGCCTCTCTATAGCGGGAGAAATTAGCTTGGATAAAAATAGCTTGAGGGCAGAGGCGGTGAGCTTTGGATAAAGGCATGCCGGCATGGATGCCAAATGGTCGCGCTTCGTAAGAAGCAGAAGCTACCACGCCACGCCGCTCAGGGTCTCCACCGACAATTACTGGTTTTCCCTTTAGCCTCGGGTCAAGCACTTGTTCCACAGAAACAAAGAAAGCATCCAAATCAATGTGGAAAATACCGCGAGCCATCATTTTCTACTTCCTAATCATTTTGGGAAACAACCCCCTTTAACCTTCTCTCAAAAATGCTTCTCTCCAGGAGGACCCTTCGCTGGCACTTAAGGCATTTAAGGCCTATATCAGCGCCGACCCTTATTATTTCCCACTCATAGCTGCCGCAAGGATGTGGTTTGCGCAGTCGAACTATATCACCGACCTTTATGTTTACAGTCATCTTGAGGTCGTTTAATAACCCCTCCTGTAGGCTCTGAGCCCTTCACTTCCTGTCATTGCGAGCGAAGCGAAGCAATCTCGTAGTGTTCAGGGTGACAAAATAAACGCTCTCACTTCGTCTTTGGACGGGAAGCTAAGTATGAGTTGATTTGGTTGCGTATTTTCTCAGCGGCATTCCTGGCTGCTTGGGCAAAATCCTTTTCCCGTGAAGCATAAAGAACTTGCCGTGATACATTGATGATCGCCTTTCCCCCCTGAGCATCCACTCCATAGCTAACGGCTAAAGCCAAATCTCCACCTTGAGCACCAATGCCCGGGATGAGCAAACACATCTTGGGGCAAATGGAGCGAACCCTCTTTAATTCCTCGGGATAAGTAGCCCCCACCACCAAGCCAACATTGCCATAAATATTCCATTCTTTGGCTTTCTGTGCCACCATTTCATAGAGCGACAAACCACCAGTGCAATGAAGATCTTGAAAATCCGAAGCACCTCGGTTTGATGTGCGGCATAAGATGAACACTCCTTTATCTTGGTAGCTAATGAAGGGCTCTATGGAATCGAAGCCAAGATAAGGGTTAACTGTGGCAGCATCAAAGCCAAGGGTGGAGAAAAGTGCCTTGGCATAAGCTTTAGCCGTATTACCTATGTCGCCACGCTTGGCATCGCCAATTATGGGAATATCAGCAGGCATATATTTGAGGGTCTTCTCTAAAATAGTAAGTCCCTCAATTCCCAGGGCTTCATAAAAAGCCAAATTGGGTTTATAGGCACATACCAAATCGCACGTGGAGCTTATGATAGCCTTGTTAAATTCCAAAATGCCTACTTTAGGCATAAGGTCTGGATTTGGGTCAAGCCCGATGCAAAGCAAGCTCTTATTTTTCCGGCTAATATTAAGCAGTTTGTCAATGAAGTTCATTAGCTGGATAATATCAAAGGATGCCTATAAAATAAAGCTCAAATGAATTATAGCCAGGCAGAAGAGTATCTTCATAGTTTTATCGATTACGAAAAGATTCCCGGTATATCTTACGCCTCCCATGACTATAGCCTGAAGCATGTAGAAGAACTTTTGCATCGAATGGGTGACCCTCACTTAGCTGCTAAGACAGTTCATGTAGCCGGTACCAAGGGAAAGGGGAGCATAGCAGCTATGATTGCCCAGGTTTTGATCGTCTCAGGCTATCGGACGGGATTATATACCTCCCCCCATTTTCACACCTTAAGGGAGCGCATCAGGGTGGACGGTAATTTGATTTCGGAAGAAGAGTTCGCTGCTTTGATGACGGAAGTAAAGCCCTATTTTGAGGCCATGAACCACGACCCTCTTTATAGGCAATTGACTTTCTTCGAAGTATTGACTGCGCTGGCATTTGCCTATTTCAAGCAGAAGCAAGCAGATTTTCAAGTATTAGAAGTAGGCTTAGGTGGCCGGCTTGACGCTACCAATGTGGCTGAGCCTGAGGTATGTGTCATCACCCCTATTAGCCTGGAGCACACTCAGGTTTTGGGTGATAGCCTGGAAAAGATAGCTTATGAGAAAGCAGGCATTATTAAACCTGCCCGCTTTGTGGTGAGTTCTGCTCAGCTAAAAGAAGTGTCTCAGGTAATTAGTGACGTTTGCCGCCAGCGAGGGGCAAATTTAGTTCAGGTAGGTAAAGAGATTACCTGGCGCAGGATAGCTGGCGACTTCCACCAGCAAGCGTTTGTAGTTCAAGGTAAAATGGGTACTCATCACCTTACGATTCCACTTTTAGGTGATTACCAGGTTGAGAATGCCGCCACTGCTGTAGCTACCCTGGAGATATTGGCATCCTCCGGCTTCAACATTGCTGCTGCCGATATTGCCCAAGGGCTTTCCCGGGTTGAGTGGCCGGGGAGGTTCCAGATTTTAAGTCATCAACCGATAGTGTTAGTTGACGGTGCTCACAATGTGGGTTCAATGAAGGGGCTAGTGGGGAACATTAGAGCATATTTTAATTATGACAAACTTTTCCTCATCATTGGGATATCTTGTGATAAAGACATACCGGGGATAGTGAAAGAATTAATTTCTCTCTCCCCTCAAGTCATCGTCACACGTTCTTCGCATTCTCGTGCCGCCTCCCCTCCACTTATAGCTGCTGAGTTTACTAGCCAGGGCATTACCTCAACCATTACCAATGCTGTATCCCAAGCTCTTTCCCAAACTTTATCTATCGCTGGCAGGAAAGACCTTGTTTGTGTTACCGGCTCTCTATTTGTCGTGGCAGAGGCTTTGGATTATGCCGCTAGCCATTCCAATTTCTAAGGTTGAGTTACTATAGGGGAGGTAAGAGCCTCCTTGGGCAGCATATTGGCTAACATTTGCTGTAACGCCATGGTATGGCTACATGTCTCCCATTGCGAGAAGAAATGGCAGTTACATTGCCACTTTCCATCGGCGTAGCTTAACTTGTAGTTATTATTATCTCCACGGAAGTCAGCCGTGAGACCTGATAAGGTGACACGGTCTGGCTCTTGAGCATACCTTTTGGCTTTTTCAATCTTCCCGATAAGGCTCGATCTCATTCCCATACCTCCTTAGCTATTTATTAAAACCATTCTCAACATAGTTGTTTATTGGCAATCTTAAAGAGCACTAAGCAAAGTATATAATAGGCCTTGGGAAAAGTCTATTTTGGACCACTTCGTGCCCATATTGCTCCAGCAGGCTGTCTAGTGCCAGGGGAAGAGGGTAAAGGTGACAAAATAAACAAAATCCGCTATATTAGTATTACAGTACTATGACTGAGGGCGGCGAGGCTTTCTCGGCAATAGAGGCTATAACTGAGGTCATCTCTCAATCAGAGAGTCTAGGGCAAATCCTCAGATTCAGCGTAGCCAAGCTTTCCCAGGCTCTCCCTGTAAGCTGTTGCTGGATACAATTAGTTGACGAGGCTGATGGCAAGTTAACCTTAGCCGTCCAGCAAGGTTTCACCCCGGAAATGACTCAAGAGATGGCCCAACTTAAGCTGGGGCAGAGCCTTACCGGACTAGTTGCCCTCCATGGCAAAGCTATAACTACAGCGGATATAGCCGCCGACCCCAGATATACCCTGAAAACCCCCAGTCAAGCTGGACTGCATTCCTTTTGTGCCATCCCTTTAAGCGCGGGAAAGAAAATAGTCGGAGTTCTGGGCATTGCCTCCTCTGCCAAATCTGATTTTCGCCTCCAGGATGTCATTCTGTTAAACATTTTGGGGCGCCAGCTAGGCGTTGCCCTGGGGAGAGCCGGGCTTTATAAAGAGGCCAGGGAGCGATTAGCGCTGGTTAACAAATTGGGTCGGATTACCTACTCCAGACTGGACATCCGGGAGGTATATGAGGGCTTTGCTGAGGAATTAAGGGAGCTCATGGATGTTGACTGGGCCACTATTGCTTTCATTGAGGGGGATAAACTGAGGTTTGTAGCCCTTTCCACCAAGATAGGCTCAGTTTGGGAGAGGGGGGAGCTTTTATCCCTGAGTGGCACAGGCATTGAGTGGGTAGCTCAACATAAGCAAGCCCTGGTGGAGTCAGACCTGGCTCAGGAGAGAAAGTTTTGCACTGGTGAACAGCATCTTAAACAAGGGGTAAGGTCGCTTGTCTACCTTCCCTTAATGACCACGGGCGAGGTTTTTGCTGCTCTGATTATTGCCAGCTGTCGCCCTAATGCTTATGGTCAAAGAGAGCTGTCTTTGCTGGAACAAGTTTCGACTCAAATATCGAGTGCTGTTGATAATGCCCGTCTTTACCAAGTGGAGAGGAAGCAGCGTCTTGAGCTAGAAGAGCAAGTTGAAATAAGGTCACAGTTCGTTACCGCCCTTATCCACAAACTCCAGACACCTCTCACCTCTATGCTAGCTTCAGGAGGGCTCCTCGCTGAGCAAGTCCGGAAGGAGCCCTCGCTAGGTAGATTAGCCCAAAATATCCTCGATGGCTGCCACAGCCTGGAAGCCAAGCTGGACGAATTATTTGATCTGGCTAAAGGGGAGATGAGCACTCTCAAGCTCGAGCTTGAGTCTCTTGACCTTCTGCTCTTGCTCCAAAATGTTGCCTCCCGATTCTCCCCGGTAATCCAAAGTAACGGGCAGTCCTTTACCCCGGATTTCCCCTCTTCTCTGCCCTGGATAGAGGCGGATGGAGAGCGCCTGGAGCAGGTACTGACTAATCTATTAAGTAATGCTACTAAGTTCACCCCCAGGGGTGGCAGCATTGGCCTGGGAGCCCGAAAAAGGGGCAGCAATTTGGTGATACGAGTTCAGGATAATGGCATAGGCATCCCTGAGGAGAAGCAAAAGAGGCTCTTTGAGCCCTATTATCGAGCCAGGTTGGGTGAAGGCGAACGCCGCGGCTTGGGTTTGGGGTTAACCCTCTGCAAACAGGTGGTAGAGCTACATAGAGGAAAGATATGGGTAGAAAGCGAAGAGGGAAAAGGCAGCATTTTTAGTTTCTCCTTGCCCCTGGCGAGGGAGGAGGGAGCCAGTAGTCAGTAGAGCTACTGAATTCTAAAGAAATGCAAAGAGCAAGAATCAAAATGCAAAATATGATAAATCCTAAGCACGAAATCCTAAATTCTAAACAAATACGAAGCACTAATGACAAGAATTCAAAACAAAATGAGTTTTGTATTTGAATTTGGGATTTTGAATTTGTTTAGGGTTTAGAGCTTAGATATTAGATATTGAGCATTGAGTGGAAGATGAAAGCTTTAGTCATTGAAGACGATGCCAATATCCTGGAAGCTATCTCGCTGATTTTCCAGCTCAGGTGGCCCGAAATGGAAGTGGTCTCTACTCCCTTGGGGGAAGAGAGCATAGCGATGGTGGAAACTGAATCCCCTGATGTTGTTCTCTTGGACATAAACTTGCCTGACATCAGTGGCTTCTAGGTGCTCTCCGAAATACGCCGCTTCTCCGATATCCCGGTGCTCATCATCACCGTAAGGGGAAAGGAAACCGATAAAGTGAGGGGGCTGGAGCTGGGGGCTGATGATTATATCGTTAAACCTTTTAGCCACCTTGAGCTCCTGGCCCGGGTCAAGGCAGTCCTGCGTCGCTCTGGTCTTGTGGCTACAGAAGGGGCTGAGCCATTCAGCAGTGGAGACTTGCGCATTGACTTCGCCCAAAGGAAAATGTCCCTTCACGATAAGGAGGTAAAGCTGACCCCTATTGAATATCAGCTTCTCTACCACCTGGCTAGGAGTGCCGACCAATTTGTATCTTCCTCTACACTTGTCTATAAGATATGGGGTGAGGATTACCCTGGAGCAGCCGAGAGCCTTAAGGTCCATATGAGGCATTTGCGGGAGAAGATCGAAGAAGATCCTGCTAACCCTAAACTGATACTCACCGAGCACGGCAAAGGGTACCGCTTAGCGAAATCTTAACCAAATCTTAACCTTTCTTAACCCATTTCTTAACCTGCCGTTGTTTACAATTTACTGGTAATGAAAATACCGGTGGCGGTCAATAGCCGGTAGTCAGAGAAGAGTAAAAAGCAAAAATCAAGATGTAACAAATCCTAAATCCGAAATCCTAAACCCTAAAGGAAAGTCAAAAAGCAAAAAGCAAGATGCAAAATGACAGAGCAAAAGTTAAAAATCAGTTTAGTAAAGCCTTTTTACATTTTGAATTGTAATTTTAATTTTTTATCTTTGATTTTTGATATTCGTTAGGATTTAGAGCTTAGAATTTAGAGTTTATCAAAGGAGGTGAAGATAATAGAGGATTAGCCTAGGTTTCAAACTTAGAAAAAACAAATAGAAAGGAGGAAAAGATGAAAAAAAGAATTTTAGCTTTAGCTGGTGTTCTGGTTCTGGTAGCTGTGCTGATTGTGCCAATGGTAGTTTTAGCCGCCGTCAACGATGCCACGCAGACCGCCTCCACGAGTAAAGCAGATGCAATTAATATCAGAGCTCAAGATTATACAACTGCTGTAGCAGATATCACGTTTCCAGAAGGTGCTCCTGGTGCTACAGTCTCCGACCCATCTAATGACCAGCCTGAGACGCAAATATTGGGTGCTGAAGGAACAGCTAAGCCAGTGGTAACGCTGGTAAATACTTCTGCTGTTGCCTACACGGTCTGGTATAACATCGAAGCATTCAGTGAAGGCGTTGTATCCAGTGAGAACTACGTGATAATTGCTAAAGGTGGTGAATGCTTGAATGCGGATGCTATCACTGAATCTGCGACCTTAGATGGCTCAGACCACGTATGTACTGGTACCATTACCACGATAGCCGCGACAGGTGATGGTGGTGAGGCCGATGAGAGGGACCTCTATCTAAAGATAACTCTCAGCGCTCTAGCTGGAAAAACGGGGACTTCAACACTTACAATCTTGGGAGAATCATAAGCTGGCTTTGAGGTCTCATGCTTAAAAGGCACTGTATCAAGATAAGAGGGTGTCATTGCGAGCCGAAGGCGTGGCAATCTCATATACGCAACAGGCAACATATTAAGCTATTAGTAGTTGCCTTATTACTTGGCTTGTTATTCATCCCTGCCTCCGCTGCACTGGCAACATCGGTTGACCGATTATCGCTTTGCAATTTAGAGGGCTGCCCCGGCGATGCCGTAGAGGCGAAAATAACATTAGAGGGAACTGACCTAGAGGAAAGGTCGGGCTATTGGTATACGCATTACAAAGAGGTGGAGGGGGACGATGACAGGATGGACATTACATCCTGGATTGCTATTGAGCCTGAGGAATATACCATCAGAGAGGGAGAAACGAAGGTTTTTACTATTAAGGTAAAGATACCAGGAGATGCCGGGCCAGGATTGTGGGGGGCAACATCCGAAGAGGCAGGCGTGGCAGGCCATTCGGATGAGAGGAGGACCTACATCATCTTCAAGGATGCCATTACGGGAGGAAATGTATATTCTGGGCTTTTAATCCCGGTTTCAGTGAAAGTGGTGGGAAAGCCAAGTCCATTAGCGCCTGCCATAAAATTTGTTAAGGAAAACATAATGGTAACTGCGCTAGTCGTTGTCATTGTGGTATTGATAGTGGTGCTATTGAGAAGGGGAAAATTAAGGAAAGCAAGTTAATGAAGCAATCGCCCTTTGTGTCATTGCGAGCCGAAGGCGTGGCAATCTTATCCCCGCCCAGATTGCTTCGGCACTTTGTGTGCCTCGCAATGACAAGGAAGGAAGTTGTGTCATTAAGTTATTGAACGAGTATAGATACTTGCCAGGCTGCACAGAGATGAAAGCAACAAGATATGCCAAGGGATTAAGCAAAGGGATATTCTGGTTAACATCGCTGGCTTTGTTGTTGGCCTTAGTTCTGCCTAGCGATGGCCCTGGGATAGCTCAGGCAAGCCCCGGCCCAGACACCGTGACTTTAAGACCTGATGGCCCTGATGATGAGACCAACCTTACGATTGGGGGTAGCTCCCCAGCACCTTCAAACTGGGAAAGCGTAGATGAAGAAACACCTGATGAGGATAGCACATATGTTTACCATGATGGTACAGATTATTTACGAGACCTTTACAACATAGTAGACCATAGCTTGGGTAGTGGCAAAATCAATTCCGTAACGGTCCATGCTCGCTGTAACTCAAGAAAGACTCCAGAGCAAGCAAGTCTCAAAATAGTTCTCAAGAGTGGGACTACCACTGAAGAAAGTGTTGAAAAGACGCTAACTAAGGATTACTCTAACTACTCAAATACTTGGACTACCAATCCAGATACTGGTTCAGCTTTTACATGGGGGGAAGTTGATTCTCTACAAGTAGGTGTTTCTCTCAGGGAAGACAAAGCGGGAACAGGCGATTATTCAGGGTGCACCCAGGTCTGGGTTGATGTTGATTATACGCCGCCATTTTCAACTACAATAGAAATCAGAGCCCAAGATTATTCAACTACGGTAACGGATATAACATTTCCCGAAGGTGCTCCTGGCTCTGAGGTTTCCCAGCCATACAATGATGCTGATGGTAGTGGCAGCCCACAAGGATTTGGCGATGCTGGTGTAGCTAAGCCAGTGGTAACACTTTATAATGGTGGTTCTGCTACCTACACCATTTGGTATAACATCGCCACATTCACTGAGGGCATTGTATCCAGTGAGTATTACCTCATAAACGCTAAAGGGGCGGCATGCACCAGCGCGGATTCTATCACCAACGCTGTGACCTTTGATGCAGACACAAGTACTGGAACAACGATAGCCACCGGCGCTGGTAATGAAAAGGATCTCTATCTAAAGATAACTCTTAGCGATGTAGCCGGAAAATCAGGAACCTCAGCACTTACCATCTTGGGAGAGGCATAAGCTAGTTTAAGCAAAACCTTTGTCTGTTAAGGTAGACCTTAGGATGAGCATATTGGAGTATGGAACCAAGAAGTTAATTATCGGGGTATTTTTGATATTGGCATTATTGCCCTGCCCCGTTTATGCTGCCACCCAAGAAGCCAGCACGCTTTCTTTACAGCTTTCAGACATCTCTGTCTCAGATAGCGGCTATCACAGCGCTACCATTTCCTGGAAAACTAATGGCCTGGCAGATAGCCTGGTGGAGTATGGTACCACCACTGATTATGGCTATAGCGTATACAGCCCCACCTTTGTCTCCGAACACAGCATCAGCCTCAGTGGACTTTCCTCGTCTACTACCTACCATTACCGGGTGAAGTCAGTGACCGCCGATGGCATCGAAGCCATATCCGATGATTACACCTTCACCACCTTATCGCCTGCGGAAGAGGAGGAGGAAAGAGTTATCACTCGCTACCTAGATATAGATATCCTGGGCAAGGTAACCAAAGTCAAAATCAGTTCCTCAGGGAGGCTCCTTGAATCGGTAAAGGCAACCGATGCCGAAGGACAAATAGTTCTGGAGCTTGACCGTAGGACCGAAATACTTTGCCCCGGCGGGAAAGTGCCCCAGAGGCTGGAGATAAGGGCCATCCAGATATCACCGCCTCAAGACACAGTGGTATTGGACGGGGTCTACAGGCTCGATGCTTACCTTTATAAATACAGCCAGACCCCTTCTCTTTTCACCATATCACCGCCAGGCAAGCTGGCTTTGAGCTATGACCTCAGCGACTTACCCCCTAATTCTTTATCGGTATTTAGCGCCTACTACGATACCCAGAAGGGTTGGGTGGAGCTTTCTCCCGGTGATATAACTGAAGCTGGCGAGCTGGCAGTGGAGATAAGCGGACCTGTGATTTTCACCATTATAGTAAAGCTTGGTCCTCCGCCCTCTCCTCCACCTTCTCCTCCTGAGCCATGCTTCCGACCCAGCAACCTGGTCATTGAGCCCGGGGAAGTAAAGCCGGGGCAGGAAATCACCATCAGCCTTATCGTCACCAATATCGGCGGGGCAGCGGGGACCTGCACCTTAGAGCTCAAAGTTGATGGGGAGGTCAGGTCGGTAAAGAGCGTCACTTTAGAACCCGGAGAGAGCGAGGTGGTGAGCTTCAGCATAATTGAGGCTATGGAGGGGGAGCACATGGTGGAGATTGCCGCCCTTAAGGGCGATTTC
>Ga0209979_1002501_pt1 | contig 17468 bp, 15 predicted proteins | sample AnhtaG_FD_183114 | JGI IMG/M metagenome (GOLD analysis project Ga0209979, IMG submission 183114) | Deep subsurface microbial communities from Anholt, Denmark to uncover new lineages of life (NeLLi) - Anholt_01485 metaG (SPAdes) (version 2) | ecosystem: Environmental > Aquatic > Marine > Oceanic...
AGGACTTTGGTTTTTTAGAGTCGGCATAGTTTTTGCGGAAGATTTTGTAGCGGTTGAGCAATTTACGGTATTTGGTTTTACCTCCTTCTTCTGAAAGGGAGAAAGCCCTGTCCCCCGCCTTTGGCGGAGAAGCATACCCGCAATATGGATATACTGTTCCTTAGGGAAAATCAATAAGATTATGTTATTTTTCTATCCCAGACGGGTCTCCGTCATCTGCTCAATCCATTTGAGTATCTTATCTCTCCCTTCTCCGGTCTTGGCAGAGAATACGACTATTGAGTCTGAATCCAGGTCCAGAACATGACATGTCTTGTTTACACTTCCCAGAAGTGCTGATCGGGAGAGCTTATCTGTTTTGGTCAAAACGATCAATTGTCTTTTCTCATAGAAATCAAGCCATTCGGAAAGTTGCAAATCCGGCTCTAAGGGCCCGCGCCTTGAATCTATTAAAAGCACCGTACCTTTGAGGTTTTCCCTCTCCTTTAAATAATCCTCCACCAGCTTTCCCCAGCTTTTTCGCATCGATTTGGAGGCTTTGGCATAGCCATATCCGGGCAGATCCACAAAGTAAAGATTTTTGTTTATCAAGAAAAAATTGATCAGCTTGGTTTTGCCCGGGGTGGAGCTGGTTTTAGCCAAGTTCTTGACGTTGACCAATCGATTCAGGGCGGATGACTTTCCCACGTTAGAGCGACCGGCAAAGGCTATCTCCGGCAATTGGTCTCCGGGGAGACTCTTCAAATCGACCACACTTTTGATATAGGTGGCGGTTTTTATTCTGAAAGACATATCTCAACATCCTGCAGACCAGACAGAACCCAATTTTCTGATACGAATGTTAGGCTGGGGGGTTAAGGATTTCATTACTCTGAAGGGATTTTTCAAAAGTACCAGTTTGAGGCGGAATGAATTCCCGTCTTTATAAATGACGATAGTTTATCATTCCCAGAAAGTGCATTTACTAAGGGGAGCATATAATTGTTTACATCCCCCCTTTACTAAAGGGGGATTTCAAGTCAAGCCCAAAACAGGTGTGGGAGAAAAAAATCAATAATAAGATGTAAACTGTTTCCTGCTCCTCTTAGTAACTCTCAAGATCATGCCTCCCAGCTAATGACTTCTATTCGGGCGATCAAGCAGGTTCACTCCGACCGGCTATCATTGCTTTTTCTACTGGGAGTCAGTGGTCAGTCAGGTTAGATTTCTCATTTTCAAGAGAATCTTTGGTGGTCTCTGAAAAGGAAAGTGGTAAGAAAACAGAGACCAATAATTTAAAAAAACCGGTTTTAAGCCTCATTTCGTCTTTTTTTCGAACACTTCATCTATCAGACCATAAGTCTTAGCTTCCTCTGCCGACATGAAGAAGTTTCGGTCAGTGTCCTTTTCGATTCTCTCTAAGGGCTGTCCGGTATGCTTGGACAGAAGCTCATTTACCCCCTTTTTCACCAGCAAAAGCTCTTTGGTGTGAATCTCGATGTCGGAGACCTGTCCCTGCACCCCTCCCCAGGGCTGGTGGATCATTATTCTGGAGTGAGGCAAAGCGCCTCTTTTCCCTTTGGTTCCGGCACACAGAAGCAGAGCCGCCATGCTGGCCGCATGCCCCACACAGGTGGTGGCTACGTCCGGCTTGACGAACTGGATGGTGTCGTAGATAGCCAGTCCCGAAGGGACGATCCCCCCAGGTGAGTTTACATAAAGGTTTATATCCTTCTCCGGATCATCCGCCTCCAGAAAGAGAAGTTGGGCTATCACCAGATTAGCCACCACATCATCGATGGGTGAGCCGATGAAAATTATACGATCCTTCAGAAGGCGGGAGAAGATGTCGTAAGCTCTCTCCCCCCTCCCGGTCTGTTCTATCACATAGGGAACTAAAGGCATATCGGATCCTTTCTCTATTGGTTCTAAGTAACAGGTTTTTACACCGTTAGCTGTCATTTGGTTTGGTTACCTGAACTTTCTTCTCCGGTTTTTTGAGCAAGGAAGGTTTCCTCTTTTATCTTCGCATTTTTGAGAAGAAACTCCAGGGTTTTCTTCTCCAAAAGATCTTCTTTTATCCTTTTGATCTGGGAAGGATTTTCCAGAAGCTTTTCCGCCTCCTCGGGTTTCATCTTATAATCCCGGGCAAAAGCTTCAACCCAGGCTTCCATCTCCTCTTGGGTCACCTGAATGTTCTCTTTTTCGACGATCTGGTGAAAAAGCAGGTCCCATCTTATATGACCTGTGGCTATATCCCGATACTCCTCTCGAGTCTTTTTTTCATCCACTTTTTGGTATTTTCTTTTTAAGTCTTGTATTAACGAATCCATGTAGAAGTTCAAAAGGGTCTCCGGGACCTCGAAAGCGTTGCGCTTTATTAATTGATTGATCAATTCATTTTTCACCTCCGACTCTGCATCCACCTGAGCTCTTTTGACCAAACCTTCTCTTATCTTACTTTTTAATTGGGTTATGGTCTGGTATCCCCCCACGGTTTTGGCGAAATTGTCATCTGGTTTAGGTAAGATTTTTTCCTTTACCTCCTTGACGGTGATCTCATATCTCACCTTCTTTCCCGCCAGCTTCTTGTTATGAAAGGAGGGAAGATAGTTCACCTCGAATTCCTTCTTATCTCCAGCTTTTGTGTTTATCAAAGCTTCCTGAAATTCTTTGATCATGTTATGCGGGTCTAAGAAAAGCTCATGGTTTGTCAGCTTATCCTCCTTACCATCTTGGTATTTGATCAGATCCACGACCAAATGATCGTATAATTTAGCCTCCCTGTCTACCGGGTGAAGCTCGGCAAAGTCTTCCCTCAGATAATTTAAAGATTGCTCCATATCTTTATCTGTTATCTGTTTAACTCTTTTCACCACTTCCAGACCTGTGTAGTTTTTAACCTCCACCTCCGGTTTGATTTCGATTTCAGCTTTAAATTTCAGAGGAGTTTCCTCCTTAAACTGAATCTCCTTCACCTCCGGCAGGGAGATGGGAGAGAGGTTGGTTTCCTTTGCCGCATCCTCATATGCTCTGGGCACCAGAGATTCCAAGACCTCCTCCTCGATTTCTTTTTGGTAGCGAAGCTTCACCAGATGCATTGGTGCTTTGCCTTGACGGAAACCAGGAATCTTGGCTAAGTTTTTGTATTTCTGATATGCGGCTTCGAACTCTTCATCCACCGTCTCTTTGGGAACTTCAATCTCTAAAGTTCTTTTCCATCCTTTCCCCTCCTGCACCGCCACGGTTAATTTCTTTTCTTCTTTATCTGGTTGGGTCAAGTGTCATCTCCTTTTTCGGTTGGCAGTTTCCAGTCTCCAGTTGGCAGTTTCCAGATGGCAGTTTTCAGTTAACTGCCAACTGCTAACTGGTAACTGTAAACTGCGGACGGGGAGACTCGAACTCCCACGGTCTTTCGACCAACAGCTCCTAAGGCTGTCGTGTATACCAGTTTCACCACGTCCGCTTTCACAAATCAACAACTTAACAAAAATTATTCTAAAATCAAGCTAAAAGTGAATGTGCCCGCGAAGCGATGGCACCTCAAACTCACCGGCGAATCCAATTTGATTAAAAATGGACAAGATCCATAAGATGTTTCGTCTCTTTCTTTACGGTTCTGAACTGAATTCTGTTATCTCTCCTTTTCTGGAGTTCGAAACAGATCCAGCTGTAAACACTCTGTTAGTTTTCTCTCCTGCTTCCCCATGGGGTCTTTCTGCTCAAGAAACGGCACCAATGCCTCGGCTCAAATGTTAAAAACTTGACAACTGCGACTCTACGATTATATTCAAAAAAGTCGTATAAAAATGATGAAAGGAAAAGTATATATGCAAAACGATCATAAACATATAGCTTCTAAAGAAGATGAGCTTCTTAAATGCTTGAAATGCGGAACCTGTCTCTCTGTGTGTCCGGTATACGCAGAGACAAAATATGAGCCGGCTGCACCCCGGGGCAGAGTGGCTTTGATTGAGATGGTTAACAAGGGTGAACTGGACTTAAGTGAGGTCTTTCGCAAGAAGATAAATATCTGTTTGAACTGCAAATCCTGTGTGGATGCGTGTCCCAGTGGGGTGAGGACTGATGATTTGGTTCTATGTGCCAGAGCAGATCTGGTGGAGGCGGGAAAGTTTACCCTTCTGGAAAGGTTGATCTTCAGGCAGCTTTTAAAGAGAGGAAGGCTTCTGCCGCCAGTGGCAAGATGGGCCACCTTCGCCGGAAGAATAGCCAATAAGATTCTGCCGGAGAAAAATCCCTTAACTTTGTTTTTACCCTTCCCGGACGGCTGGAAGGAGAGAATCTATCCCCAGATCGCAAAAAAGCCCTTAAGAAAAAGAGTTCCTGAGGTGGTGAGCGTAAAAAATCCAAAGATGAGGGTGGGTTATTTTTACGGATGTGGCACCAATATGGTTTATCCCGAAGTGGGTGAAGCTTTGATAAGGGTGTTGACTCATAATGATATCGAGGTGGTGATCCCCAAGGGACAGATATGCTGTGCCACGTCTATCTATAATTCTGGTGATTTTAAGACCGGCATCAAACATGCCAAAAGAAATTTGAAGGTCTTCAAAGACGCAAAGGTGGACTGCATTGTGGTCAATTGTGCTTCCGGTGGATTGACCTTAAAGAAGGAATACAAGGAACTTTTGGGAGTTAACTTTGATATTCCGACTTATGACATCTCCGAATTTTTGGTTAACGTCATAGATATGAAAAAAGATTTCAAGCCACCGGAAAAGGAAGTTGTCATTACCTATCATGATCCCTGCCATTTGAACCGGGGGCAGGGAATAAAGGATGAACCCAGAGAGATTTTAAAGCAAATTCCCGGAGTTAAGTTTATTGAGATGGCCGAGTCGGACAGATGCTGTGGGGGAGGAGGATCCTTTAATTTGAAATATTACCCCATCTCCAAGGGGATAATGGAATACAAACTGAAAAATATGGAAAAGATCGACCCCGACTTTCTGGTTAGCGGCTGTCCTGGCTGTATGATGCGGTTTGAGGAAACCTTCCTTCAGGGAAAAATGAGACAAAAAGTAAAACACCCCATCCAGCTCTTAGCCGACGCCTATCCCGATGGCGAAAATCTGTAGATTTATCGTAAGAGAGACTTATCTTCTAAGGCCCTCCCCGTTGGTAACGGACGCCTCGTCCGCTACCTTCAAAGTTTTATTTTCACGTCACGGACGAAGGCGTCCGTGACGAACGAGAATAAAACAACCATTCAGAAACAAAGGAACTAGCCTATGAACATGGTTTTCTCGATAATTGGGTGGATGGCCTGGGCTTTTACTGCGTACCTGGCGCTGACCCTCACTTATTCTTGTCGAAGGATAGTTCGTAGCGGACAATCTTTTCAATGGATTACTGCTGTGCAGGCATTCTTTTGGTGTGTTATCACTGTTGTTTTTCTTTTGACATCTTTGAATAAACTCCACATTTTGTGGTTATTACCTGTCTTGTTTTTTGGTGCCCAATTCTTGGTTCTTGTGGGTGTGCCAATTATCACTCCATTCGTCCTTTTTCTTACTCAAATTTTTATGAAATTCGTCTTGATCGGAACAGGCACTTCCACTCAAAGCTCCACTCTTGTTTGGGAAAACCTTTTGAAGGAAATGGAACAAGATGAGGAAGGCACAAAGGAATTCAGGCAGATAGTAGGAAATTTTTTGATCCCAGATGACATTAGTCCCAATAAATTTCGAGCCAATTGGATAGCTCTTTTTCGTCACGGGGTCCCTTCTCTGCTTGACGATGGTGAGAACGTTAATCCAACCCCATCATTGCAAATGTTCTCTCTTGTGACCAATCGTCCGTTAGGATATCCTGAGTGGTTTCTCGCCGCATATCCAGATGTTGCGAGCTGGGTAACAACCAGCGTGGAGGAAGACGAGGAAACCTTTAGCAATATATTCGGCAACATTAGCGATGATGAATTGCTGGACGGTGAAGGACGTATTAAGGGTGAGTTCCTTCGCACTTTGATAGACACCTATTGCATGGAGACTGGACGCACTCTGGAATGTAGTGAAAAATGTCTTTGGACAGATGAAAACAAGTAATCCAGAAACAGCACATAACTGCATGTGTCTATTTTGGCTTTCAACCTTCCCCCAAATCGCCTTAGACGGCTTCAGATACGGGCAAAACGTTAAGTTGTGTATGGTAGACCTCTCGTCCTTATGATTTCACCTCTGTTTATAGTTAGCTATCCTTCTAAAAAATTCTAACTTTTCCCTTGCCTGTTTAATCAAATAGTTGTTCATTATGGAAAGTTTTGAGTAACACTTGCAGGTGTAACTTTAAATCGGCGAATTGGGTTTGAGTCAAAGAATAAAAAAACCATACCTTCTCATCTCATTATTTCTCTTTCTGATCCTGGTCAACTGTGGGAAAGATTCTCATGATGGCAATCCGAATCCTGGCTTTGATTTTAATCTTCCTGATTTGGATGGAAAGATTCATAGTATGAAGGATTTCAAAGGACAGATACTGGTGGTAAACTTCTGGGCTACCTGGTGTCCGCCCTGCTCAGAGGAGGTGCCCAAGCTGAATGATCTCTATGATAGATATAAAAACAAAGGGGTGCAGGTGATCGGGATCGCTCTGGATAAAGACAGCTTGGAGTTGGTGGCTCCATTTATGAAAAGAAACAAAATTAACTACCCCATCCTTATTGGCAACCATGAGGTTCTCACCGGCTTGAAAAACTTTAAAGGCGTGCCAACCACTCTTCTTTTCAATCAGAAAGGCAAAATTCACAGAAGATTCGACGGTTCCTTTGATCTGGAGCAACTGGAGGAAAGCTTGCAATCGTTACTGGAGGATTAAGAGAGAGAATTGAATAAACTCAAGAGGTGTAAGATATGAAAACAAAATATAAATTCCCTACCTTGGCCATTCATGCGGGGGAGGAAGAGGGTTTTCCTTTCGGAGCAGCGACCACCCCCATATATCAAACTTCCACCTTTGCTTTCAAAAATACAGCGGAGGTGATAGAGTTTCAGAAAGGAGATCCCTCCAAGTATCTTTATACCAGGTATGGAAACCCTACCTTGAAAACAGTTGAGGATAAGATGGCGGCTCTGGAGGGAGGGGAAGCCGCTTTAGTTGTTTCCTCCGGGATGGCGGCTATCTCCACGGTGGCTTTAACTCTGGTTTCCTCCGGAGAGGAGATAATCAGCACCGAACCGGTTTACGGAGGGACTTATAATTTGTTCCAGCAGGTCTTCCCTAAACTGGGAATCAAGGTCCATTTCATCGATCCGGAAAAGATAGATGAAGCAAAAGCTTTACTGAAGGCGAATACCAAACTCTTCTTCTGTGAGACGCCGACTAATCCCAATCTCAAGATAGCAGACATAAGGAAAATTGCAGACATCGCTAAAAAGAGAAAGATACCGGTGGTGGTAGACAATACCTTCGCCACCCCTTACAATCAAAACCCTCTCTCTTTGGGAGCAGACATAGTGATCCACAGCGGAACCAAATATCTGGGAGGACATAGTGACCTGATAGCAGGAGTTATTGTGGGGCCAAAAAATATCATAGATAAAACCAGGGAAACCATGAAGGTGCTGGGTGGCTGTATCGATCCTTTTGGAGCTTTTCTTCTTCTCCGTGGACTTAAGACCTTAGCCGTAAGGGTCACACAACAAAATCACAATGCCCTAAAGATGGCGGAGTTTCTATCCGGCCAGGATAAAGTTAACCGGGTTTTCTATCCGGGTCTTCCCACCCATGCCCAGCATGATTTGGCGAAAAGTCAGATGAGAGGCTTCGGGGGGATGGTCTGCTTTGAGGTAAAAGGAGGTCTTGCTTCAGCCACTAAAGTAATAGATAGCTTCAAACTCTTCATTGATGCCACCAGCCTGGGTGGGGTGGAATCCTTAGCCAGCCTGCCGATTTTGACCTCTCATTTTGGGTTCGATCAAAAGGAGCTGGAAAGAGCAGACGTGACGCCGGGGATGGTGCGCCTCTCCTGTGGCATCGAAGATGAACAGGATTTAATAGAGGACTTAAAACAGGCATTAGAAAAGGTAGGATAAGCTTTCACCGACCGGTGTTTTGTTGCTTATCGGTTCCTGTAAAAACATACATGGACTTGATAGAGCTTGGAAACTAAGCAGTAAACCAGAACCTAACTTACTAAGAGGAGCAGGAAACAGTTTACATCTTATTATTCGTATGAATGCTTCGCATTGATTTTTTTCTCTCCCACCTGTTTTGGGCTTGACTTGAAATCCCCCTTTAGCAAAGGGGGATTTAGGGGGATTTTTCAAGTTTCAAATCCCCCCTTCCCCCCCTTTTTCTAAAGGGGGGATGTAAACAATTATATGCTCTCCTTAATAAGTTAGGTTCTGGTCAAGAAATTAATGGTACCCTCCCGGGTGATCTTCGCATTTATAATCCACGTCCTCCTGCCTAAAGGCTAAATCCTTCAGGAAAAGTCTTTTTATGATTTGACTTTAGTCACTAACGGGCATCCGTACAAGATGAATTCTTTAAGACAAGCCCCCAGGGAAAATCCTGAAGATTTGTCTCGTCCAGTTGTTCTTTTTTCGCTCAATTTCTGTAAATTCTGTCAAATTAACTTGCGAACGTAACATTCGAAGCCGATAAGCGAAAAAAGGGGAGACCAATTCTTTATCAACAGGTGGTATGGACACAATAAAAAAGATGTTGCTGATTTTCGTGGTTAACACTCTGGTGATGCTTATCTCCTGGGCAGGTTTAAGCCTGATCATCTTTGGGGTCAGAGTCCTTGCAGGCCCACAGGCTGGCCTGGTGAAAATATTTTCCATTCACTCATACATTGTAGTTATGTTTTGCTATGCTCTTTATCTGATCTTTGATCTTTGTGAAATTTTCTCCATGGAAACTCAGGGCAAAAAGTGAAACCTCAGATATTAGAAAAGATAGTTGAAGGACATTTAGGATTTAACTTGTTCCTCAGTCTCGTCTTCACCCGGGTGATTAAGGTTATAACAGTTTGTTTGGTTCTCACCTTGATCGTTTGGCTTGTGTGGCTCGGGAAGTATACCTTTGGATCTTTCCTTGCGGGTGCGGTTTTTGGCCTTTTAGTTTTTTTGATTTTATGTTTCCTGAAGCGTTATTTAGGCAACCAAAAAGCCATAGGAAGTTCAAATACAACAGATGAGGTGGCGAAGCTAACTGATCCAGACGAAGTCAGACCAAAGGCTCCCGTTAAAGATTGAACTTCAATAAATAACTACATTTCTTTCACTCCTCTTCATTCCAACAAATCAAAAGAATGAGGCATTTGACTGATTTTTTGCCTTCGTTGGTGACGGACGCCCTTATCCGTTCACGGTGAATCCGTGACGAATAAAGAGAGCTTTTATGGAGATATGGGTGGTCAAGGTCTCTTTATCCACCCTGAAGCACATCTCGCCCCACATTAGAAACAAAAGAGTCGTCGGAAGGTGTATAATTCGCATTAGGTACCTACATTAATCCTTTCAAAAACGCTTGACAAAATCCTTTTGACGGCTCAAATTACAAAACTTAGAATCTACCTGGTGAATCAGACAACTTTAGAAAAAACAGGACAAACGTGTTTTTGGAAAAAACGATGTTTTAATGAACCATAAAAAATCAAAACTTACTCAAAGAAGTCCCCTCAGAAGGCAAAAGGGAGTCTATCAACTCTTGATCTATTTAGCCAGGTCTGCTCATATTAGAATTGGCAAAAAGGGAACATTCAGATTCCCGAAAGGTTACTACATCTATACCGGTAGTGCCAAGCGGGGACTGAAAGCAAGGTTGGAAAGACATCTTCGAGAGGAAAAGAAATGTTTCTGGCATATAGATTATCTTTTGGATCATGCTTCGGTCAAAAAGGTTTTTCTCTTCCTGGATGATAGATTGGATGAATGCTTCCTTTCCCGAAAGATGTTGAAAAGATCAGAGGCTGAGGTGATAGTTCCCAAATTCGGGGCAAGCGACTGCAATTGTCCGACCCATCTGGTCTTCTTTGGAAGACTAAAGGACGTTCCTAAAAACAGCACAACTTATTCTTTTTCTTTTGTAAAGGGGTGAGAAGATGCCCAGCAAAGTCTATTTCATAAATGCGCGGGTGGACAGATTCGATTACCAGTATAGTGTCGAAGGTAGATTGGAGCACATCTTAGAAAAGATCAATCTGAAAAAATACTTCTTCCAAGATGAACTGGTTCCCATCAAGATGCACCTGGGCAATCCAGGAGCACATCATACCATCAGACCGAATTTCGTCAGGGTGGTGGTAGATCAATTAAAGAAGATCAAAACCAAACCCTTTGTGACCGACTCAGTTCGGATAAGGGCTTATGAGTATCTGGAGGTTGCTAACCGCATGGGTTACAATCCCATGAGTTTGGGAGCACCGGTGATAATTGCCGACGGCATCTTTGGATTTGACTCGATAAAAGTGAAAGCGGGAAAGATATTAAAGGAGGTTTCTGTCCCCACAGCTATCTATGATGCCTCCTGCATGATGGTCCTCTCTCACGTGAAAGGGCATATAGACTCAGGTTTAGGTGGAGCCATCAAGAATTTAGCCATGGGATGCGTGACCGCAGTGCCTCGGGGATGTGACTGGAAGGAGGGAGGAAGAGGAAAGATGCACTTTCAGTTAGACGATTTGATGAGCTGGAATGAAGATTTATGCACTTTCTGCGGCATCTGTGTCCGCACCTGTCCCTTGGATGCCATCTCAATAAAAGGAAAGATACTCCTGGTGGATGAAAAAAACTGCTGGAGGTGTGGAAGATGTGTACGGGTGTGTCCGGAGGGGGCATTGATCGTCCCCACATCCATGAAGAACTTCTCCATTTCCCTGACTGAAGCCGCCAAGGCAGTCCTCTCCACCTTTAAGCCCCAAAAGGTCTTTTATATAAACTTTCTTTTCGACATTCAGCCGGAATGTGATTGTATGGCTGTATCAGATACGCCGGTGGTGCAGGATCAAGGGATTTTGCTGTCTGATGACATCGTGGCGATTGATAAAGCTTCCCTGGATTTGATCGCCAAAGCTCAGCCCCTGCCCCAATCTAAAGCAGAAGGTCTGAAGATAAAAAAAGGTTCTGACGTTTTGACCGCGCTTCACGGAAAAGATTCCAAGACCCAGATAGATGCAGCGGAAAAGATGGGTTTGGGGAAAAGCGACTATAAACTCATCGAAGATTAGATTCGCTCTCAGTGCTGGACTGGAATCTAATACAAACGCACTAAATGTTTTTGCATTGTCATTGCGAGGTCCCGCCAACGGCGGGACTTCGTTTCACTCGCAATGACATTTTATTTAACGCCTTCGTATTAGTACTTACGGCTCCAGAGTTGGACTCTTTGGAAAGACAAAAGCTTATGCGTATGCATTCATACGAATCTGCGAGGGTGCAACTATTGCTGTATGAACTACTATAAGCAAGTTATCCCTATCCAGCTTTTATCTGATCTGACTGGCAGCCAATACCGCCCCCAAATCTTCGACCTGAACCCTGTGCTTTTAGATAGCTATATACCCAGATCAACTAGATACAATCTACCTGTAAAGCACACACTGAAATTGAATCCAGATGAGCCTCATGCCAAAACCGGATTGGAAGAACTTAGAAAAATCACGGAAAAGTAAAATGTAGCGGAAGACCTTTAGGTCTCCACAGTTGGGTTTTAAAGGTCTTTGGGAATTGTCTCCGAGTATCAGGATGAAATTTCCACTTCATTCCTGTTTTAGGGGGATATTGTTATCTACCGCAAAGCTATTTTAACAGGCGGATCAGTAAATGCACCAGAGGGATGAGGAAAAGAATGATCAGTATTATGGCAACCCACTTAAAAAGTCGGGACTTGGGTTGAGGGAATTCGTAGCCACAGATGGGACACCGCTGGCTGTCTTTAGGCACCTCCACCGCACAATTGGGACATTCTTTTCTCTTACTCCCTATCAATTTTGTCGCCTCCTGTCATTTCATCTGTCATTCTGAGTCCCGCCGCAGGAGGGACGAAGAATCTGAAGATTCTTCGGTCGCTTTGCTCCCTCAGAATGATAAAAAACGAAAGTTTGTAGGGGCTTGATTTATCAAGCCCGACTTTCTCTCTGTGAATTATGAGTGCATAGTTTTTGTAAGAATGCGTTCAGTCCTTCTGAATGATGTATAATAGCACAATCAAAATCAGAGAGAAGATAGAGTCAACCAAAAAGAATCTGAGACCCAAGCCGGTGATGAAGCCGGTCAAAAGACTTACTACAAAAAACAGGCCCAGGCCAAGGATAGATCCCCTGATTACGCTCCTGTACCTAACCACATCTTTAGAACAGACAAATAAAACTATCCCCACCCAGATGACAAACACCCCTAACAGCTTGTAGATGTATATAAAGAAGGGTTCGCCCGACCAAAGATGTGCCATCTGAAAGATTCTGAAAACCCCCTCATTTGCCACTAATCTCCCAATCCCACCTACGATGAAGGCCAGGGAGATTATGAGAAGAATTCTTCTTTTGGCCATTTTTGCTTCTCCTTTCTTTAAATGCCGCCGATAGACGGCGTTCGCTCAGCCCCGCCGTTAATTGTTGTGTCAGGACCTAGTCCTGACACGATCTGAGCGTCAGGAGAAGCTCCTGACGCAACGGAATCCGCTCAATCTGCTGTGAAAGACTTTCCGCTCAGTCAAGATGTTTATATCCTCACTAACTTCCCTCTTGTGGATGACGGAGACCCGTCTGGTATAACATCCACAAGGAGCATAACCTGAATGCAAATGCTTTTCTTAAGAGAGCTCTTATTTGCCTTTCAAATAGCGGTCAAACCAGCGCAGAATATGCTTCAGCCTTTCAATGCGCCGGTCTGTGCGACCCCCACGCGAAAGACCGTGCGGTTCGTCCGGGAAGCGGACCATCTCGGTATCTACTCCCAACTTTTTTAGCGCCACAAAGACTTGCTCGTCCTGCTCAATGGCGCACCGCAAATCTTGTTCGCTGTGAATAACGAGAGTAGGGGTCTTTGCGTTGCCAATATATTTGATAGGAGATTGCCGCCAGTAGTTTTCAAAATTTTCCCAGGGAGGCTGGTCTCCAAACTCATATTGAAAAGCCCAGTTGAAATCGCTGGATCCGTACATGCTAATTAAGTTGCTGACACTCCGCTGCGTTACCCCCGCCTTGAACCGGTTAGTGTGCCCGATGATCCAGTTGGTCATGTAACCGCCATAACTGCCGCCGGTGACGCCCATTCTTTTTTTGTCAATGTATGGCTTTTTCTCAATCAAATCGGCCCAGGCCATCAAATCATCATAATCCACCGTGCCCCAGTTGTTCCAGATGGCTTTAGAATGCTTCTCGCCGTATCCCTGCCCGCCGCGTGGATTGCAGAAATAGACGATGTATCCCTGTGCGGCCAAAAAGTAAAACTCGTGCATAAAAAAGTTTCCATACTGCACCCGGGGACCGCCGTGAATCTCTAAAATCGAGGGGTGTTTTTTCGCCTTATTAAAGCCGGGCGGTTTGAGAATCCAGCCCTGCAGATCGTTGTCTGCGGCACCTTTAAACCAAACCTCCTCTATTTCTCCCAAATCGATAGCCTTTAGCAAATTTTCATTGATCTGCGTCAATTGACGAGAGCTTGCATCAGCCATGTGACGGAACCAGACCTCTCCCGGATTCTTCATATCCGCATGGAAATAGGCGAGTTTGGATTGGTCTTTGTCAAAATTGAATGTCCCCACAACTCCCTCATCGCCAATCACCGTTTGCAAACTTCGCTTGCCACCATCCAGCGCTACCGATTTGAGAGTGGTGTCACCATGATGCGCTACCTGAAAATAGATCCTGCTCCCATCCTTTGACCAGGTGGGCGGCATCATAGCTGGGCTGCCCGGTATGTCGTTAATGGTCCAGCTTGACACGTTGAAATCGAATTCTTCGGTGAGATTCTTCGCCTTTGGCTTGCCGTCTGCAGGGACAATCCACAGACAAATGTTTCTCCAATACTGCCCTCGTCCCTCCAAGCCGTAGTAGGCAAGCCATTGACCATCCGGCGAAAAACAGGGCATCTCCTTATAGCCCAGAGGTGCCCTGATCTTACGAGAATTGCCCCCGGTTGCAGGTATCACAAACAAATCTATCACATCCGGATCAAGATCAGGGTCTTTGCTCCGATTAGATAAGAAAACGATCTTTCTCCCATCCGGCGACCAACGCGGAGACGACTCGTCGTAAACATTGCTGTCAGTCAATTGCTTGCCTTTACCAGTCCGGGCGTCAATTGTCCAGATATGCCAGCGTTCTTTTGGCAAAAATCCCTTCTCATCCTCTTTGTAGAAGACGCGAGTGATGTGACGTGAGACCACGCCCAATTTTTTCTTCTGCTCGTCTTTTTCGCGTTCGATCTCTTCGGTATCCTTTTTGCGAAACATGCAGACCAACTTCTTGCCATCGGGTGACCACTCAAAATCACCAAAGCTACCTTTGAAATTGGTCAACTGCCGTGCTTCCCCGCCCTGAAACGGGATGACGTAGATTTGCGACTGCTTTTCATCGCCTCGATTGGAAATGAAGGCAATCTTTGAGCCATCGGGAGACCATTGCGGTAGGCTGTCTGACTGATCGCCGTAAGTGAACTGCCGGGCAGGTCCTCCATCGGTGGGCACAATCCAGAGATTGGAATACTTCTTCTCGGTCTTTTTGTCTACCCGCTGGAGGCAATAAACCACGTGTTCTCCATCCGGCGAAATCTTGCAGTCAGAGATAAGTCGAAAACGATACAAATCTTTCGCAGTAATGCGGCGTTTCTTTAGCGTAGACATAATCCCTCGCAACTTGTTTTATATTTAATAAGGTTTGTTTATTCCTTTGCTCAGCCCCGCCAACGGCGGGGCTAACTTCTCTCTTGTGGATATCGGAGACCCGTCTGGTAAGCATACCTCACAGCTGATTAAAACGGATTAAGCTGATGCTATTGGTTTCTATCTGCTTAATCTGTTCGATCTGCTTTGAAAGAATCTCCGATCGGTCAAAATGTTATCATCCTCGCTAACTTCTCTCTTGTGGATGACGGAGACCCGTCTGAGATAACGTCCACAAGGAGCCACGACGCCCGTGTTATATGCTGTTTGGGCGATTCTATTTTACTTTGTATCTATCTTTTTGGTCAAACAACGTTAAATCCTTGTAACCTCTTCTAATTCTTGCACCGTGCTTGACATCTTTGGGAATAAAGTATGTATCCCCCTTTTTGAAAGCGTATTTCCTGCCGTCTATGGTTAATTCGATTTCACCATCCAAAACAACTCCCCACTGTCCTTCGTGCGAATGTTCAGGAACTTCTGCATCATTCTCAAAACTCATAAAGACAAACTGCTGGTTTTGGCCTTGAAAAAGATGGGAATGTACTCCTTCGATAGGAATATCAGCTTCTGGTAGCTTTGTAACTATCTCTGGAAAGAAATTTTCCTTTGGCATTTCTCAAATCCTCCTTTCTTTAGGCCTTCACCCAGCCCCACCGTTGGCGGGGCTAACTTCCCTCTTGTGGATGACGGAGACCCCACCCATACGGGGACTCGTCTGGGACAACATCCACAAGGAGCATAAAACACCGTTAGATAATCAATTGTGGACCTTTAATCCTCTAATCGACCACACTATCAATGCCTCGCTAAACCCGCGTGTATGTAATTCAGTTAGTTGTCACTGATTTCCTGCGGATAAGAGGAGTTGCCGGGTGCGATTTCGGCAAAGCATAATTTCAAAGTTGTGTCAGGACCTAGTCCTGACACAAGGTGTGCGTCAGGAGAAGCTCCTGACGCAACGGCAAAGCATAATTTAAGCTTTTAACCGCTGATATGCGAAACTACAGCTTGGCGTCGCGCCTACCTTACCCGCCGGATTACCATGATTGCCAGATCGTCTGTCCTCGGTGCCCCAGACAGGAAGGCTCTCAGGTCTTCTAAGCAGACCTGGGTGAGTGCTTCGGGTGGCAGCTCATGACGCCCCTTTATTAATCTGGCCAGCCGCTGGGCGCCGTATTCAGCATCGGCTCTATCCTGCGCCTCGGTGAGCCCGTCGGAGTAAAGCAAGAGACTATCCCCGCGGGCCAGTTGCACTCTTTCCGCTGAGTACTCCCCGCTGCTGAATATACCAATCGGAAGACCCGTAGCCTCCAGGCTTGTGATTTCATCTTCTCGAACCAAGAGAGGGGGGCAATGACCGGCATTGCAAACGTCAACCTCTCCTGATTTGCCCGCTCTCCCACACACCAGGGTGGCGTAGTCTGCGGAAATGGTACTCTCACAGAAAATTCGATTCGCTCGCTGGACCAGTTGGTCGGCGGATAGACCGACAGCGATGAGACTGCGAAAGAGCGCATGCAGGTGAGCCATGAGGATCGATGCGGCCACCCCATGACCTGAAACATCCCCTAAGAGGAAGAATAGATCTCCTCTCTCGGTGTCAGGACTAATCAAATCGCAATAATCGCCACTCACCGGGCCCGCCGGCTCGTAGTGGTAGTAGGCCTCCCAGTCGCCGAAACTGAGGTTCTTGTTCGGTAGCAGTTGGGTCTGGATCCGCGAAGCTAAATCTAAATCCTGTTCAAGCGCCCGCTGCTGGTCCGGTGTGAGGCAGTCAATGCAGTTCCGGGTGAGAGGATCCGCCATGAGTCGCTCCTCCCTGATCGGCTCGTGGCACACATCACACAAACCGTAGGATTCTTTATCCATCCGCTCGAGTGCTGAATCCACCTCTTCCAAAAGGCGCATGACGTGCGTGGTTTCCTTGAATTCGCCGATGGCGGTCTGAAGTCTCTGGCGACGGTCAAGCAACCGCTGGCGAAGGTCCATCTTCGTGACAGTATTCATTTTATTCTTCCTCCTGACCTAGAAATCTGTTTCTGTCTCAAGCTTTCTCCCTTCTACTCCGGCTCGCATAGCTCCTTCCAGTCTACCATACGTCTCGTTTTTCGATCATGTTTCATATCCTGTTTCAATAGATTCTCTAAGGGGTTTTTCGCTCAGCGAGGATGTTATCGTCCTCCCTAACTTCCCTCTCGCGGATGTCGGAGACCTCCAGACGGAAGGGCACCCGTACGGGTGGGCTCGGACGAACCCCGGCAGACGCCCCCGTCTGGGCGTCTGGGGGCGTCGGCTCGTCTGGGATAACATCCACAAGGAACATAAGTCTGCGTTTAGTACTTTTGTATGTTCATCCCTTGTTTTAACGTTTTTTCAGTTCGACGAATAACAGGTTATCAAATATCAATAGCTAACTCGGGATGTTCCTTCTTTAGCCAATCTTTGACCAATCTATCCATTTCCCAGGCAAATTTGATTGCTTCATTCACTTCGTATTCAGACACACTGCTAGTGCTATCCCAACTTAATATACCTAAATCTATAAAGTGGGCTGCTATTTCTTCCGTATTGTTTATTTCGCCAAGTAAGGTAACGATAGATTCTGTTTCTCCTCTCATTATGTGAAGTATCAT
>Ga0209979_1002503_pt1 | contig 17452 bp, 19 predicted proteins | sample AnhtaG_FD_183114 | JGI IMG/M metagenome (GOLD analysis project Ga0209979, IMG submission 183114) | Deep subsurface microbial communities from Anholt, Denmark to uncover new lineages of life (NeLLi) - Anholt_01485 metaG (SPAdes) (version 2) | ecosystem: Environmental > Aquatic > Marine > Oceanic...
AATATTCAAAAAATCTTGGGTCGCGGTGAAGTTAATAATAAGATCAATATAACCGTTGATAAGGCATCTAAACGAGCGATCGAGAAAATTGAATCCGCTGGTGGCAAAGTTACCCTTCTAGTAGCAGCAGAATAATAGTTTAACTTTTAATTTTAACTTATTTCTTATTTAAATTTCTGTAGGTTTAATTCACTAATTTCAATATTAATTGAACTAATCCAGGTAGGAGAAACACAAACACCAATATATTTCCTATTAAGTGAACCGTAGTAAAAACGATTCCGAATAAATATGTTGCGATAAAATAATCTATTGTAGTAGATACCGTAAATCCACCAAACAAAGTGCTCAAAATATCGAACAAAAATGTAAGAATCCCTCCAATAACACCAAATATAACCATTACTTGGTATACATACAAATCCTCCTTCGGTTTAAAGAATTTTCTATTCAGCATAAAATCCTTTGTCAAACCACCAGATATTCCGGTTAAAGAATAATGTATCAGTTGATAAATAAAAAGTGGAGGGGGAGAAGGCCCAAATGGGTTAAAGAAAGTAAAAATGAACGCACTCAATAATCCAATTATTGCTCCTTCCTTTTTGCCCATAATAAAACCCGATAAGAAGATCATTAAGGTAAAAACCTCAATATTAGGGATGTATGCCATTGCATATCCCAAAACAATAGCTAAAGCCGTAAAAGTGGCGATAAGCGAAATCCGAAAGGTTTTCCTTTCTAGCCAAGCTGAGCTACTCACTTTTTCAGAATTTAACATCTCTCTATCATCCGTTTTGGAAATTTTAGCGTTTAAAGAATCTTTGATTGTTTCTTTTCGAATGCTCATATTTCTAAGGTTTTATCTGAACTATTTAAAACTCTAATAGGTAAATATCATAGTTTTTCACAATTTTTAAATACTAGGATAATATATCCTAGTATAAATTACCTAATTAAAAAAAAAGAAATTGAATTATGAAAAAAAAATCATTAGTGCTAAGTATTTTAACCTTCACATTAGCATTTCAAACTATATTTTTAGTATCAATCCCAAATGTAAGCGCTAACCAAGAAATTCCAGAAGAATTTTATCAAACTCTTGCTCTAAACAGTACATATGTCTATAATGTTACTCAATTTGGTGGCGATTTGAATTGGATTGGATTTAATTGGGCTTCAAAATATAATACAACTACTAATATTGGCGGACAAATCTCTGTTAACTTCACTGGATTCTACGATAAAGATCCAGGCGATATGTTCAACTTATTTGGAAGTCCGATGTCGTATATGGATATAGAATTTATAGAAAATCAAGCAGGTATGCTGGTTTCCAATCATACTTTTAGCAACGTATCGAACGGTGAAGCAGCATTTAACACGTTATTAGGATATAACGCATTTCAATCGGGCTTTTTAGTTCCTATTAATAACCTAACAAAACTTAAGGAACAAGCTTTAGCACAAGATACTGGATTTATGACAGGAGATATTTCGGTTGAGGAAACGTACAGTTTCATTTCTTTCGACTTTAAACAAGATTCTGGGGCACAAAATACTACATTAGTTTACGAGAAACAAAGCGGTTTATTAGTGTGGGCAAGAACTAAAATGATTCCAATTACGAATCCTTTGGGTTATACCTTAGAAATGTTTTTAACAAATTTCACACTGGATTTTGATGAGTTGTATGTATACAACGTGTCTAAGTTTGAAAGTGCTGTCTTTTGGTACGATTGGGATTACAGTTATATCGATACATGGACTTCTAATCCAGGCGGTTTGGTTACAGTAAATTTCACCGATTACTACATGAAAGACCCAGGAGAACTATTGGGCACGGATGCATTTCCTTCTGATCTAAAACGGGCTTGGTTCGACATAGAAGTCTTTTATGATGGATATTTCGGCCCAATTGGTCCGATAATTTCGCTTAATAACATATCTAACCGTGAAGCGGCGATACAGATGGTAATTGGATTCGGAGGACTCCAATCTGGTTATATGGTGCCTTCAATTGATAACATTACTTTCATAAAAGAAATTGCTTTAGCTGCAGCTAATCCTGGTGAAGTTACATTCGATGAGACAGACTTAACAATTAAAATTAGTTACGAACAGGTAGGTGGATTTGAGCAGAAGACGCATTTAATTTATGAGAAACGGACGGGGCTTCTATTATGGGTAAATACATTATTAAATCCATATGTTTTAGAAATGAGCATCAATGGATATTCACCCCCAGAAACACCTTTACCGCCACCAGCACCTGAAGAATCGATACCCTCCTTCCCAACCTTGTTGTTTGGAATAATTATAATAGGAACCTTAATATTAGTAACCACGAAGACAAGCAAGAAGTTAAAATTTATTTAAAATTTTTATTTTTATATTTTTAGGAAGATTTTATGAGAAAGAAAGTAAAAAATACGCTTATTGTCCTTGTTGGAGTATCATTACTAGCGACTTTACTTATTTTTAATTTAAATTTGTACAAAAAACCCGAACCTTTGGAGTCTGTCAATGGCATCTCTCTATCAGTAGACTATGCCAACGGAACAGTCAAGACAAGACTAAATTTTACTCTTGATAACGGAAAAACTACCGCTCTAGATGCATTAGATAAGTGGTGTGAAATCGATTATGACGACTTTGGTTGGGGCGTTATCGTAAGAGAAATTGATAATGTAAGAGGGAGCTGGATATACAAGATTAATGGTTTTAGTCCTAGTATTGGGGCTTCAGTATATACCTTGAAAGATGGAGATTTAATTGAGTGGCAACTTGTATAAAAATAAGCACGCTAATTTCTAAACAAAATCACGATGTATGCAATTCTTTGGTTTCAATTCTCTTAAGAATGGGCTCCATTTCTCTAAAAGATTTCCGGATTTTATGGAAATAATATCCTAGCTTATATCCCTTGGAGCAATTTGTAAATAGCATGAAATTGTTATCTGTATCGCCAACTAATATAATAGTGTAACCTTTTACTCCCCTAATCACGATTTCTCGTAGTTCTCCTTGACCCAAGCCGGTACTGATTTTTTCTCCTAATGAAATTAAAGTAGCCGGACTCGCACTATAAATATCTGCTACAATATCAGCAGTTTCAGAGCTAGCTATTCTTAATCCCGTTTTTGAGACAATTGCGCTTCCCTCCAAGTCTGTAGAACTTTCTAATTGTTCTAAATTGCGCATTATCTCCGCTAATAATTCACGATCGATGTTAATTTCCGATGTTTGAATTTTTTCCATTTTTTCTCCTCAATTAATATTATTAATTAATTTAGCACATTTAAATCTTTTTTAGATTTCAGTGTAAAACTCCTTAATTCTTTTAGAGTAACTGTGTCCCCTTTTTCTACTGTTTTGCTTTTATCTTCAATTGTTACTATCACTAAACCTTTAGTTCCAAATGTATCAACAATTTTAGAAAACGGGGATTCCAATTTTCGACCGACTAACTTTTTTGCTCCCTCTATACTTTGCGCTAAACCACGGCAAACGACCCCTTGGGGGTGCTCTGAATTTTGAACGAATCCTTTTTTCAATTTGTATTTGTATAAAATAGGAGGATTATGGAGAATTTTAATCAATTTTGCAGCTCCAAGTATCCTTAAAGTTGTTGGTGGAAGGTCAAATCTGCTAATTAGTAGTGTAGATCGATCTTTATTAAAAAAAATCTTCTCAGTTAACCATAAATAAGCATTATATTTTTTTAAATCTCCAGTTCTCTCTAGTTGAATCTTTTTTTGTTTATCTTCGTAATATGGAAATAAATATCCCGTTAATGTAAACATCCCTACTGTTACATGAACTTGGGTTCCATATTTGGTAATAGGTTTAAATAAGTTATTCTGATTAACTTGAATTTCAATTAAATCGCCCAATTCGAACGAATTCTTATTATTTGTAGCATAGCAACCACGGTATACTTTTTTAATATCTAATCCTTTTAAATTAATTCCAACCCTATCTCCTGCTTTTGCAGATCCAACTTCCTGGTGAAAAATTTGAATAGATTTCACCCTACCTGATGTGTTTACTGGGATAACATCTAAATTCTGATTAATATCCAATTTCCCTTTTAATATTGTCCCAGTTATTATCGCTCCTCGTCCCTTTATCGAAAAATGATGATCTATTGGGATAATTACGCTCCCTTCATAGATTCTTTTAATTTTTAATTTTTTAATTTTCTCCAATATCCCACGTTTCAAGTCATCAAATCCACTCTGTTCTTTAGCTGAAACTGTATAAATGGGTATTTCTGAGCCAAAAGAAGTAGTTTTAAAAAAATCTCTTATTTTTTCAACTTCTCTATCAATATTTCCCTTAAACAAATCGGTTTTATTCAGTATAACAATAACATCTTTTATGTTGAGTGAATCAATCATAATAAGATGTTCTCCTGTTTGAATCTGAGGCCCCTTATTGATATCAATCACTAGTAAAGCACAGTCTATAATTTCTACGGAAGCTGCGGATATCTTTATTAGATCTGCGTGTCCTGGTCCATCGACTAAAGTTATTAAATAATCATCCAAGACAAAACTGGTAAATCCCAAGTCTATAGTAATTCCCCTTTCTTTACTCTGCGGATGTGCATCAATTCCTGCAGTCGAAATTATTTCGCTTAGCACAGAAGCGACGGCGGTTTTTCCAGAATCAATGTGCCCATACAAACCCAAGTGAATAGGCACTTTCTTCTCAATTTCTAGCATTTGAACAACAAGTAAAAACCAAATAAATCTATGATGTGATTTAATAGTCATTTAAAGTTAATATTTTTTAATATAAAAAATACGAAAAGACAAATCCGTAATTTTAAAGCTAGAATCGATTTTAATTATTGGACTCCAATAAAATTTAATTACAAATGTAATATCTTTTTATTATATCTTGTTTTAATACATACCGAAAAGTGAGTGGTTCATGGCAAAATATTGCGTCTATTGTGGAAATCCTCTAAAAAATGAGGACAAATTTTGTATTATCTGTGGGAAACCCGTGTTAGCAGGTGTTAAAAAATCAGAAAAAACTGGAGTTGAAAAAGCTAAGGATTTAATTAAGGATAAGAAAACACCAAAAGAAAAAATCATAGAAGAAAGTTTTGCATATGATAACGACGAAAATTCATTTGAAAAACCGGATAAAAAATCGAAGAAGAAGAAGGGTAAAAAAGGCGAGGTGGTTCAGATTGAGAAACCTCTCCCGTTTGAAGTAAAAGAACAGATGATTTTAAACATTGAGTACAACGATATCAAATTAAATAAAGAAATATTAATCGACAAACTAAAGGAAATTCAAAAAGAAATAAAAGATCCCAGATATGATGTAGATGAAGAATATAATAGATCGATTAACATAAAAGTTACTGCCATTAAGACTTTAATATCCGAACTAAAACAGAAAGAGAGCGAATTGGAAGTAAAGATGGATAAACCTTTCATAGTTCAGAGAATTCAAGGCGATATAGATAAGAAAATTTATCAATTAAAGAATGTCTCAAAGGAATTTAAACTCCTTAGAGTGGATAAAGATTCATTTGAAAAATTACGTAATAAGTATAAAGAAGAAAAAGCGAATCTCGAATCTGAGAGAAACGATTTAATAGTAGGTATGAAGCTTTGGATTAAAGAGCTAAAAATGGAAAAGGTTGAGATTCAGTCAGAAAAAAACCTTAACAAAGGAAGATTTTCAGCAAAAGAAATATCCGACGAAGCTTACGAAGCAAAAAATAAGGAATTTGAGATAAAAGTTAAGAAGATCGATGTAAAGATCAAGACCTTAGAAGATCTTACGAAGTAATCTAAACCTAAATTTTTAATTGGTTTCAAATATTATTACATCTGATTATTATGAGAAAAAAACTAGTCGGTTTTATAATTTTCGTAATTTCTTTATCACTGCTAAGTATAGGTATAATGAACAGCGAATTTTTGGAAATTAACGCACTTTACGATCTGATGAATTTTTTACCTTGATTGGCTATAGTAAAAGTCAATCCCAGCGTTTTCCCTTCGCTAACCCCACAGAATCCTCTAAAAATCCTTTCTTTTGATACTTTTTTTCTTGGGATTTTCTATACTTATTAGCGTCTTTATAATGTAATTTACAAAGATAAATTTTGTGTTGCTTGTTCTCTATGTATTTTAATTGCGCTTTCTCTACATACGACTTCCACTTATTTTCCGATAGAGATCTTATCGCAATTTCTTTACAATCTTTGACAGAACAATTTTTAGCTTTGCTTGCGGTAGCGCTTAAGTCAGCTTTTTCTCTAAGTTCTTTAGGCAGCTTCATTTTTAACCACTTACTAAATGTTTTATTAGGAATGAATATTATAATCATAAAATATTTACCATCTTAAATTTTTTCCTAAAACAAATGGATTCATTAATTTTCAACGAAGCTCTTATCAAGAACAAACTTTATGATTGCGATTCGCCTTCACGCATTTCACTAAAAGACGATTTTTTTACAAGATCGGCAGTACTTTTTTCAATAATTCCTTACGAAAACAAACCTTACGACTTAATTCTCATTCATCGTTCAAACTTGGGAACAAGGCATAGGGGTGAAATGTCATTTCCTGGAGGTAAATTTGAAGAAGATAAAGATAAAACATTGAGAGATACCGCACTAAGAGAAACTGGGGAGGAAATTGGAGTAAATAGGAAAAACATAAAGATTATTGGGTGCCTTGACGACTTTCCAACCATGACCAAGTATATTATTACGCCTTTTGTGGCGATTATTGATAAAAATCAACAACTAGTAAGAGAAGAAAGAGAAGTTCAAAGAATATTGAAAATTCCTATAGATTTTTTCACAAGCAAAACTCAATTTCGAGAACAAGCTGTGGATCTTGATGGTAATAAGTTTCCCGTTTTTTATTTTAATTACTTTGATAAAGACAGCAGTCAAAAATATACTGTGTGGGGAGCAACTGCCCATATGATCGTGACTTTTATTGAAACCATATACGGATTTACTCTATCGAGTTTAGGACTTAAACGATTTAAGTTGGAAAAAATAAAAGATTTGAAAGAGTATATAAAGTACAGGGATAAAATTACTAAAAAGTTTTAATTAATTGACCATATATGTGAAGAGCGTTTAACGATGGAATTTATTTTTAACGAAAAACTGATCAGAACGAAATTGAAAGATTTTGATTCTCCTAATCGCCTTGCTATGTCGCACGAGTATTTTGTTAATTCCGCTATTATATTTCTAATTATCCCCTACAACAATAAACCATACGATTTAGTTTTAATTCGAAGAACTAAAAGCACTACTGATAAACATTCAGGCGAGATGTCGTTTCCCGGAGGAAAATTCGACCCAATGCTTGATAAATCTTATTTAGATACGGCGTTAAGAGAACTTGAGGAAGAACTTGGAATCCCCCGATATGAGGTTAGTGTTTTAGGTAGTATTGACGACCACCTTACGCCTAAAGGATTTATCATAACTGCGTTTGTTGCTTTTATTAGTCAAGACACAAAAATGGTAAAACAGGATAGCGAAGTAAATGAAATTGTTAAAATCCCTATTACATTTTTTGCGGATAAAAAAAAATTCCGGGAAAGAACATATAAACTCAAAGACGACCTAATTGGGGTCGGTAAATATAATTATTTCTCTCCAGAAAATAAAAAATATATTATATTTGGAGCGACTTCTCATATAATTGTTAACTTTATTGATACCGTTTACAATTTAGGGCTAATGACACTTGGTTGTCGTCGAATTAATTGCGAGGATATTAAAGACAGAATTATATCCTAGTAATTGAAATACTAGATAATTAAATAAAAATCGAAAAATTCTATTAAAATAACTAATAATATACTTTAAAGAAAAATTTTATATGGCCCCCGGCGGTCGGGGTGGTCCCAGACGCTGGGCTTCAAAACCTTACAAAAACAGTAAATGAAGATACCCAGTTATCCTGCGGAGGGATAGGGGTTCGATACGGATAAAGGCTTCCTTTCTCCAAGAAAATCCCCCTGGGGGCCGCCATATTTACATTTTAAGTAAAAATACGTGATAATCGTGGTTGATTTTAGTAAAATTGTTGATTATTTCAAGAGTACACCGATTCCTCAAAATATGTTAAACAGAGGCCAATTAGTGTTGAATAATTTTTTAAAACCTATTCAAAATTTGTTTGAACAAAAAAATGTTCCTCAAAAGCCTTGGAGCGAAAGTCAAATCGAATTTTTGCTCCAAACACTTTCTAATATGGACACCGATAAAGACGATAAAGCATCTCGTGTAGGGGAGCGTGAAGCACGAATCGCGTCGAGTTTACAGTTAAAGACTTCGGCAGGATTCTGCCATGGTATAGGAAGAAGTGGTTTCTTAACAGCTCCACAACCTAAAGCTCCTGGTGGATCGATAATGTACGAACTTAGTAATTATTTAGCTCTTAATTTTCTAAAAAAATTTGGACTACCAAATGTTAAGAAGGCTATAGTGGTTCCTCTGTGTACGGGTATGTCATTATCGTTATGTTTAGGAGCTCTCCGTCCGGACTGGGATGATGAAAAACTGCTCAACAAGAGAACTGTCCTTGTACCTCAAGTTGATCACAATGCAATTATCAAAGCCTTTACTCTAATTGGCGCTAAAATGAAAATTGTAAAGGGTAAAAAGTTCGGAGATGCTGTGAGAATCCCAATTGAGGACATTAAAGCTAGTTTGGACGAGGATTGCTTTGCGGTGCTCTCATTAACGAGTTTTTTCCCTCCTCGAGAACATGACAACATTAAAGAGATTAGTAAATTTGCCAAAGAACACGATTTGGTTCATATTGTCATCAATGCCTACGGCGTACAGAGCCCGGAGTGGATGAACTTAATCCGAATTGGTCTTGATGCTGGTCGAATAGACGCAATTATTCAATCAACAGATAAGAATTTCTTGACACCTATTGGTGGCGCTGTTATAACATCTCCATCAGAAGATGTTATAACCAAAATAAGCCAAGCTTACGCTGGTCGCGCTTCTGCGACCCCAGTTGTGAACTTTCTCATTTCAATGTTATCTTTAGGCGTCGAGGGTTATCAACAATTATTAGCAGAGCAACAACAAAATCGGAAGCTATTAGAAGAGAAATTAAGGATCGTTGCTGAAAAAAATAACGAAAAAATTTTTGATGTTTTCAATCCTGTAGCTGTCGCCATGTCTTTGAATAATTTAAAGAAAGAACAATTATACGCACTTGGGGGTGCCCTCTATAATTTAAGAGTTACTGGACCACGTGTCTATAACCCCGAGGAAAAGATTTTTGGCACTTGTTGCGCAGAGTTTACCACGCCTTATATAGTTTTAAACGCGGCAATAGGAGTTAACTCTAACGACATCATTTCAGCTGTAGATAGATTCGAAAAAGCTTACAATCAGATTACATCTAGATGATTTTCTTACCTTAGCCTTAATTTTTATTTTAGCCTAAATAAATATAAATAAAAATCAATAGACCTATATTATTATAATAAAATATTAAGGGTTTGATTATATGGAAAATCAGCTTCTAAATCAGTTTAATACTGTTATAACCCCCCAATGGCCTTCTACTCAAATTGAGGTGAGCTACGATAATTTGACACAGCGAGAACTTTTTGAATTGGCGTATCACACTTGTAATTCTGTAGCAATGAGAAGTATTCTAATAAAACTAATTCCTTCTAAGAATAGGAGTGGTTCTCAAGCGGTGTTCTATTCTAATACCAAGAAATTTATAATTATTGAAGCTCTTGAGAAATCTTTAAGAATTACTAAATATTTCCCTGAAGGAAGCACCGGAGATAAATTAAATACAGAAATACACCCAAAACTAATATCGAGAAAAACTAAATTCGCTTCTAAAGACGGTTCAATGAAAACTGATCTCCTTAAAACAATATTAGTGGAGCGAAAACTGGACGAGTGTTCAAATTTCGTAGTTTTAAAAGATATTAACCGAAAAGTCTATTTCGCTATCGGAGATGCCAGGGAAAGTGCTGCTGTTGTACCAATGTTCATGGAAGCAGAAGGAGCAAGTTTGGTTCAATTAGCCCTAAACAAATGGATGAGCACCGTTCAAACATTCGATCAAGAAAAACCATTCCCAGATAACTCTGTTGCTGGGTTGCTCAAAAACTTAGTTCAAATCAAGAAATGGGTCCTGAATTTAATAAGTACTAATTTAGATAAGTAGCTCCCATCTTTCTTATAATAAATGGATGATAACTTATTCTGCAAAAATCTCATCTACATATATGTCGAAAGTAAAAATATATAATATTTAGAATAATAACTATTTTTATTGAATTTAGAACAATAAATAATTAGGAGAAAATGAGGATATTATGGTTCATATAAATACTGAGGGGAAAGTCAACGAAAACACTTTTCTTATAGATGCAATGTTATTTAGTTTACCACATCGATTGTCTCTATATGTAATCGAAAATAAAGGTGAGAGAATGTTAATTGATACAGGAAGCACTTTAGCAGCACCTAAAATCGTCAGGAAGCTAAAAGAGCTTAATCTTCTCCCCATTCATAAATTATTTTTAACTCACTCTCATTGGGATCATACTCAAGGATGCCAAAGACTAAAAAAAAAAATAGGTGATTTTGAAACATTGGCTTCTGAGAAAGCCATTGATAATTTAAAAAATCCTGGGAGATTAAACAACGTATTTGGATATCGTGTTAAACCTATTAACAATGTTACCCCTTTAAAAGAGGGCGACATTATAGACCTAGGGGGTTTGGAGTTAGAAGTCTTCAATTTTTTTGGACATACTCAAGACTCCATTGCTTTATTAGATAGAAAAAATAGCAATATATTTGTTGGTGACGCTATCATTACCATGAAGGATCACGAAACATTTAATCCTGTTTTCATGCCTCCGGACTATAACGAATCCGAACTCTTAAAAACATTCCAAAAACTAAGAATTCTTAAAAAAGATTTGAATTCAATCTCTTTAGATCATTTCGGTGTATGGAAAGACGCTGATTTCGATTTGATTTTAGAAAAAATGGAAGAGATACACTTCAAGACTAAAAAAGCACTGATTGAATGGTATGGCGAAAATCCCGATATTGGATATATCACTAGTAAATATCACGAAACTTTCATCCCAAATTCAAAAATGATTACAAAAGCAAATATGATAGATTTAGAACTCCCGATAGGTTGGTTAATCGAGGGTTTAAAAATAAGTGGATTCATTAAATAATATTCGTGCAAATATAACACATTCAATAATAAAAAGGAGATAAAATGGGCCATCGGGGATTTGAACCCCGGCTCTCAGGCGTCTACTGCTACAGTCAATTTTAGCTTTATTTGTCTGACTGTCGGTCAATTATAAGACCTGCGCTTGTTGGCCACGCTTGCTATAAACGGCGTTAACCAGGCTAAGCAAATGGCCCATGGAATTATTTTTTAATTCCTTCAATTATAAAATCTAAAAGCACAAAAACATAAAAATTTTTTTATTGATGTAATCTGTTATATAAATAATTAAAAACATAAAAAGAGAACTTTCAAAAAATTCTTTAAAACGAAATAGGTGCGTATAATGGCAGAGATGCTAACCGATTTATTAAATTCAATTTACACAAGAATAGCTCAACTTGGTCAAGCAATACAAGGATTGAAAACGTCTTTAGACGGGCTAAACCAAAACATTGAGCAGAAAATCTCCAATTTAAACGAAAAGTTAAAAGAATTCTCTGTTGAAATAGATACTACTAAAGATAAGCACATTGATGTTTTAAGAGAAATTGGAGAAGGTACAAAACGAGAGTTGGTAAAGATTCAGGAAGGATTAGGATTAGACTCGCTTGCAACATTAATATCAAATCTGGAAGAGTTTGAAAAATTATCGGGAGAAGTACTTAACCAAGATACCGTTAATCTGTTACTTTCCGAAGCAATTAGTTCAGTAAAAAACATGAAAGAAGCAAACCAATCTAAAATATAATATAATACATAAGTAAATTTTTAAGAGTTGAAAATGTTATGGCAGAAAAATTGTTAGAAAACATGATTACTAAAATTAATCAAATTACCACATCGCTTGATGGAACTATTGCTCAGATCACTCAAATGAGCACTGCAATTCAAAATATGTCACAGCGATTCTCTGAGGAAACGATTTCTGTTAATGAAAACATCAGACTAATAGTGGAAGTCCTAAAACAATTTCGTATGAAGTCAAGTGAGAACATACAAGAAATTTCAGACGATTTTAATGCGAAAATAAAAGAACTGTACGATAAAAAATCTATTGAACTTATAACTGAGGAGGAAAAAAAAGCCATTGAAATGATAAAGCAAGCGTCTAAAGCCGTCTCTAATAATCTTTATTATGCTCAGTTATTAAACGTAATTCAGTCCATAAGAGAAGAGACTAATAGGATCATCAGTAGTAAAGACCAGTAAAATACTTAATTTTTATGATTTCACTTGATTTATAATAAAATTAAATAATTCAAAAAGTTGATTAATTATGCCGATGGGTAGTTTTGTGGTAATGCTTCCTTTAGATGCCGATTACAAGATATTAGGTTATTATAATAAAGAAGGGAAATCTGAATTTGAAATCACAAACGATTTGTTTCTCAGACTCAATTTGGATCACTCAAAAGATGAATTTACCTTATTAAAACTAAAAGAACATAGAATCTTTTCATATTTATATAATTTCAAAGGAAAATTAGCACGAAAAGCCTCGGGAGTCATCATTGGATTATTACTTAATGAAAGCGAGAAACCAGAAAAGTTTCGTTCTGCTTTAAAAGAAGGAGCTGAGGCAGTTGAAGTTTTAGGATTAAAAGTTTTAACAATTGATCCTGAAGAGTTTGAACCGTTATTGAAAGATATCTACTTAGCTCATTTAGAGCCATTAGTTGATATCCTCAAGCCTGAAGCTTTAAAAGCGAGTATCATTGCAATAACGAAATTGATGTTAAGTGGGGGAAAACAAGAAAGAAAAATAGCACAAGATTTATTGAAAAAAGTTGAAGAAGGAGAACACAGCAAAATCACAGAAAACTTTAATAATGCGAATGACGCTCTGAAAATGTTAGAATATGAGAAAGCATCGAAACTATTTAAAAAGGCTGCTGAAACTGCTGAAGAATTATATCTTATCGATATTGCAGAATCGTTAAGAGAGAAGTCTAATTTTTCGGGAGATGTCCCAAGTATGGCAAAAGCAAGAGATAAATTAGTTCAAGAAGCAAGAAATTTCCTAAGAGGAGAAGATTTTCATTCAGCGTATATATCTTACAAGAAGGCTAGCGAACTTTCTAAAAAACTCGTCGATTTTAGCAAAGAAGAAGAATTCAGATTAAAATCGAAAGCACTTGAAGAATTCTATAAAGTTGATGAAAAATATAAGAAAAAATAACTTTACTCATTAAAACAAATACATTTATTTTAACACGATTTTTAAACACTTTTTAATAACATTTCAACGAGATGGAAAAATTAGATAACCAAATCATCGGTTTGATTACTGATTTTGGGGCTAGGGGGCAGCATTATGTAGCAAGCATGAAGGGAGTTATACTAAACATTAATCCCAAAGCAAATATTATTGATATCGCTCACAACATAACTCCTTTCTCAATCATAGAAGCTGCTTATATTATCAAATCTACGTACTCACTGTACCCTAAAAATACCCTCTTTATAATTGTAGTAGACCCGGGAGTAGGTAGTAGCCGAGAGATTATTTTAATAAGAACTAAATCAGGATATTTTTTTATTGGTCCAAATAATGGAATTTTTACGAATGTATTTGACTCTAGCGAACTTTCGAAATGTATTCATATTAAAAACGAACAATTTTTTAACACCCCCATCTCAAAAACATTCCACGGAAGAGATATTATGGCTCCTATTGGAGCTTATTTATCTAAGGGTGTTAACATTGATAAATTCGGGTCAGAATTCCCTATTGCAAAACTGATCGACTTCCCGATTGAGCTTAAAAAAATTTCTGATACTGAGATTAGATGCACAATCCAATATATTGATGAATTTGGCAATTTAATTACAAATATTCAAGGTAATTCTCTCATTTTTAAGGAAGGTGCGGATATGGCAATAAGAACGGGAGAACAAAAAATAAGGGGAAATTTTGTAAAATTTTTCGAAGAAGTTTTTGTTAACTCACTATTATTTATTGTAGGATCGAGCGGATTCCTTGAAATATCGAAAAATCAAGGCAATGCTGCAAGCGATTTAGGGCTAAAGGTTGGAGATGTTATAACAATTGAACTATAGGAGGTAAAGGCATGGATGAAGAAATTATAGCTTGTATTTCTGATGAAAACATAAAATTTTTGCACTCGGGGCAAATAGAAAAGTATGTATTTCCTATGGATAGAGGGGATGCTCACAAAAAAGGAATAAATCATCTCATAATTCGCGTATTTGTAATAGCTGTAACTCCTAATAACCAAATTTATTATCTAGTTCAAAAACGAAGCAAAATGAAAAAAAGTTTTCCTGAATACTATACAGACTCTGCTTCGGGGCATGTTTTATATAAAAAAAATCTAAATTTGTCTGATATTAAAGAAGAAGCAAAAAGAGAGTTAACAGAAGAATTTGGCATACTTCCAAAACACCTTGAAAAATTAATATTTTACGATTTAAACTCAGAGGAAGATGAGGGGTCAACTGAAATTGCTTATATTTTCTTAGGATTAGTTAATCACGGTATAGAATTAAAACCAAATCCTAATGAAATAGAAGTTGGCAGTAGTCGTTTTTATACGAAATCTGAATTATCCGCAATATTAAAGAAAGAAAAATCAGTAGTTTATTCTAGCTTAATTTGGAATAAACTACTTTTAGTGGATTTAGACGAAATTTTTAGGCTTTATACTAGCAAAAATAAGAAAATTTCATCAAAAAAAGATGTTGCTTTATTTCTTGGGAGATTTCAACCACTACATCACGGTCATATTTACATGCTCAACAAAATATTAAAATTATATAAATTTATTAAAATTGGAGTAGGAAGCTCTCAGTTTTCTAAAACGAAAATCAATCCTTTTACATATGAGGAGAGGGTCAATTTTATAACATCTGCGTTAAACAAGAGAGGTATAACCTCACAAAGGTTTAGTATATATCCCATTCCCGATATCTTCAATGCAAGTGAGTGGGTAAATCATGTTATTTCGATTATTGGAAACTTTGATGCTATTTTTTCTAATAGCGACTGGGTTCGCCAACTTTTTCAGAATGAGGGATATACCTTAGGGGAAAAAATAGGAATTTTTAAGAAAAAATATAACGCATCACATGTAAGAAAATTAATAAGCAAGGATAACAAGAACTGGACGATTTTAGTCCCAAAAGAGGTAGCAAATTTAATAAAAGACTACGATGGAATTGAACGTATCAGAATTTTACCTAATAAAGTGGATTCAGCTTGAGTAACAAGAATTATTTAGAGATCGACGGTTCTCTGGGAGAAGGAGGTGGAGCTATTTTACGCCTTAGCGCAGCTTATTCTTTTTTATTTAAAAAACCTATAACAATAAAAAATATTCGTGCTAATAGACCAAATCCGGGTTTAAGGCTACAACATCTTCTCGGTCTTAAAACGCTTGCTGATCTAACCAATAGCAAATTAAGCAATTGCAATGTTGGAACCGAAGAAATTACTTTTATACCTAATATTAAAAACGAAATAAAGAGTAACATCAGCTTAAATATTAATACAGCAGCGAGTATTGGATTGTTATTACAACCCATTCAAATTGCTTGCTTAGGGTTTAAAAAACCCGAAAAAATTGAGATAAAAATTAGGGGTGGTGGCACATTTGGCAAATGGGCGCCTGGTTTAAATTATCTTAAAGCAGTTACCTATAAAATTTTTGAAGCATCAGGAGTGAAATTCAAGATTGACATCCTAAAACATGGATTCTATCCAAAAGGAGGAGCACAAGTAAATTGTTATATTTATCCTCCCCTAAAAACCTTGAATCCAATAAATTTAACAGAATTGGGTAATGTTCAAAGAATCAATGGCGATATAATTATAACAAATCAATTAAGGAGGAATCGAGACAACATTGGAACTAGAATTAGAAAAACTATTCAACAGAGGTTAAAAAGAGACTTAAATGTTGAAACAGACATCAAATTCACATGGGTAGATTCAATTAGTCCTGGCGTAGGAGTGACTTTGTGGGCTCAATCAGACACAGGGGGAATAATTTCAACAGGTACGATTTTAGGAGATAAAAGAACCTCATCCGAGAAGCTTGGTAACATATCAGCTCAAAAAATAATCTCTTCCATACAAAATGAAATTCCTATAGATAATTACCTTAGCGATCAATTAATTCCCTTAATGGCTTATATAGAAGAAAAATCATGTATAAAAGTATCAGAAATAACTAATCATACAAGAACAAATTTAGAGTTAACTAAACGGTTTACTAAAAAAGATTATGAAATTGTTAAGTTTAACAACTTCTATAAAATTCATTTTTAAAAATACTTTTATACGAAATGAATAGTTTTACATTTTCGAATCGAAAACTATTCGAATTTAATTTAAAAATACCTTTAAATTCAAAAAAAACCTTACATAAAAGAAATTTTTAAAGGATGATAATTATATGATTAGTATAAAAATTTAGAAGTGCTAAAATTGCCAAGATGCCCTAGATGTGGTAACGATAACCGACTTGATTCGTTCGTATGTGCTTTTTGTGGTAAACGCCTAAGAATTGAAAGGATAGAAAAATTTTCTATTTTTAAGCGTATCGAAGAGGACTTTACGTCTCCTGCTCGCTGGTATGTTACAATACTGTGGTTATTTACTAAACCAAATAGAGCTTTTTGGAACATTAACCACAAAAGGAAAAACGCACCGGGTAAGAAAATTCTGTTGTTTAATGCGTTGTTGTATGGATTAATGGGTTTAGCTTTTTTTTCACATATTAATATCACCTCGATACCACCCTTAACATTCGGGAGGTTTTTTATTGATTTGGCGGCTTTCATAGCGTTTTTTGCGTTTGGATTTTTGTATTATTTCATTTTTGCTTTTATTCTTATTTGGATTTTTTCCAGAGGAGCAAACATTGCCGTAGATTTTTCAGAACGATTAGAAGCTCGTTTCGGAGATAAGGAAGATGAAGCCGAGAAATACAGCGAGGCTGAAATGAGCGTTTTTAGCATCTATAAAGGAGGAACATTACATCAACAACAAGCTTCAAAATTCAATATGATGCTAACCGCATTTGCCCCCTATTTATTGATAAACGCAATTGAGATTTTAATTATTCTAATAGGATTCCCTACCATCGATATACCAGACATACCTTCTTTTGTAACTTTAAGTGCTCCATTGTTTGCTTCACCCGTGTGGACTGTTCTACACCTAATTGAAGCTTTAAC
>Ga0209979_1002504_pt1 | contig 17449 bp, 13 predicted proteins | sample AnhtaG_FD_183114 | JGI IMG/M metagenome (GOLD analysis project Ga0209979, IMG submission 183114) | Deep subsurface microbial communities from Anholt, Denmark to uncover new lineages of life (NeLLi) - Anholt_01485 metaG (SPAdes) (version 2) | ecosystem: Environmental > Aquatic > Marine > Oceanic...
ATTGACAAGGGTCTTCTCTTTGCTATTCTAGTTTGGACTAATTATTCCAGAGGATTCTCATTTATGCCTTCAAAAACCCTTGAAAAATTGAGAAAGGACGCCCGGAAGATTTTCATGGCGGGAGTGGAAAGGGTGGAACCAGCCAGAGCTGTAAAAAGCTTTGTCCACTTAGAAGACAATACTCTCACCGTAAACATGAGAGAATACGATCTAAACCAAATCGAGAATATTTATATTGTTGGTGCGGGAAAAGCTGCTGCACCTATGGCTTTGGCTGTGGAGGAGATTCTTGGAAATTGGATCAATGAGGGCCTTATCAATACCAAGTACGGACACGGACTTTCCTTAAATAGGATTGAGCTAAAAGAAGCGGGCCACCCCCTACCTGATGAAGCAGGCATGCGGGGAGCAGAAGCCATGCTATCCCTTATTGAAAAGGCTAAAGATGAAGACCTGATTATCTGCCTCATTTCAGGAGGTGGATCAGCTCTTCTTCCTCTTCCGGCTCAAGGTATTTCTCTGGAAGAAAAACAAGAGGCTACCTCTCTTCTACTGGGGTGCGGAGCAACTATCCAGGAAATCAACGCTATCCGAAAACATATCTCTCGCATCAAGGGAGGAAGATTAGCTGAGGCCTCCTGGCCAGCTGGGCTCGTGACGCTCATTCTTTCTGATGTGGTGGGTGACCCTCTGGATGTAATTGCTTCGGGACCTACTGTCCCCGATGAAAGTACATTTGCAGATTGCCTGGCTATAGTGAAAAAATACAAACTGGAGTCTAAAGTTTCACCTTCCATCAGGAATCACCTTCATGAAGGAGCGGCTGGGAGGAGACAAGATACTCCCAAACCGGGGAATGTTTGTTTTACCAGAACTCAAAATGTTATTATAGGCAGCAATATTCAGGCGATAGGAGCCTCAGCTTCGGAGGCCCGCCAGCTTGGCTATCACCCCTTGATTCTCTCTTCTCTTATTGAAGGAGAAACTCGCCAGGTAGCCAAAGTCCACGCAGCCATAGCCAAGGAGGTAATTAGAACCGGCAATCCCATCACCAGACCTGCCTGTCTCATCTCGGGAGGAGAGACTACCGTTACCTTAAGAGGGGAAGGCAGGGGAGGTCGTAACCAGGAATTTGTCCTGGCCGCCGCTCTGGAAATGAAGGATCTAAAGATGACAGTTATCCTCAGCGGAGGAACAGACGGCAGTGACGGTCCCACTGACGCTGCCGGAGCCCTCGCCGATGGGAATACCATCCGGCGATCCTGGATGAAAGGAATGGATCCAGCAGCCTACCTGGATAGAAACGATTCCTACAACTTCTTTCTCAAACTAGGAGATCTTTTAATAACCGGTCCCACCAGAACCAATGTTATGGATCTACGAATCATAATCCTTGGTTAAACGTTGACAGATGGCTTTCCCCAGCTATACTATATTCAAAAGCATCAGACTGCTGGTGAGACTTTTCGAAAATCCTCCTGGAAAATTTAGGAAAGATCATGGAAGATAATAAATATATACTGGGATTGGATTTAGGTTCAATAAGCGTTAATGCCATTCTCATTAATAAAGGGGGGAAGATTGTTTATGAGGAACCCTACACTCGACATAACGGAGACCCCCTCAATAAAACCCGGGAAATGGTTAAGAAAATAGCCAGGAAATATCCCATTAAATACCTGGCGGTTACCGGTTCTAATGGGGAGAGATTGAGCAAGATCTGGGATGTTTCTTACACGGAGGAAGTGATTGCTCAGGCAAAGGGAATTCATCACCTGCACCCTGAGGTCAAAACCCTTATAGACATTGGGGGAACCGATGCTAAATTCGTGGAAATTAAGCGGGAGGGAGGAGTAAGAGATTTCGGGATGAACTCAAGCTGCGCTTCAGGAACGGGATCTTTCCTGGATCAACAGGCAAAAAGGTTAGAACTCGACATTGAAGGAGAATTCTCCCGCAACGCCCTTAAATCCAAAAATCCTGCTCGTCTAGCTGGCAGATGCGCCGTCTTTGCCAAATCAGATATGATTCACCTTCAGCAAAAGGCAACCCCCAATGAAGACATCACTATGGGACTATGTGAAGCTCTGGCCAGGAGCTACAAGAGCAACATTGCCCGCGGTAAAGACTTAAAGGGCCCCATTTCATTCCAGGGAGGAGTAGCGGCTAATCAAGCCATGCTGACAGCCTTTAAGAGAGTTCTAAAAAGAAAGAGCATAATGGTGCCCCTGCATCATTTTTCTCTGGGAGCCCTGGGGGCAGCCTTATCTTTAAGGGAGAGAAAAGAGAGGGAGCCCTTCGACCCAGAATGTCTGACCAAAGAATTTCCTCCTCCTCAGGAAAAAGAGAGCTTGCCAAGACTCATCTCCGATGAGCACAAAAACATTCCCTCGGAGCCGGAAAAATACCCGGAGTTAAAAGAAGGAAAGCCCATAGATGCCTACCTGGGAATTGATATTGGTTCGGTGAGTACCAATGTAGCAGTAATAGATAAGAGAAAGAATCTTCTGGCTAAAAGTTATCTTCCCACGGCGGGAAAACCTATTAAAGCTGTTCAAGAGGGACTCAAAGAGGTTAAAGAAAAACTCGCTGGCAAGGCTAAGATAAGAGGAGCAGGAACCACCGGCTCTGGTCGATATATGATTGGCTCTTTTGTTGGTGCCGACGTCATTAAGAATGAAATTACCACTCAGGCTAAAGGTGCCCTAAATGTAGATACCAATGTGGACACTATCTTTGAGATAGGTGGTCAGGATTCCAAATTTATCTCCCTTGAGAGGGGGGTAGTAATTGATTTTACTATGAACAAAGCCTGTGCTGCAGGAACAGGATCCTTCCTGGAGGAACAGGGCGAAGAGCTCAAAATAAACATCAAAAGGGAGTTCGAGGAGGTTGCTTTTTCCAGCACCTCACCCGCTGATCTGGGAGATAGGTGTACCGTATTTATGGAATCGGCTCTGTTCGAACGTTTACAAAGAGGAGTTTCTATCCCGGACCTGGTGGCAGGACTCGCCTATTCCGTGGTCTATAATTATCTTAACAAGGTAGTAGAAAACAGAAAAATTGGGGAGAATATCTTCTTCCAGGGGGGAACAGCCTGTAACAAATCTGTAGTAGCGGCCTTCAGAGAAATTCTGGGAAAAAAGATCACTGTCCCTCCTCATAATGAGGTTCTGGGGGCCGTTGGAGCTGCCATTGTAGCTATGGAGGAAACCGAGGGAAAAACCAAATTCAAGGGGTTTGGATTAAGTGAAGTGGGGTATCGGATGGAATCCTTCGAAAGGAAGGAAAAGGCAAAAAGATTGGGCTCCCCAATCTGGTCAGGGAAAGGGGGAAACTCTTGTTTTCTGCCAAGAAAATCAAAGGGGGTAAGAAGATGGGGATTCCCAGGGCTCTACACACCTATGAACTCTCACCTTTATGGGAAAGTTTCTTTAGTGAGCTCGGATATGAGGTGGTTATTTCCGATCCCACCAACGATGAAATTATCCACCGCGGCGTAGAGATGATGGTAGCTGAGACCTGTTTCCCTATCAAGGTCACTCAGGGGCATGTGTTAAACCTTCTGGAGAAAAATGTGGATTACATTTTCCTTCCCAGTATCATAGATTTTGAGGGGAGTGATTCCCAACTGAAAAGAACTTATAACTGCCCCTGGTCTCAAGCTCTTCCCTATTTTGTCAACTCAGCCATAGAGAGGAAGGCTTATTCTACTCAGTTTCTCGAACCAGCAATCTCTTTAAGGGAAGGCGTGGAAAAAGCTCTTAAGATTCTCGGAGACCAGCTGGGTGAGAATCCGGTTAGGGTAAGAAATGCAGTAAAGGCAGCCAGGGAAGCCCAATCCAGATTTTACCAGCGCCTGAAGATAAAAGGCAGCGAGATAATGAGGAGACTTGGCAGGAAGAAGGCATTTGTATTAATATCCCGTCCTTACAATGGCTGCGATCCCGGGCTCAATTTAGACATTGCAGAGAAGATGAGAGAGCTAGGAATGCTGGCTATTCCCATGGATTTTCTCCAGCCAGATCCTTCTCTAATTTCAGCGGAATACCCTCATATGTACTGGGGTTATGGACAAAAGATCCTGGCTGCCGCGAAGAGAATTAAAGAAACAGACAATCTCTATCCTATCTATATTACCAATTTTGCCTGTGGTCCGGATTCTTTTGTTTCTAAATATTTCCTCGAAGAAATGGACCGACCTACTCTGGAACTTCAGATAGACGAACATAGTGCCGAAGCAGGAATTATCACCAGGCTGGAGGCTTTTCTGGACAGTATCCGGAACAAAAAACTGCTCAGAGAAACAAAAGTAGAGAAAGTGCCCCAGCCCATCCACTTATCTAAAGAAAGAGTAATCTACATCCCTTATATGGATGATCATTCTTACGCTTTGAAAGCTACCTTCCAGGCTATGGGACAAGAAGCTGAGGTTATGGAGATAAGCGACCTGGAGTCTCTTCGTCAGGGTCAAGGCTACACCACAGGCAGGGAATGCTATCCCTGCATCCTGACCACAGGAGATATACTTAAGGTAATCAAGAAATCGGGCCTTCCGGAAAAAAGATTGGCTTTCTTCATGGGTACGGCTCAGGGGCCGTGCCGCTTCGGACAATACTGCAGTTTCCACCAACAGCTACTACGAAAGCTAGGCTATGCGGATATTCCCATCATTTCCCTTGATGCAGAGAACAGTTACGGGGGATACGGACCTCAATTTACCAAACTGGCCTGGAGTGGTATTGCCAGCATAGATATACTGCGCAAAGTCCAGAGGCTCATAAGACCTGATGAGGTCAATAAAGGTGAAACGAATAAAGTCTATGAGAAATACCGGGATGAGATTCTCAAGGCACTGAGGTGCAAAAGAGGGCTCAGTCCTATAATGAAGGAAGCTGCGGTGGCCTTTGGCAGGATAAAGATAAGAAAGACCGATAAACCAACCGTTACCGTGGTGGGAGAAATATATGTACGACACAATCCTTACAGTAATAGGTTTATTATTGACGAATTGGAAAAGTTAGGACTAAAAGTGGAGCTGGCTTCTATGAGAGAGTGGTTTATGTATACCAATGAAACGCACAGGGAGACCAGCCTGAGGGAGAGGAATTTCAAGGACTTTATCAAAAATAGGCTAAGAAACCTTTTTCAAGAACTCATAGAAAAAAGGCTAGAATCTCCTTTTAAGTCGCTCCTTTGTGGATTTGAAGAACCTGAAATAGAGGAAATTCTCGAGCTGGGAGAAGAATACTTACCCCGGTCCATAAGAGGTGAGGCTATATTGACCATCGGGAAAACACTCCACTCCATCAAAAGGAATAGAGATGGGGTAGTTAATCTCATGCCTTTTACCTGCATGCCCGGGAACATCACCTGGGCTATATCCACTCAAATAGAAAAAGATTACCCTAACTTTCCTATGCTCTCTCTTTCCTATGATGGATCTTATCAAGCCAATTACCTGAATAAGATAAGAACTTTCGTTTCTCAGGTGCGGGACTATCACCAATCAAGAAAACAAGTCAAGGCAGAGAGCTTCCCAAAGTAGAAAGGTGCGCTAGCAAAAGGAGAGAGCAGTGAGGGTACTTATTCTGTACGGTGGAGAGGGCGGGAGAATCGGAGAGGTGACAAAAGTTATCTCTTCCACTATTCAATCTCGTGGACACGAGGTGGATGAAGTCCGAGTGGAAAACTCCAGCAGGATAACCTCTTTTTTCGTCTACGAGCTGGTTTATGTAGGTAGCCAGGTTATGGGTACATGGGGTGGGAAATTTTCATCCACCCTGGCCTCTTATTTAAGAGATTGCAGTGGACTTGAGGGTAAGAAAGCGGTGGTATTCGTCACACCAAAGCTATTCAAAGCAGGTAAAGCCATAAAAAGGATTATGAATCTCCTGGAGGAGAAGGGAGCTATTGTAGTTGATTTTGCCAGTCTTCGAAAGCCATCCGAGGCTGAAGATTTGGCCAAAAAAATCTCCCACCTTGAATAAAGAGCCTTCTATTTAGACTGTTCCTTTTTTAGGCTAAAACGATAGCACTCTACTCAAGTAGATCTCACCTGGGTAGACAACCTCAAAATCAATACAATTACACTTAATGCGACAGGTTGACAATAAATATTATTATAATATAATATGATTATCATCACAAAACGAGACGTCTAAATGAGGAGGAGATATGATTGAACCTCTAGTCAAAGTAAATCTCTCGGACATGGTAGTAAAAAAATTGCAGGACTTGATTGCTTATTCTAAGTATAAGCCTGGGGATAAGCTACCCCCTGCCAAAGACTTGGCAAAGTTGTTTGGAATAGCCTACACCACCTTGCGGGAAGGTTTGAAAAAACTCCAGGCTCTGGGCCTGATTGAATTGAAACAAGGGGCGGGTATTTTCCTGAAAAAAGATTTCTTCGATGTATTCATAATCAACCCTGCAATAGAGGTCTTGGACAAAGATATACTTGACGATCTAGTTTACGCCCGAAAGATAATCGAGGTAGAGAATGTGAGATTGGCGGTAAAGAATGCCAAGAAGAAAGATTTAGAAACACTAAAAGGATTGTTAAATAAGATGAAAGAAAATCTAAATGATATGGAAGAATTCATTAAATACAACATTATATTTCACTTGACTCTAGGGAAAGTGTCCGGCAATAAAGTTTTTTATCAAATAATTGCCGGAATAACTGATTTGATCCGAGAGGAGGAAAAGGCAATATTTACAAAAGTACCGGAACTGACACAAAGTGGCTACACTCAGCACAAGAATATATATACGGCTCTTAAGGAACGAAACGAAGATAGAGCGGTCGAAGCCATGAAGACTCACATAGAAAAAGTCGAAGAAATGATTGCCCATTATGTTATTAGAACGGGTCGAAGAAGAGGTTAGTTTTCTCGTTCTTTGAGAATCTATGTAAAGCTGATTGTTGTTTAACATGCTGTAGGCTATGGCAAGGCGGGATTCTTCCAGCGGAGGCAGCGTTGAGTCCCTCTCTGGGGAGGTGCAAGTTATCCTGGCCTTGGGATGATGAGAAAGAACTTTTTGATTAGGTTGGCCAGCCCAGTTTCCAGACTGACAAAAAGGGGTCAAAAACCAAGAGAGGAGGTGAAAAGCACTATTCTTAAGAAACACAGACCCATTAACTGATTAATTATACTAGGAGGTTTAAGTATGAAAGTGCAAAGAGTTTTGAGAAGGTTGTGTGTGGTAAGTTTATGTTTCATCTGTCTGGTCGCCTTTTCAGTTTCAGGAGCACAGGCAGTTAAAGAGATCAAGGTTGCCACCGTGGCTCTTCCCGAGACCCTCCTCTATCAATGCCTGGTGAAGTGGCAGTCTGTTCTGGCTGAGCGTTCCGGTGGGGAGTTAAAAGTTAAGATTCTTGGACGGGGAGTCATGGGGGGTGACCGGGAAATGATTGAAGCCTGCCGCCTGGGTACCCTGGATACGGCTGTTGTCAGTGGCTCCGTACTGTCCCCCATTGTTCCACAGTTCATCATGATATCCTTGCCTTACCTATTTAATAATCATGATGAAGCTAATGCGTTCCTGGATGGTCCCGTTGGCCAGAAGTTGTTCGAGATGCTGGAGCCGACGGATCTCGTGGGTCTGGGCTGGGCTACCTGGTCATTCCGCGGTATCTGGAACAATGTCAGGCCCATCACCAAGCCTGAAGACCTCAAAGGCCTGAAGCTCCGATGTTTGGAAACGCCTCTCGATATGTCCATTACAACTCATATGGGCGCCATTGGCACCCCAATGGCCTGGAGTGAGGCTCTTCTTGGTTTGCGCCAGGGAACCGTGGACGGAATTACCACCACTTACGGGTTGGGCTATCCCCTCAAGTTGTATGAAATTGCCAAATACGCCACTCGAACAAAACATTACTATGAAAGTGCGCCTTTGATAATGAGCAAAAAGCTGTTCGATAAGTTTAGCCCAAAGGAACAAAAGATTATCAAGGAAAGTGGGGCGGAAGCCTTGCTCTGGGCTAGAAAGGAACAGGCGCAATTTGATGACAAGTCGAAAGTACTGCTGGAGGAAAAGGGCGTGAAGGTGAATTCGCTTACCCCGAAGGCCTTTGCTGCATTCAGAGAACTGACCAAGGATGTTTATGTACAGTTTCGGTTCAAGGTCGGTCCCGAGTTCATGGACGAAGCTCTTGCCTTCATCGAGTCTCTGAGAAAAAAATAAGTTTAACTAGCTATGATCCGGGACGGGACATTGGTCCCGTCCCGGGAGAGGAAAACTGTTATGATCAAGAGGACCCTGGACACTATCGAGCTTGCCATCAAAGTCATCTGTCGTGTGTTCATAGTCGTTATTGTAGCCATTCTCTTTTACGCGGTGGTTATGCGGTATGTCTTTCATCGTCCGCCTTCCTGGTCCATAGAGCTGGGCCGTTTCCTGTTCATCTGGATGGTCATATTCACCGCTGTTCTTGTAACTCGTGAGCAGAGCCATATGCAGATCACCTTTCTTGTCAATCTCCTGCCAAAGAGATTGAGATTTCTCTGGCTTACCTTTAGCCGTGTACTGATGTTGGGTTTCTGCTGGTTAATGATCCAACAAGGTCTGGTTATATACCCCATAGTGGCCAGTGCGGCATCGCCGTGCCTCGGAATATCTATGGGTTGGTGGTATCTCTCTATTCCCGTTGGCGGCTTGTTAATGGGCGTTTACATTCTGGAGACCATAGTCAAATCCATCATTGACCATGTAAAGATGAATTCCTCTGAGGAGAAGTGCATATGCTGATGTTATCAGTAGTGATTGTTTTCTTGTTTTTTACCTTACTGGGGATACCTCTATACTTTTCCTTTGGTCTGGCAGCCAGCTTTGCATGCCTTGCTGGAAACCTTCCCCTAGAGATCATCGCGCAGCGTCTGCTAATCGGAATGGACTCTTTTGTCCTTTTGGCCATTCCGGGTTTTGTGCTGGTCGGAAACATTATGTCCCAGGGAGGGATATCCAAGCGGATTGTGGATTTTTGCAATTCGCTCATCGGGCACTTCAAGGGTGGTCTTTCCATGGTGACTGTCTTAACCGGCATGGTCATGGGCGGCATCTCGGGCTCAGCTATAGCAGATACTGCTGCAGTGGGCACCGTTCTTATTCCATCTATGGAGGAGAATAACTATCCAAAGGGATTCTCTTCGGCAATAGTTGGGACAGCCGGGCCCCTGGGTAATATCATTCCGCCATCCATTCCAATGATTGTCTATTCCATGACAGCAGGTCTTGGCGTCTTTGAGCTTTTTCTCGCTGGCTACATTCCTGGGGTGATGATCGGGTTTAGCCTGATGGTTCTCTGCTATTTTATCTCGAAAAGGAAGGGCTATGGCCCACCATCCACATTCCGGTTTTCCTGGAACAGGCTGATACTGACATTTAAGAGATCTATCCTGGCAATCCTTACACCCTTAATCATTGTTGGGGGTATTGTAGGCGGTGTGTTCACCGCCACTGAAGCAGCCATGATTGGTGTGGTCTACTCCTTGATCGTGGCCATATTCGTGTACAAGGAAATAACCTGGAGTCAGTTGCCAAGAATATTATTGGAATCAGCGAAAATGACGGGAAAGCTGGTGATTATTATAGCAGCTGCATCAGTCTTTTCCTATATTTCCATCATGGAAGGGGTTCCGGAGCTGCTCAAAGATTTTATATTGGGCATCTCCAGTAACAAGTATGTCATCTTACTTATACTGAACCTGATATTACTGCTTACAGGCCTGATTATAGACATACTGGTGGCAACGATTATCCTTGTGCCGATTTTGATCCCTCTGCAGTATGCCATGGGAATAAATCCCTTGCACATTGCCATGATTTTTGTTTTGAATATGTCCATCGGGCTCTTGACCCCGCCTGTCGGCTACTCTCTTTTCGTTTCTGCGGAAATCGCCAAGATTCCCATGGAAGAGACAGCTTTTAACGCCATCCCTATAGTTCTGACCATGATAGGGATCCTTTTTTTAATAAATATTTTTCCTCAGCTGTCACTCTTTGTGCCCAGTTTAGTCCGCTAATAAAGAGATCCGCAAGGGGAGTACCGGAGATTTGATCGAAGGAACTTCGGATCTAACCAGAAAGGAGGTTTAGAATGCATTATGTTAAGGAACAGGATATTGATGGGCTCCAATTGCCGGGCCGACTCTGGAAAAAGTTGATCGGGCCGGAGGAGGGTGGATGCCAGAACATGATTTTTGGAGTTGTCGCCTTCCCGCCAGGCAGTGATCCGGGAACTCACAAACACGAGCAGGAGGAAGAGATCATCTATGTGATCTCTGGACGCGGTGAAACCCGTGTTGGCAACAAGGTTTATCCACTGGAGCCCGGTGCGGCTGTGTTCACCGAGCCCGGCGTGGAACACGGCGTCAAGACCCTGGGGGATGAGCTCCTGGTGCTGATCAGTGTCTTCAGCCCCCCTGTGAAACCCGGGTCTTACGATAAAAAGAAATGAAACACTACTTTTTTAGGAGGTCATACAATGGAACGAAACATGTTGCTGGAAGAGGTGAAGCACTACTTTGTCGAATCGGATCACTGGCGCCGGCTCTGCGCGGCATTACAAGATCCTGACCCGAAGGGCTCTCACATCCATGCCTATGTGGAGACCTCGGTGCATCCCGACTCACTGGAAGCCATCATGACAGGATATTTTGAGCGTATGGGCTGGCCCTCAGCCCGCAAGATCGACCATATGGCGCCCAAGGCAGGTATGGGCAGCTTGCACGGAGTCGAATCGAAGGGGAAACCCCACTTCGACTTTCAGTGGTTCTTCCACAAGGACGTGGGGTTAAGGCCTTGTGAGGGAGGAGAATCGGGCTGTAACCTGGTGGTCTGGAACCGCTGGTATATTAACCAGTTTTATAGGCAATTCCCGTTCAGAGAGGTGGGAGCCGAGGAGGGAAAGACCCTGGAGGAATACTTCAAATCTGATCATTTCCTCAAGGGTCTGGAGTTCCCGGTGATGCCTACCACCAACCATATGCACATCAACGTGCATTCCAGTGTCCATCCGGACTATATTCAGAAGTACGCCGAGGTGGCTTTCCAGCGGGAGGGTTTGAAGATCTACTACACCTGCCCTAATGTGTACCTGGTGGGTGGCAAGTATCGAGGTAAGCTTGTCTTTATGGGGCAGGAGCCTGAGGTAGTCTTCGATATCGGATGGAAGTTCACCCCCGACGTGGTGATTGAGCCCGCTTGGGAGTCCTGGATCTTTGAGGCTAACTCTGGCTATGATGTCTGGACCTCAGAGATGTTGGCGGAGGTGATGGACGAGGATTATGTCCGGCTGACTGACCAGGAGATCCAGGAGATACTGAATGCCTGTAAATTTCCCAAGTAATGAGCGACCGACCTGCCAAATTGGTCTTCATGGGGAAAGAACCTGAGGTCGTTTACGACCTTAGTTGGCAGTTTAATAAGGTCCCTTTCGAAGGGCTTTCAAAAAATAGAAGGAGGAAAGGATTTGTACAGCTTGTTAGCAGAAATTGTGGGTCCGGAGAATGTCTCCAGGGAAGACTTCGAGCTTTGGTGCTATTCCAGGGATGCTGGATCTGTTTTCCCCAGGCTGCCCGAGTGTATAGTAACTCCCAAGTCTAAGGAGCAGGTGGCCGAAATCCTCAAAGTAGCTAATGAGTACAAAAAGCCGGTTATCCCCCGGGGGGCAGGCAGCAGTATGTGCGGAGCGCCCGTACCCCTTAAGGGAGGGGTTATGATAGATCTTACCGGTCTGAAAAGGATTAAGATTCAAGACGAAGAGGGATTATTCGTAAGGGCTGAGGCTGGAGTAATCTGGACTGAGATAATTGAGGTTCTCAAACAGAGGGGACGAGAGATAGGGCTTGAAGGTCCGTGGTCGGCTCCCTCGGCTACCGCAGGGGGAAGTGTAGCTGTTGGTGCTATTTGTATGGGAGCAGCAAAATATGGAGGATTGGGAACCCAGATACTCGGTCTGGAGGTAGCGTTGGCTGATGGAAGCATAGTCAGAACCGGTTCCGCGGCCAATCGTAACAATGAAATGGTGATGAGAGACTGTAATGGAGCCGACCTAACCGGTTTGTCTATCGGGTCTCACGGAACGCTGGGCATAATTACCGAGGTCTCTTTAAAGACATACGCGTTCCACGAGGCCGAGGCCTATTATGCTTATTCCTTTGAGAGCTTGGAGGATGCGGCCAGGGCGGTATATGGACTGGCCAGAGATGAAATTGCTTTTGACTGCCGCATGTTTGTTTATCCGGTACCTGAGGAAATAGGAGGTGTGGCCGGGGTAGTCTATATGTTAAAAGGAAGTGGCAGCCAGATCCAGGAGCTAGGGGGAAAAAGCAGGAAAATAATGCAGCTTGCCCACGGCAAAAGTATCTCTGAGTTTGGAGAGCAATATTATAAGGGCAGATTTACGGCGCGGGTGAAGGCTTTTGGAGAAGCTGGACCTGGATGGCTGGAGGTGGCCGGCTACATTCCGATCCTTCGATATCCAGCCGTAGCTAAAGAAATTATCAAGTATTGGAAAAAACGTGAGGAGGAAGCTAAAAACCTGGGCATTAAGTGGAGTTTAGGAGCTTTGCTGGAAACTCATTCTATAAATATTCCCGTGGCCATCTTCTGCAGCGAAGTTAAGAGAGATGCCTGGCAAAGAATTAATAGCTACTGGCACGAACTGGCTGAGTTAATGTATGAAAGAGGAGTAAGCCCGTATTGGATTGGGCACCTCAGTTCGCATATTGTAAAAAGATGGGGTCCTTACTACCAGCTTTATAAGAAGATCAAGGAGAGTCTGGATCCTAATAATATTTTAAATCCGGGAATGCTTTAAGGAAGACACATTGAGACTCAAAGACCTTACCGAAGAAGTCTACAAATGCATCCGGTGTGGATGGTGTAGGGAGAAGATTTGTCCAATAAGGGAGGAGTTAGGTTTTGAGTCTACCTACGCTAGGGGGATAGTACTCACAGCCAGAGGGCTGCTAGAGAAACAGCTTAATTATTCGAGTGCGCTGGCCAACCGGATGTATCTTTGTCTTGAATGTGCTAATTGTATGGAGCATTGTCCTCTCGATGTAGATGTTGTAGGCATTATGAATGCCATGAGACAGGACTTGGTCAAAGCAGGCCTGGCTCCGGAAGTGTTCAGGCAGGTGGACCGTCATGTTGAGTCTACCAAAAATCCTCTTGGCATTGAAAGAAACGAGATGGTGAAATGGAGTGAAGATCTTGGCTTAGCACGGAAAGGTGAGGTATTGTTCTTTGTCGGTTGCTATCCCTCGTATAAATTCCCCAAAACTGCCAGAGCAACAGTCCGCATTCTTCGCCAAGCCGGTATAGATGTAGCCTACCTGGCTGAAGAAGAGTGGTGTTGTGGTACAGCTCAATATATGGATGGTTCAGCCGCCCTGGCCCAGAGGTTGATGGTGCATAATTTGGAAAAAATTGAGGATTCCGGAGCCGAAAAAGTTGTCACTACCTGTGCCGGCTGCTATACTTCCTTAAAACATGAGTATCCTAAGAGAATAGGGGAGTTATCCTTTCAGGTTCTCCACATTACTGAGCTACTGGAAGATTTGATAAATGAAGGAAAGATAGATTTCAAGAACGAAATAAAAAAAAGGGTAACTTATCATGATCCCTGTCATCTGGGAAGACATTCTGGACTCTATGATGAGCCAAGAAAGATCTTGAATCACATCCCCGGGTTGGAACTAGTGGAGATGTCAAGAAATAGAGAGAATACCAGGTGCTGCGGAGGTGAGATTGTCTTAAATACTGTTTTCCCCGAACTTGGAAAAAGGCTTCCTGAGATAAGAGTGGACGAAGCGGCCAATTTAGGAGTAAAGGACCTGATTACTTCTTGTCCTCTGTGTGTGTCAAATTTGAGGATACCGGCTAGAAAAAGAAGAATCAAGCTCTATGACTTACCTCTTCTGGTAGCCGAAAGTATGGGAGTCTCCGGAAAATGAAAAACCTGTCCCAGTTTCTTCCAAAGAATCTATTTTGGGCTATTTCGCCTACTTTAAAGGTTTCCATAGCAGCCTTTTTTTGGTTCCGAATATAGCGAAAGCCCTGTTGCTAGAAAGAAAAGCTGTTACTATCTGGGTTATAACTCCTCCCTCATTTTAGATAGATGCTAGGGTTAAAAGTATGGGCGAAGGCAGTAAACTTTAGGAGCAGAACTTGCATTCTCTTTTCTCGCCAATTTCTATTGCACAGGTCAGCTTAAAAAACCGGATTGTTATGGCTCCCATGGTCATCAACTTTGCCACAGAGGATGGGGCAATTACTAAGGAGTTCTGTGATTTTTACATTGCTCGAGCTGAGGGAGGTGTAGGTCTTATTATCGTGGGGGCAACTTATGTACATCCAGACGGGAAGGGGTTCAAAAATCAACTGGGTATCCATCATGATGCACTTATCCCCTCCCTAAGCAGTCTTTGCCACCGTCTTCATCCCTTTTGTAAAGTTGTTGTGCAGCTTAGTTTGCGTTTTCGAGAACAAAAGCCTGAAGATTTTTCCAAACAGGAAATTCAAAGATATATTTATGCCTTTGCTCAAGGAGCACGACGGGCTAAAGAAGCAGGGTTTGATGGCATTGAGCTACATGCCTGTCATGACTATTTTATTAATCAATTTCTTTCCCCCTATACAAATTATCGCACAGATAACTATGGGGAATCACCCCAGAAAAGGATGCAGGTAATAGTGGAGACGCTTCGGGGAATTCGGATGGAGGTAGGTAAAAATTATTTAGTTGGCGCTAGACTTAGTGTGGATGAATTCGTGCCCGGAGGTCTTACACTTCGAGAAACCAAAGAAATTGCCCGACGACTTGAAGCTGAGGGGGTAAATTACATTCATGCGTCCGCTGGCATCGGTGAAACACAGCATCGCATGTCGCCCCCCATGGAGGTACCACGAGGATCGCTTCTTTTTCTGGCTCATGAAATCCAAAAATCTGTTAAGATTCCAGTAATTGCAGTGGGAAGACTCGACCGTCCTTCTGTACTTAAGAAGGCGGTGAGAAAAGGTGGGAAATTAGCTGCTGTAGGACGAGCGCTAATTGCCGAGGCAGACTTTGTCAAAAAAATAGTAGAAGGTAGAGAAACTGAAATTAGACCTTGTATCGCCTGCAATTTTTGCCTCTGGCAGCTGCACCAGCAAAAACCCGTTCGATGTGTAGTTAACCCCTATGTAGGCAGAGAGGGTATCAAAGTTTCTCCAGTTATGCAAAAGAAAAAAGTGATGGTTGTGGGAGGTGGCCCCGCTGGTCTTGAAGCAGCAGCCATCGCAGCCCAGAGAGGGCAAAAGGTTTTCTTATTTGAAAAAAAACAGAATCTTGGGGGAAAAATTCTTGCGGGGAGACTTCCTCCTTATAAAGAGCCACTTCAGGATTTTCTGAAATATCTGGAATATCGAGTTTCTCGAGTAAAGGTTGAGCTTAGAATTGGTAAGGAAGTAACCCCAGAAATTATCGAGGGCTGCCATCCTGACGAAGTTATTTTTGCTCTTGGATCTTATCCTGTTAGACCCAAGATACCCGGCATTAATAATCCTTATGTCTATACAGCTGAAGAATTGTTAAGTATCTCCTCTATTCCCTCGGGTAACTATTTAGTTGTTGGTGCAGGTTTAGTAGCCCTTGAGACGGCGGAGTTCATAACGGCTCAAGGTAGTCAGGTGAAGGTAATAGAGATGACAGATAAGATTGGGGAAGATCTGCCTCCCATTCGCCGCAAGTTAGTTTTGGAACGCTTGAGACAAGCTGGGGTTGAGATCATTCCCAATACCAAACTTACTTCGGCAGAGAAACAACAAATTATGGTAGAGAAGGACGGTGAAGCCCGGAATTTGGGAATTTTCAACTTTGTAATTCTGGCCACAGGATACCGAAGTAACAGAGACTTGATCTCCAAGATAAAAAATAGACCATTCCGACAATTTGAGATCGGAGATTGTAAAAAAGTAAGAACCATCTATGAGGCCATTCAAGAGGGGTTTGAAGTAGGCTGTGCCAGTGGACTTGTTCCTCAAAGTCTTAGGAAGTCTTTTTCTATGGTATTGTAAAAAAGAAAATAAAGGGAATATTTATGATAACAAAACCCATTGCTATTGAAGATGTGCGGGTTCTTTTGCCTGGTATACCCGCCCGAACCACCCGAGGATTTCTGGGTTATTGCACCATCTCTCTGCTTCCTTTTAAGAAAGGGTGGCTACTTTTCGACACTGGACATTATGGAGACAGATACCTCTTGTTGGAGGCTCTGGAAAATTTGAAGATCACTCCACAGGACGTTACCTGTGTAGTTCTCAGCCACCTCCACTATGACCACTGTCTGAATCTTACGCTCTTTCCGCGGGCCACCTTTGTGTTAGCGTCCAGAGAATTGCAGTATGCTCGGGAAGTAATGGCAAAGCAACGAATCGATTATTCTATACCCGATATGTTGGATTCTTTGCTGCAAAATCGGGAAATTCAGGCTTTTGACTCTGAGCTGAAACTGGGCTCAGGAATAAAGGTATTTGAAACACCGGGTCACACCCCAGGATCTGTAGCCCTACAGATTAAGAAAACTCGGGACATAGTGCTTTGTGGAGATGCTATAAAAAATGCCTGGGAATTTGTGCTTGGTGAGCCGGATATGGTTTACGGTTCTCCTCTGGCCGCCCGAAAGAGTATCCAGAGAATCAGGAACATGGGAGAAATTCTGGTTCCTGGTCACGATCGACCCTTTCGTCAGAAAGAAAGAGAGATAGAATTTATAGGGGGAACGAGTTGGTCGATTTCAGCTGATTTGTACCCTCGTGAAAAGGGATCCGAGATTTTCAGGCTCGGTTATGAGCGGCGTTCAGGAGATCCCGCTGAATCAGCCGAAAAAGACTATTAATTAGCAAGAGGGTAAAGCTGAAAAAAAGGCAGGAGGGAGGTGAAAAGATAGGCAGGCCGCGTCAGCTTAGGAATGGAGGTTACCACAAGAGAAACAGAGATTATTTATATTTCTCTTTGGGAACTTCCTGAAAAATTAAACTATTTCTTACAAGGGAGGTAAATGTGAAGGTAAGAGGAAAATTTACCCTGATATGGGTAACAGTGTTAATGGTTCTCCTTTTAGCAGCTAATCTCTATGCAGCTGAATATACCATCCGGGTTGCTAACAATGTTGCGGCTGACCACGCCTGGGGTAAGGGAATGGAGCTTTTCAAAGATTACCTGGAGGATGCGAGTAACGGAAGGATCGCTGTGGAAGTATATCACGCTGGTGTTCTGGGGAAAACGCGAGAAACTATCGAAATGCTCACGATAGGAACCTTAGAGGTAGCCCTGTGCGGAACAGCCTACGTCCAGTCCTACGTGCCTGAAATGGGAATCACCCTCCTTCCCTATCTCTGGAAGGATCGTGATACTCTGTTCGAGATTATAGATGGACCTCTGGGTGATTATCTT
>Ga0209979_1002505_pt1 | contig 17438 bp, 14 predicted proteins | sample AnhtaG_FD_183114 | JGI IMG/M metagenome (GOLD analysis project Ga0209979, IMG submission 183114) | Deep subsurface microbial communities from Anholt, Denmark to uncover new lineages of life (NeLLi) - Anholt_01485 metaG (SPAdes) (version 2) | ecosystem: Environmental > Aquatic > Marine > Oceanic...
TGCCGGCGGACAGGCAGGCCGGTAGTCTGCCGATTGAAAAGACTAAAGTGGCTCTGGTCTGTGATAGTAACTTAAGAGATTTACGGGGTGTGATTGAAGGCCTGATAAAAAGTATTGATAGAGATGCCCAAACAGTTTTTGTCCCTGCGGACCTTCTCTGGGCGCAAACCGGTGCGCAAGTCATCGTAAACGGCGAGGTAATCGGTACGGCAGGGATTATTTCAAAGGCGGTGAAGCAAAAATTTGATTTCAAAGACCTTCCGCCCGCCGCCGCGGAGCTGGATTTTGAGCAGCTTTCAGCTTTGCAGCGCAGCGAGATAAAAGTCAAACCCATTCCAAGATTCCCGGCAATACAGCGCGACCTCTCGATTATTGTCGATGAGGGAATTTCCTGGGCTGACATTGTTGAGGCGGTGAGCAAAAAGGCCTCTGCTGAGCTTGAGGATATTCAGTTTGTCGGGATATATCACGGCGAGGGCATTCCCTCCGGCCGAAAGAGTGTTACGCTTTCCGTGCGGTTTAGGGATGAAGACGGCACATTGACCCACGAGACCGTTGACCGCTTTCAGGCCGACATTGTAGCAAGTCTGGCCAAATCCGTTGGCGCAGAACTGCGAACGGTTTAGGTTATCTACCCACTGATTATAGCATTTAACATATGCAGGTAATCTGAGAGCAGGCGCGTTATCAAAAATTTTTGCCTTACGGTCTCTCTTGCCTGCTGGCCCAGATTCTCTTTTTCTTTCGGATTTTTCAATAGATATATGATTCTGTCCGCAAAACCTTCTGTGTTATTCGGCTCGAGGAGGAAGCCGTTCTTGCCGTTCTCGATTTGAATATGTAGTGCCCTACGGGCAAGAAAACATCTTCTATGTCGCTGACTGATTTGTGCCGTGATTGCTTTCTTGTTTACCCAACCATTCTATGTAACGTTTGATCATTTCTTTGCCGTAAATAAGTTCAAAAGTGTGTCCTACAAGTTCCACAAAATGCCGAGCATGCGTAGCAATTTCGGGTAATTCCTTATGGAAATCGCCCTCTAATAGCACTCTCAGTGTCAGGAATATCCAGCTTGGCTTCTTAGGTACCTCTGTATCAACCTGTAGTACTGGGTACTGCTTATCGATCGCTAAGATTTCTTTTGCCGATTCGCACAGCACTTGGTTCAACTCTGCCGAGTCAAACTCAAAGTGGATACCGTATAGCAATTCAGCTGGGTAATTCGTAATCTCGAAATGTACGCACTTGCAGTATTCTGCAACCTCCTTGTCATATCCGGAAGAAATGCGGTGTTGAGCCAGAATTCTATCCGGATTCCCCATCACTTCAAGGTGGTAAAGCCGAGAATCGGTGCCTATATGTTCGTCCGTCCACTTGATCTGATTCTCACCTATGCGTGATTGTGTCTCTTTGAACCATTCAATGATCTGTTGGCGAATTTTCTCATACAGCAATTGAGGCCCCTGGCTGCCGAACTCAAAGAGTTTCTTTTGTCCATAAGACAATAGAGTAGCAGCCAGCAAGGTTGCCGTAACGAACATCAGAGATTTGTTTGCATAACCGAAGTACTCTATCGCGGCGCTGGAGATGGACCTTTCTTTGACTATGATGCACACAAGTGGAGCTGCGAGCATGCATAAGTGGACGAATAATAGCACAACTATAATGCATGCCAATAACCGCAAACACCGGGTGCTCATTGGCTTGTGACGCAATAGTAACCGCAGTGCGTACTCCCTCATCATATCACCATTAGCTAATACCAAATACGTTGCTGTTAATTATAAACCATCAACTTGCCAATGTCCAGCCGAGAACCCCGTGCTCCCCATTGATTCTACCTACAAGGCCCTCAAGCTGTTTCCTAAGGTCCATATAATCTTTGACACCTGTACGCGATGGAACTGCCACAAGTATCAGGGTAACCTTTTCCTTATACTCAGGATTTTGGGACAAAAACAAATCAAATGCTTCCAGCCGTTGGATTATACCTTTGGTGTAATCTAATCTGTCTATTGATATGATTACTTTTCGGTCGCCCACCTTCTTGCGAATTGTGGTTAACCTTTTTTTAACCTCCGGGTTTTTTATCGCACCGGAGTAACGCTCGTAATCAATCCCCATTGGGAATGCGTCTACTTTTACAATCCTATTCCCGACATTCAATGCACCCATTGAGTGCTCAGTTCCCAACATTCGGGACGCGCTGCTGAGAAAATGCCGGACATAATCGTATGTATGAAAACCTATCAAATCGGCCCCAAGAAGACCATTTAGAACTTCCTCACGCCATGGCAAGAGACGGAATAACTCGAAAGACGGAAATGGTATGTGAAGGAAGAAGCCAACTTGTGCGTCAGGAAGGTTTTCCCTTATAAGCTGTGGAAGCAGCATGAGTTGGTAATCGTGGACCTAGATGTAATCGTCCGGCTTGACGATTTTCAGCACGTTTTCACAAAAGATGTTATTCACCTGCTTGTAGGCCTTCCAGTATTGGTCTTCGTATGCTGTATACAAAGAGAAATAGTGGAAAAGCGGCCAAATCGTTTTGTTACAAAAGCCGTGATAGAAATTTTTCACATCAGCAGTAGTAAGAAAAACTGGCTGGCAATTGTCTTCTTTTAGTTTGCTACGGATTTGCTGCTTTTCGTGTACTGAGATTCTATCTGTAGCGATGCCTGGCCAGCCTATCCACTGACTCTTATGAGATTTGCAAAACGAACGTAACCCAGTAGCTAAGCCATCAACACTTGGCTGAAAGCGGATACTGCCCGAGTGTCTTGTAACACTAATAGGTAACCTGTTTGAGACGATGACCAATCTGGACATGATCTTCGCTAATACTTATTCCTTCCCGTTTAGCTCAAGCACTATTAGAATATACAGAGAATTCCCGTATAGAGAATTCGGGCTCAGCTTTTTTGCACTGAATTCCATGGCAAAGCAGTACAAACCAGTATATTAGGATATGGTGATAATAACAACGCATAATATTATCGATTGTTGATTTTAGTTTTTTGATGTGAATTTCGCTTCAGAAAAAGCCGTTAAAGAGCCGAAAAAAGCGATAGTAGAGGCAAAACTGAAGATTTTAATAAAGCGCCTGAATTTGCCGGTATTTTATTGACTTTTGCCCCTGGATATGGTATAAATGAGTATTGCAGGCTGACCCCTGCGGTGTTGGTATAGAAAGCGCTATTTGAAAAAACCGATAGACCCAACTCAGGGAAATCAGGCCTTGATGGATCGGAAACGCCTACTCGATAGGACTTTCGGACACAAGTAACGATTACCCACCTGGAAATAATGGGTTTTTCTTCAAAAGCTTTCTTACCACACCGGTGGAGGAAAGCCGGCAATTTATAAAAGGCCTGTTCATGCAGGCCTTTTTTTATTCTCGGCGGTTTTGCCCGCAAAAGGGATGGAAATATCGGACCATCAAAATTTCCCAAACTTGCTCTTTGCTTTGTTTTTTGCAGTTAAGCTAAAGAATAGATTTGTCGATTAAACAAGAGCAGATGGAGAATCATTTTTTCGCTTAAGTTGTTATTATTTGTTGTCAGGACACTTACGGAGAGACAAAAATGCCAAAGGTGCGTAACTTTATGGTCCTGCCGGCACTGCCGGATTCCTTGAAAGGTCTTGAGACTATTGCCGGGAATATGTTTTGGTCCTGGAACCCGGAGTTTGTAGAGCTGTTCAAACGTATCGACAGTAATTTATGGACGGCTTGTGGTCATAATCCCGTCAAACTTCTTGGCAATGTCTCACAGAAGCAATTAGAGGCTCTGGCTGAAAATCAGGGCTTTCTCTGTGAGCTGCAGAGAGCTGTGGAAAAGCTGAACGCATATCTTGATGGGCCAACCTGGTTTGAAAAGGTTTCTTCAAAGTGTACCAGGCCGACTATTGCATATTTTAGTGCCGAGTTTGGGATACATGAATGCCTGCCTCTTTATGCCGGAGGCCTGGGAATTCTGGCAGGCGACCACTTAAAAAGTGCTTCGGACCTCGGCATACCATTAGTTGGGGTTGGGCTTCTGTATCAAAAAGGATATTTCCGACAGTATTTGAACATCGATGGTTGGCAGCAGGAGATTTATACCGAGAATGATTTCTATAATATGCCCATCGAGCTGGTTCGCAAAAAGAGCGGCCAGCCGTTGACCATCAGCGTTGAATATCCAGGAAGATGTGTGACAGCGCAAATTTGGTGCGCTTCCGTTGGCAGGGTAAAATTATATCTGCTGGATACGAACGTGCCTGCTAATTCCTCGACGGACCGTATGATTACCGCCAGTCTTTATGGCGGAGACAATGAGCTGCGAATCCGACAGGAGATTATGCTGGGAATTGGCGGCTTAAAGGCACTGGCAGCTATGGATATTTCACCTGCTGTCTGCCATATGAACGAAGGACACGCTGCTTTTATGGCACTGGAACGAATCCGAGAATTACGAAGCACAAAGAGTATGACTTTTGATGAGGCCCTGGAGGCTGCGAGGTCAGGCAATATTTTTACCATGCATACCTCTGTAAAAGCCGGGCTTGATGAGTTTCCGGTGGAGCTGATGGACAAATATTTCGGTAGTTTCTTCCCCGTCCTCGGCATAAACAGAGAGCGGTTTTTAGCATTGGGCAGAATACTTCCTGACGACGATGCCGAGTCATTTAAAATGACAATTTTAGGATTGAGGCTGAGCAGCTATATAAACGGCGTAAGTGAATTGCACGGGCAAATATCACGCGAAATGTGGTCGAGTTTTTGGCCCGGCGTTCCTGTTAGTGAAGTGCCGGTAATATCGATTACAAACGGTGTCCACATCAAAAACTGGTTATCAGACGAGATGGGCTCTTTATATGAAAGATACCTTGGGCCGAATTGGACTGATGAAACCGTTAATGAGTCGGTCTGGAACAACATCGACCAGATTCCTGATGAGGAATTCTGGCAGACACATCAGCGATCTAAAGAGCGTTTGATTGTTTTTGCACGCAACCGCCTTAAAGCTCAGATGCAGCGGCGGGGTACTTACCATACTGAATTGAACCGCGCTGAGGAGGTGCTCGACCCTGAGGCGCTGACCGTTGGTTTTGCCAGAAGGTTTGCGGGCTATAAAAGGGGCAATTTGCTGCTTAAGGACGAGGAGCGGCTCGCAAAGCTGCTCAGTGACCCCGACCGGCCTGTGCAGATTGTTTTTGCAGGCAAAGCTCACCCCAGGGATACTGAGGGCAAGGACATTATACGCCAGATTATTCACTTTGCCACACAGTACGATTTGAGACGCCACATTGTATTTCTGGAAGACTATGATATTGATGTGGCGAGGGTTTTGGTCCGCGGCGTTGATATCTGGCTTAGTAATCCTCGAAGACCGATGGAGGCAAGCAGCACAAGCGGTATGAAAGCGGCCATTAACGGCGCATTAAATATGAGCACCCTCGATGGCTGGTGGTGTGAGGGCTATACGCCTGAGGTGGGCTGGGTCATTGGTGCAGGCGAAAGCTATAAGAATGCCGATTATCAGGATATGGTGGAGTCACAGGCAATTTATAATATGCTGGAAAACGAGGTTGTTCCGTTGTTCTACACTCGCTCGGCCGACAATTTGCCGCGGGCCTGGATACGCAGAGTAAAAAATTCTGTCAAGTCGATAACGCCGAGGTTCAACACCCACAGAATGGTTGGCGAGTACACGCGAAGGTTTTATAATCCGGCTGCCGCAAAATGGCGATATTTGACTGCCGAAGCTATGTCCAGGGCCAAAGCACTTTCGATGTGGAAATCAAATATGAAAAAGGCCTGGCCTGAATTTGCCATCAAGGATGTCCAGATACAGGTTAAAAACGGTGAAAAAAACCGGCAGCTAAATCCCAAACAACCTCAGCTTGAGATTGGCTCAGAGTTGAGCGTCAGGGCGTTGGTCAAGCTCGGCAAGGTAGCCCCGGATGATGTTTCAGTTGAGCTTTATCACGGGCCCGTGGATACCTGGGGAAATATTAAGGACGGCTCGGCTGTAAAAATGGATTATAAGGAGGCCTCAGGCCACGATGGGGAGCATTGGTTTGTTGGCCTGATACCCTGCGGAGCACCTGGCCGACGAGGCGTCGCTGTCCGGGTCTTACCAAGGCACGACGACTTGGTTAGCCCTTATGAGCTGGGCCTCATTCTCTGGGAAACGGCCCCTGCAAAGACCAACGCGTGATACGAGCATCGAGCATCGAGTATCGAGCATCAAGTATCGAGCATCGAGCATCAAGTATCGAGCATCGAAAGGCGACTTACTCATTCTCTTTATTGTTCAGAAGCTCATAAACCTCATCAGCGGAGGTGGCTTTTTCAAGCTTTTGTCTAAATTGCTCGTCGAGCATTAGTCTGCTTATTCTGGCCAGGGCCTGAATGTGTGGGCCGGTTTGGTCGGCCGGCGAGACCAGCAGAAAGATGGTTGTTACCGGTTTGCCGTCAACGCTTGCAAAATCAATCCCCTCGCCTGAGACGCCTATCGCCATAACGAGTTCCTTGACGGCTTTGCATTTCCCGTGCGGGATGGCAATTCCCGAGCCGATGCCCGTGCTTCGCGTTTGTTCACGCGCCAACACCGCATCTAAAACAACATTTTTGTCTAACAATAATCCGTTAGTGTCGAGCAAATCCACCAGTTCGGTTATTACAGATTGCTTGTCTTTGCCTTCCAGCGGAACTTTAACGCAGGTTGGTTGCAATATTTGTGTTAGAATCATATCAGCTAAGTCCGAATATACCACAGTTCTTATGAATATTTACACAAACTTATAATTGTATCTAATCGTGGCTTTGATTGCAACAACTTTACAAAAAATTTGAATCTGTTTTTTTTACTTACTGGCAGTGGGACTGTTGCCGGCTGGTCTTTGCAAGCACGCTTTCCCCGCCTTGCGACCAGCGTAAAGCGATGCGCTGAAATCTCATTTTTCCGATTGAGTTTTCTTCTCCTCTGCAAATTTGCCCGCAGGCCCGCCGGCCCTGAACAGAACCGCAAAGCGGGCCACCAGGGCACCGAGAAGGACATACCCCAGCAGCATTTGCACCATAAGCAGCAGGTGTCCGAAGAAGCTTTGGCCTTTGACGTACATATCACTGGACCCGAGCGGTGTCATTGTAATGATGGAAAAGTAAAAAGCTCGCAAAGGCACAAGCCACCATTGCACCGCCGCTCCCTGCCCGTCTGTGAACAGATTACTGATAAGCCCGCCAGGAGCCAGACGGCCCCAATGGTAATAGATGTTTGCGAAGATAAACGCCAGGCCGAAGAAGGTGAATATAATCCGCCCGGTAGACCGGCCATAATCACTCACCCACCAGAAGCCTTCAACCAGCCGTCGCAGTTTGGAGTGTGTCTTATACCAATCCTCCCAGTTCCTGCGCCTGATGTTGTATTCCAGAAGCTGTTTTGTTTCCGCGTCTATGCGTGCGCTGCCCAGGCCGACACCGTGAAAATCCGTGTCACGGTCAACTGCGCAATCCCAGACCAATGTGGCACCATCGACAATCGCCATTTTGAAATTTGCGCCTTCCAGATTGGCCTTATAGAAGGTCGCGCCTTCCAGATGGGCCTCTTCGAAGACCGCCTTTTCCAGATGCCCGTTATCGAGTTTCGCTCTTTCCAGATGGGCATAATTAAGCTTCGCACCTTTTAGGCGGACTTCCCAGAGGGTTGCCTCTTTCAGAAGGGCAAGTCTGAGGTCTGCGCCCTCCAGGTGCGCTTTGTAGAGAATCGCCTCTTCCAGATGGGCACCGGTGAGGTCCGCCTTTTTTAGCTGGGCACCTTCGAAGTTCGCGCCTTCCAGTAAGACACTTTCGCCTTTATGTTCTTCTCGCCATTTGTTCCACTCCGTGATGTCCTTCTTTTCCGAGCAGCGTTTGAGCATCTCGTACTGCTCCTGGCTGAACCTCCGTTCGCGCTTCAGCTCCTGCTGTTGGGATTTCGATTCGTCCATCTTTTTCTCCTGTTATGAGTTTACAGACGTATATTATCGGTATTATGCGTCTTTACGTCAAGCGCATTCTCTCAACACCGCCGCCTATCGTCAAAATCGACAATTGGCAAGTGCAACTTTAGAACTCAGGTGTTTTTATTCGGACGTCTGTTTCCCTATGTCGTCTCGGCAAATTGAAATCCCCGTCGGACCCGATTCTGACCCTCGTCTCCTGGCTTCCGCCTTTTCCCTTTACATTTAAGAGGCGAATACGTAGAATGAAACAGCCTAATTGTGTGAAACGCAATATGAGATACTAATGCGAAATGCAAAGCACTATTGACCTTTGAATTACTAATGAAACTTGGGTGGCACCCTCAAACTTGTTTGGGGGTGTTAAAAATGCCTTATTCGAGTGTTTGGGCTAATTGTTCGTTTCATTTGTTTTTCAAATTTTGATATTCGGATTTATATGGGATTTGCTATGGAAAAGATAAAGCTTTACGTGGAAAATGCTTGGGTGGCACCCTCAAACTTGTTTGGGGGTGTTAAAAAATGCTTGGGTGGCACCCTCAAACTTGTTTGGGGGTGTTAAAAATGCCTTATTCTAATGTTTGGGCTAATTGTTCGTTTCATTTGTTTTTCAAATTTTGATATTCGGATTTATATGGGATTAGCTATGGAAAAGATAAAGCTTTACGTGGAAAATGCTTGGGTGGCACCCTCAAACTTGTTTAGGGGTGTTGGAAAATGCTTGGGTGGCACCCTCAAACTTGTTTGGGGGTGTTGGAAAATGCCTTATTCTAATGTTTGGGCTAATTGTTCGTTTCATTTGTTTTTCGAATTTTGATATTCGGATTTATATGGGATTAGCTATGGAAAAGATAAAGCTTTACGTGGAAAATGCTTGGGTGGCACCCTCAAACTTGTTTGGGGGTGTTAAAAATGCCTTATTCTAATGTTTGGGCTAATTGTTCGTTTCATTTGTTTTTCGAATTTTGATATTCGGATTTATGTGAGATTAGCTATGGAAAAGATAAAGCTTTACGACACTACTCTTCGCGATGGCATGCAGGCCGAAGGCGTCAGCTTTTCGCTGGAAGACAAGCTCTCAATCGCCAGACGCCTTGACGAGCTTGGCCTCGATTACATCGAAGGCGGATATGCAGCCTCCAACCCCAAGGAGATGCAGTTCTTTGCCGAAGCAGCCAAACTCGGCTTGAAGAGTTCAAAAATCGTTGCATTCGGCAGCACCCGCAGGGCCGATGCAAAGGTCTCAAACGATGTCTCGCTCAACGCAATGCTCGCCTGCAGGACACCGGTCGCTACCTTGGTCGGCAAAAGCTGGGACCTGCACGTAACGGAGGTACTCGGCTGCTCGCTCGATAAGAACCTCGCTATATGTGCCGAGTCGGTCGAGTATCTAAAAAAGAAAGGCCTCGAGATAATTTTCGACGCCGAGCATTTCTACGATGGCTACAAAAAAAACCGCGAATATGCGATGAAGGTTTTGGCCGCTGCTGCTGAGGCCGGCGCCGATGTGCTGGTACTTTGCGATACCACCGGCGGCTCTCTGCCGAACGAAGTGTACGAAATCACCAGGGCCGTCTGCGAAAAATTTAGCCCGCTGATGGTCGGCATTCACGCCCACAACGACAGCGATTGTGCGACCGCCAATTCGTTGGCTGCGGTGCGGGCCGGTGCCAGGCACGTACAGGGCACAATGAACGGACTCGGCGAGCGATGCGGCAACGCAAATTTATGTACGGTCATACCTGACCTTGCGTTCAAGATGGGCTTTGAGGCCCTTGGCCCCGAAAAAATCAAAACCCTCACCGAGGTGTCACGTTTCATTTTCGAGATTGGCAATCTAACGCCCGTAATGAATATGCCCTATGTCGGCGAGAGCGCTTTTGCACACAAGGCAGGCCTCCACGTGGACGCCCTGCGCAAAAACAAGCGCACCTACGAGCACATCGACCCGGCCCTTATCGGCAACGAACGACGGTTCCTTATTTCCGAACTCAGCGGAAAATCCAACGTCCTGGCCGAGCTCGAAAAAGCAAAAATCGCTGAGGACAAGAAATTAGCTAAAAAGATACTTCTCCGCGTCCAGGAGCTTGAGAGCGAGGGCTTCCAGTTCGAGGCCGCCAACGCCAGCTTCGACCTGCTGGTAAAAAAGACTATGGGCACATACAAGCCGGCTTTTGAGCTGATAAAGTATTACGTAACCACGGAAAAACGAGCATCCGGCGAGCTCGTTACCGAGGCCACCGTAAAACTAAAGGTCGGCGACAAAATCGAGCACGTTGTCGGCGAAGGTGATGGCCCGGTCAACGCCCTCGATGGCGCTTTGCGAAAGTCGCTGGAGAATTTTTACCCGAGCATCAAGGATGTTCACCTGATTGATTATAAGGTTCGTGTGGTCAATGCTAAAGCCGGCACTGCCGCTCGTGTCCGCGTAATAATCGGATCCCGCGACAAAAAATCCGTCTGGGGCACGGTCGGCTGCTCAGAAAACATCATCGAGGCCTCCTGGCAGGCACTCTCAGACTCCGTAGAATACAAACTACAAAAAGACAAACAATGATGTTTAGACGCCTTATACTTTTTACGCCGTTGATTTAGCCCCGGTCTCTGGCCGGGGTTTTTCTACTTATGCCTTCGAACATAATCTATTCTTTGTTTCAGAGACCTTTCATCAAAACAATATCTCTTATCATATCCTTTTGTCCAAACTCGCCCTACAAATCCGTTTGTTTGCAAGGCAGCCCTGGCTGTGTTTTTGTAATAACCTACGACTTCATTTATAGGGTCGGAAATATACCCTGCTACTAAATGCACATGGTTTGAACAAACCGCGAGCGAATATATCTTCTGTCCCAGTTTCTCAGCTTCGTTCAAGATGGCTTTTCTAACAATTTCTCTTTCCTGCTCCTTCAGCGTTACCTTGTTGTCGCTTTGACTTTTTATATTCGCCTTCCATAATTTTGGGTTCTCACCCAAAAGTTCTCCATCTTTAACATAACCTCTTCTGTCCCCTTGTAACCAGCTACCGTAAGTTGTCCATGTAAGCATATATCCCAGCATCTTCCCCATAACAAAACCTTAACTCTTTATATTTTACGCCGTTGATTTAATTCTTTATATTTTAATCCGTTGATTTAGCCCCGGTCTCTGGCCGGGGTTGTTTATTTTACGCCGTTGATTTAATTCTTTATATTTTAATCCGTTGATTTAATTCTTTATATTTTAATCCGTTGATTTAGCCCCGGTCTCTGGCCGGGGTTGTTGATACTTGGCCACGCAACAGGGAACCCACCTTTAACGTGGCGTAATTCACGGGTCACGGGCCACGAAATTGCTTGACAGCCTGGTAGGGTGTGCAACTTGTTGCACACGCAGCCGCAGGCGGACGAAGCGGAGGGATCTGGCCACCGCATATAATCAATCCCCCGCTGTCATTCTGAGCGCAGCGAAGAATCTCAATCGTAAATCGACAATCGTAAATTGTAAATTAAAACCGCCCCCCCAATTTATTACGCGGGTTACGGAGCCCCAAACGTAAGTGCGGGGTAAAAAAACTTATTTAGCCCCCAAATTTATTTGGGGGTTGCTTAGCCCCGCCACCTGTGGGCGGGGTATTCCCCTCCGTAATTTATTGCGCGGGTTATTGTGAACGCTAAACGCTATACGCTAAACGCTATACGAAATTGACGGGAATGGCGGTGCCTCGCCAGAACGCGTTTGGTTTGGCAACCTTGCAACAGCTTAGGGCGAGAGAGTTGCCGTTTAAGAAAAGAAAATGTGTTTTAAGTCAATCCCACTCAGCTGCTATAGCTCTGGTATTTCTTTTTGAATTGTTTCTGTGTTTAAGAACCAGTAACTTGTAGTATCAACCTTTTGCAGTTCCTTGATACATTCTTTCATGCATTCAATAGCTCCATCTAATGTAATGTCAGGGGCTTTATTTAGATATTCCATATACTCATCATAGCTGTCTGGTACTGGTTTAGATTTGGAATGAACTATTTTGTTTCTTTCTTTATTGAGTTTTTTAAGTAGTCCTATCGCTTTAGAACCAATACGTACTTCTTTACCATTAACAAGCTTGGGCACAACTTTCCATTTGCCAACTAAATCAAGTTTACTTAGATGTTCTTTAGCAAGGTTTTGTGATGTATTTATTGCAGCATAATCCCAGATAACAGATTCAAGAAACATAGTAGCAAAGGTTATAGCAACTAGGCAATCTTTACGCATATGCTGACGATTTTCTTCTCGTTTAGCAAATAGATCAAGCCAGTCTTCTGTTTTTTTTCTTTTGTCCTTATTGGCTCCAAGCTCTGCTGATATTAGCTGATTTGCTAAATAACCTACATAAGCTTCGTTAAATATTGTATAATAAGTGTCTCCTTCAAAGTTAATTCTTTTAAAATATTTTTTAGCACCTTCCATATATTCCTTTTTTTGTGCGTTACTTAATTTTCTTTTAACCGTTTTTTCCCCTGCCATTAGATTTTCCCATTTTAATTTTTTATAGCGGGTTTTTAGCTTCCGTTGTTTTTATTTTCCTAAACGACACCGAGCCCCAAACGTCCGGCATTCACCTTCAGGTGTCCGGCTAAACAATATCAAAAACAAAATCCGTCAAACCAACTTTTGAATTTTACGCTTTGGTTTTACATTTTTAGCTTTTACTTTTCCGCTTTCCCGGCCAAATACTCCCCATCTTTTCAAGGCCTGAACATTCGTCTCTCGTCTCTCGTCTCTCGTCAATCGGCAATTGTAAATTACTGTGTCCTCTGTCCTCCGTCTTCTGTACTCTGTCTTCCGTCCTCTGTCTTCTGTCCTCTGTCCTCTGTCTTCCGTCCTCTGTGGCTTACCAATTTTCAATCAAATCTGCGGGTAGTTAGAAGTAAAATTCGAAAAATCGAAAAAATTTTTATCTCCTTTTCTCACAACTTCTTATCTCTGTCAATCCTGTCAAAATAACACCAAATCTCGACTCAAACGTGCATGTTCGCCCAATAGTAGAGAGACAGTACAATTTGAAATTTGAGATTTGAAATATGAAATTATCTCTTCACGCTTCACGCTTCACGCTATACGCTTCACGCTATACGCTTCACGCTTCACGAAATTGTCCTCTACATCTGTCGAGAACGCTCTACAAATCAGCTCTTTTTATGCAAAACAAACCCAATTTGCTGGATGCCCTAATGAACGTAAAGTCAATATTAACAAAGGATTATGAAAATAAACCACGCCTTCCGGCTATGGGAAAACAAACCCAATCAAACCCAATCAAACTCAGCTTCTCGGAATCCTCAAACCGGGGACCAATTTCAAAGGCAAAAAAATGCCCAAGCCCTGATATTTCGCACTTTTTTTGTAATTTTTGCGCACTTTTTAACCATTTTTCTCTCTTTTTCACACTACTTTTCGAACGTTTTCGAACGTTTTCGAACGTTTTGTTTTAAAACTTGCGTGTTTGGTGTGAAAACCTGCGTTTTTGATTGACTTGCCCCCGCGCCGTACTCGCCAAAGCGAGTAGCGGGGGATTTTTCCTTACCCAAATCGCCCAAATTCAGCGACTAAATATAACCACAGCCTACGAACCACGTCTCTCGGGCCGCTATCTAACCGGCACTGGCGCTTTTCGGCCCGATTTTTTATATCTTTTCTTTCGGCGGTTTATTGTTCTTCGCTCGTAGTGCTCCATTGGAGTATCATTCGAAGCTACCTGCAGCACTTCAAGTGCTGTAGCGGCGAATAAATCGGCACCGATTTCCTCCCACAGTCCTTCTGCACGATTGAATAGCCCACCTGAAACCATTATCCGCATATAAGGCCAGGCGTTCACATCTTTTATGGTATCTATCAGTCGCCGCACATCCGGCGCCTGCTTTGGTGTAGTGCCGTAGATTAGCAGGATATCGGGGGCATATTCGTTTATGAAGGCAAGGATATCATCGTTAGTCAGCCCGCCGCCGGGAAATCTGACTTCCCAGCCGTCACTTTCGAACAGGTCGGCCATTATTTGGGCACCGAGTTCCTGCAGTTCGTTTGGGGCGCAACATACGACTATTTTTTTGTGCTTATTGGGCCTCCGCGGCAGTTTATTCTGGAGTTGGTCAACAATTGTGCGATTAATTCGGGTGGCCAAATGTTCTTCTGTGGAAGTAATTTTGTCTGAGCGCAACAGTCTTTCGATTTCCGTCATAATGGGCCATGTGATATCCAGGTAAACCGAATTAGCGGGCGTGCCGCTCTGGAGAGCTTCTTCTATAACGGCTCGACATTGCTTTCTATCGCCTCGGAGCAAGGCGTCTAAATATCGTTCGAGAATGCCATCTTTTATCATAATTCAATCTCCCAAAATGTTCTCCACTTGATGTATATTGCCTATTATGCCACACAGGCCCATCAGTAGCCGCATAAATGTTAAAATAGGCAATTGTATTATAATGAGCAATATAAGTATCGGAGGATGCTGATTAGAAACTTTAGTTAAAATAGGCAAGGACAGTTAGAATGTGCCGGATTGTCCAAATTATCGCATTTGGCCTAACTACCTTATTAGCAGGTGCTTAGAGGCGCAGGAATTGATTATTGATTATTGACTGCCGATTGTCTTGAGATTTTTTTTTGCAAAAAACAGGTCTTTTGGGTGTTCGAGTTCGAAAATATCTGCGTGTATGAGGTATTTTATCGGCGCCACTCGGCCTTGCGGACCATTAAGGGCGGCATGTGCTGAGGTTTGACCTTTCGGCGGCCTGTATTCACACAGCTTCTATTGCTCGGATACCAGTGAATAGTAAACGGCTCGATTTTCAAGGGTAATTTGTTTTTTTTGAATTTGCCAAACATCACCAACCCATTTCTGTGCACCTTGTTAGAAGTAAGTCGCGAACGCCGAATCCCGCAGCCCGGGTCGGGACTTCTAACGGGGTAAATAACACGATAACAGCTCAGCCGTTATCCCTCCTCCTATCGACAAATTCGGGCGGCGACTTTTGGGAATTGTCTGAAAACAAGACACAAGACAGAAGTGTAGTCTTTGGACTTCAGAGTATGTGCAATAATAAGTAGGCAATTCAAAGGTTGACGGGTATCTGGCGCTGGGACAGATACTCCTTCATTTGCCTTATAGTGTACTTTCCAAAGTGTGCTATTGAGGCCACAAGAACGGCGTCTGCTCCTCCCTCGACAATGACCTGGTATAAGTGTTCGAGCGTTCCGGCTCCGCCGGATGCGATTACAGGTAGTGCGACCACATCAGCTATTGCTTTAGTCATCGGGATATCGTATCCAGCCTGTGTGCCATCAGTGTCCATACTTGTTGGCAGGATTGCCCCCGCGCCCAAATCCTCAACCCTTTTTGCCCACTCGACAACGTCGATTCCTGTTCCGATAGTGCCTCCTGTAACTATAACTTCAAAGCCGGACGGCAATTGTGAATTGCTGGAGGTATCTATTGCAACGGTGATTTTCTCGCTGCCGAATTCATCGGCCGCCTCTTTAACAAAATCCGGATTCTGCACAGCAGCGGTATTCATAGATACTTTCGATGCGCCTATATCGAGCAATTCTTCAATCGCCTGGCAACTGCCGATTCCGCCACCGACGGTCAATGGGACTGAAATCCTTTCGACCGTTCTTTTTACAGCGTCGAGGAGGGTTTTTCTCTTTTCAAGGGTTGCGGTGATATCCAGAAATACCAATTCGTCCGCCCCTGCCTGGCTGTAAACAGCGGCGTTTTCGGCGGGGTCGCCGACGTCTTTCAACTCGACAAAGTTGATGCCTTTGACCAATCGGCCGTCTTTTACGTCCAGGCACGGAATGATTCTTCTGTAATCCATACGTTCTTGCTCCTTAATTGGTCAGCCTTCGGCAAAATCTTAGGTTCGCATTTACCACAGAAGTATACCAAACAGCAATTTAATATTCGAGAAAATAAAACCCGGATTTCCCATGTAAATCCTGAACCCTAATTGGGTTTGATTGGGTTTGTATCTCGTATCTCGTATTGCGTATTGCGTATCGCGCTGGGGGATTGGGTTTGTTTGGGTTTGAATTGGGTTTGTTTTTTCGGACTCTCCGCTGCCATTTATTTTCATAATACTTTGTTATAAAAGAAGTTACGTTCATTTGAGCATCCAGCAAATTGGCTTTGTTTTGCATAAAAAGGGGTGATTTGTAGAGGACTCTCTACAAGTGTAAAGATGCCAAGACTGGCAAAATCCGAAATTCTAAGCTCTAAATCCGAAACAATATCAAAATATAAATGACCTAAATCCAAAAGTCTGCCTTGATTACCAAATAAAGGTTTATGTGCGTGTATCTGCTGATACTAAGACGTGCGGTTCTCCGCTAAATATCTGCCATCTCTATGGTGGTTAGTATTATACCAAATTTCAAACAAAAGTCAAGAAAAAAATTGGCCACAGATTTCACAGATTTCGGGATTTTTATTCACCGCAGAGAACACTCCCCACTCCGTCTAAAGACGGAACCGTGGGGACAGGCGAGAACGCAGAGAGCTTTTAGCCACTAAGGCACTCCCCGCTACTCGCTGTCGCGAGTAAGACGCGGGGACAAGGAAGGCACGAAGAAATAGTTAATCGCGGATTACGCTGATTATCACCGATTTTGTTTTTGCCAGCTTTGGCGTCTTTGTCCGAATCTTTGTTCGATGCAAGCATCTACAGAAGCTTCGTCCGCAGTCGCCGGGTTCCGTCGAAGCCGGACCCCATTTGTGAAGCCGGCGAAAACGGTGTTTAATTAGCCACGAAAAGGCACAAAAAAATTAGCCACAGAGGACGCAGAGAGCTTTTAGCCACTAAGGCACAAAGACACGAAGAAATATTTAATCGCGGATTGCGCGAATTTACGCGGATTTTTTTTGCCAGCCGGTGCGGACTTGGCAGCGGCTTTCTCGATACCAGTATCTTTGAAGCCAGCGGCCAGCGTCCGCTGGGCCATCAGAGATGGCCCGCATAAGAATATGCAGGCCGGCAAAAGAGGGATTCTTTATTAACCACGGATGCCCGCTTTCGCGGGCACAGGTTACACGGATTTACAGGGATTTAACGCAGAGATCGCTCCCCGCTCCGACTAAAGACGGAACCGCGGGGACAGGCGAGAACGCAGAGAGAAAAAAGTTTATCAGGTAATCAGGTAAACAGGAAGTGGATATCAGGGGAACAGGGGAACAGGGGGACAGGAGAACAGGGGGTATAGCGTGCAGCGGATAGGGATGCTGGATTCTCGATTCTGGATACTTGATGCTGGATTTTCGATGTTCGCTTTTATTAGGGACAATCACCGTTTTTGCGTACTGTCCCCAGCCATTAATAGGTGGCTGTCCCGAATGGCATGAAGATAAGCGTTAACGTTTTATAAGACAAAGACTTGAAAAAAAGGCCTCCTATGTTTTAAGTGGGTTATAGTCATAAAACATTCACTTGAAACGAAAGGAG